>Ga0209597_1002831_pt1 | contig 10887 bp, 8 predicted proteins | sample M_140625_MF_Meta_FD_187316 | JGI IMG/M metagenome (GOLD analysis project Ga0209597, IMG submission 187316) | Freshwater microbial communities from Lake Montjoie, Canada to study carbon cycling - M_140625_MF_MetaG (SPAdes) (version 2) | ecosystem: Environmental > Aquatic > Freshwater > Lake...
ATATTCATCTTGGCTTGGATGCTGTAATTCTCGGAATGCATGCGAGAATTGATAACCCTGAGTTGTTAAAGGCGAAAGAATTAAATCTGCCCATATTTTCTTATCCTGAATACTTGTATGAACAATCCAAAGATAAAATCAGACTTGTTATTGGCGGAAGTCATGGAAAAACAACGATAACATCTATGTTGCTTCATGCGTGTAAAAAATTAAATATCGATGTTGATTACATGGTTGGTGCACAGTTAGAAGGTTATGATTGCATGGTTCGACTTACCGATACTGCAAAAATAATGATTCTTGAGGGGGATGAATATTTAAGTTCTCCAATCGATAGGCGACCAAAATTTCATTTATATAAGCCATCTATTGCTTTGATAAGTGGTATTGCTTGGGATCACATTAATGTTTTTCCGACTTTTGAGAATTACATAGAACAATTTGATATCTTCTGTGCTTGTATTGAAAAAAAAGGTTTATTAATCTATAACGAAGAAGATTCTGAGATTGTGAAGCTTGCAGAAAAATACAAGACTTCATTACAGACAATTGCTTACAAAACACCAGTATTTACTCCTAATTTACAGGGTACAACAATGGTATTTGACGGAATTAATTACGATTTACAAATATTTGGGCCACATAACTTACAAAATATGATGGGGGCTATGCGCTTAGCTGAATCTATTGGCATTAAATCATCTGATTTTTTTACTGCAATGAATGATTTTACTGGCGCCGGAAAAAGACTCCAAAAAGTTGCAGAAAATAAACAATTTGTAATGTATAAAGATTTTGCACATTCACCATCAAAATTAATGGCAACGACAAATGCTGTAAAACATCAATATCCAAATAGAGAACTAATTGCATGTATGGAATTACATACATTTTCCTCCTTAAAAAAGGAATTTTTACCTCATTACAAGGATGCGATGACAAAAGCAGATATTGCTATCGTATATTACAGTCCTGATGTTGTGCAGCATAAAAAGTTAGAACCTATAAGTAAAGAGTTGGTTTTCGAAGGTTTTGGAGGAAATGTTATTGTAATGAATGAAACCCAAGAGGTCTTAGATTTTATCGACGCACGTTCCTGGTCAAACAATGTGCTCTTGATGATGTCTTCTGGAAATTTTGATGGAATAAATTACGATGAATTAGGAGCTTCTTTAATTGCGAAAAACAATTCGGCGAAAAATAACGGAAATCACAATTGAATTTAATGTTGCATAAAGCAATAAGGAAAGCATCGATACCAGCATTGTAAATTGTGCATTATAGACCATTTTAGTTTTATCTAAAACATCTCTTTTTATCTCTTCAAATGATTTGTTTTCCATTTCAGGATTAGAGCGCTGTATTTCCTTAATTGTTTGAGGATTTGATAATTTTAAGGAAATTTCATTCATTTTACGCTCGTTAAAATCCGGGTATATTTTTTCATAATAAAAATAGAGAAAGACACTGACAATTACGGCATACGGCACTCCAGCGAGCATGCCATTTTTAACGTCATTTAACAAATTATTTTCGGTTTCTTTTCGTTTTACCAAATACAAGGCAATTGCAATTGCTGCAGTTAAAATAAACATGTTGATAAATACAAATGGTCTTAATTCATCAAGAGAAATAGAGAGATAAAATGCTATTAATTTAATGAAAATCCAAGTTGAAGCTGCAAGAAGACCAACCTTTAGCGGCAATTTCATTAATTATTCATTGAGATTAAGAATTCCTCGTTTGATATAGTATTTTCCATGTGAGATTTTAAGAATTCCATTGCTTCAACAGGGTTCATATCGGCCATAAATTTGCGTATCAACCAAATTCGCTGCAAAACATCTTTTCCGACTAATAAATCTTCACGTCGTGTTCCAGAAGCTGTAATATCGATTGCAGGATAAATTCTTCTATTGGAAATTTTTCGATCGAGTTGAAGTTCCATATTTCCTGTGCCCTTAAATTCTTCAAAAATCACTTCATCCATTTTAGATCCTGTTTCAGTTAATGCTGTCGCAAGAATCGAAAGTGAACCGCCATTTTCAATTTTACGAGCAGCTCCAAAGAATCTTTTTGGTTTATGCAAGGCATTTGCGTCTACACCTCCAGATAGAACTTTTCCAGAAGCTGGAGAAACTGTGTTATAAGCTCGGGCTAGTCGTGTAATTGAATCTAATAAAATACAAACATCATGACCACATTCAACCATTCTTTTGGCTTTTTCCAAAACCATATTAGCAACTTTTACGTGGCGTTCTGCAGGTTCATCGAAGGTGGAAGCAATAACTTCAGCTTTTACGCTTCTTGCCATGTCTGTTACCTCTTCTGGTCGCTCATCAATTAACAAAACAATTAAGTAGGTTTCGGGATGATTTGCAGCAATTGCATTCGCTACATCTTTAAGCAACATTGTTTTTCCAGTCTTTGGCTGCGCAACAATCATTCCTCGTTGCCCTTTTCCAATCGGAGCAAAAAGATCCATTACTCGTGTTGAAAGTGTTTCTTGTTTGTGCCCAGTTAATTTAAATTTTTCTGAGGGGAAAAGTGGTGTTAAATATTGAAAAGGAACACGATCACGAATGTAAGATGGATGTCTACCATTAATCGATTCAACTTTTACTAAAGGGAAGAATTTTTCTCCTTCTCTTGGTGGACGAATAGTTCCTTTTAATGTGTCACCCGTTTTTAAACCAAATAATTTTATCTGATTTTGAGAAACATAAATATCGTCTGGTGAGGGAAGATAATTGTAATCAGATGATCGCAAAAAACCGTATCCATCTTGAATTACTTCTAAAACTCCTTCAGCCGTTACAATTCCAACTAAATCATAATTCTCATCTGATTTCTCAACTGGATTCTCGTTTGGAATATGACCTTGATTGTGCTGATTAGCATGCTGAGGTTTATTAGGGTTTTGCCTCTTATTATCAAATTTGTGAGCTGGTCTTTCTTGACGAATGTTTTGTTCTGGTACTTCTTGATTATTCCTTACTTCAATTGATTTATCTGAATTTTGTTGTGTTTCAGTGACAGAGATTTCTTTTGAAGCTATATCTTCACTTTTTACTTCTTTCACTTCAATCTTAAGCTCAGACTGAGAATTTTCATCTATGGGTATTTCTTTTTTTACAATCTTTCGAGTGCGTTGTTTTTTTTGATTTTCACCCTCATTAGAATTACTAATGATATCATTTTTCTGTTCTTCAGACGAATCAGAATTTTCATTTGCTGTGGTGTCACCCATAATTTTCATTTGTTTTTTTTAGGATTTTTATTTCTAGAGGTATAGCCTTATGCTACTATTTTTAAAGGATAGAATTTCGATGGAAATTATATTAATTTTATATTGTTAAGAGTAAGATATTAATATGTTTTACTGTAATAAATTTGGGGGAAATAACCCTTTAGGGTCTTAGAATTAATTCAAATTTAATTAATATTTTCTAATTAGCAAGAAAATCTAGGTTTTTCTTTTTTTCTTTTTTGCTGCAGGAAAAAGAATGTTGTTTAAAATTAATCTATATCCTGGTGAATTTGGATGAAGATTCAAATCTGTCTGTGGGTCATTCACTAAATGTTGATAATCTTCAGGATCGTGACCGCCATAAAATGTCCAAGTTCCTTGCCCCATTTCTCCATGAATGTAGCGTGCAGTTCCTGCAACTTTATTTTCCCCTAAAATTAGCACATTAGATTTTATAAATTCTTTTCTGAAATCAGTTGTTTGCCCCATAAATCCTTTAACAACATCAACATGACATTGTGTTAGCATCGTTGGTATAACATCCCATTTTGCTGAAAAATCAAAAAGTGTAAATTGATCCATCGCTTCTGTAATTATTCGATTATTTCTTAAATCAGTTGCATCAATATCAGAATACTCATAAATCATAGGATCTTTAATCAGATGAAAATCTTTGAAAGCAAAGGTTTGTTCAAAATCTAACTTTTCTTGAGCACGTGGATCAGATGGATCTCCATCAAAAATAGATTCGCAAATATCAGTTCCCTGAGAAGCTAACCCGATATCAAAACTATCTGTTCCACTACACATTGTAAATAAGAAGCCTCCTCCTATGACAAAGTTTTTTAAGTTTTTTGCAACTGCTAATTTTAGCTCTGATACTTTTGAAAACCCTAGGTTTTTAGCATTATTTTCTGCTGTAATAACTTGTTGCTGATACCATGATTGGTATCTTGCAGAGCCATAAAATTTACCATATTGACCTGTAAAATCTTCGTGATGAAGGTGCAGCCAATCATATTTAGGAAGCATTCCCATGACAATTGCTGAATCGTATATTTTCTCGTAATTTATCTCTGCATATTCTAAAACCATGGTGACGGCGTCATCCCATGGTTGTTTGTCGGGCGGTGTATATACTGCAATTTTCGGTGCTTTTTCAAGTTGCACTATTTCCATATTCACATCGGGATTTGCAATTTGTGATCTAATTTGGTTAACTTGTCCTTCTGCTAAAACTTCATAGCGTATTCCACGAAATATTAGTTCTTCTTCAATTGTTTTTAAATGAGGCATTAAAAAAGAACCACCTCTATAATTCAAAAGCCATTCAATTGTTATACCATTTTCTAAAGTCCAGAATGCAAGTCCATAAGCTTTTAAATGATTTGTTTGGGACTCGTCCATTGGAACTAAGAGCTGAGTAGCTTTTAATTGGCTTGAGAAAATGAACAATAAGAGGAATAAAAATAATCGAGCTAGCATTATTTAAAATGGATTTTCCTCATTTAGATTAAAATCTTCACTAATATCATCAGAAGAATTCATTTTACTAGGAAGTGTGTAGGTATTTGAATCTTGATTAAAAGATGAAAGACTATTTTTTAAGGGTTTAGACAATTCGAGTTCAGTTGCTTCATGCATATTTTCAAAGCGAGCAAACTCAGGGACAAAACGCAAATTAACTCTCCCTGTTTGTCCGTTTCTATGTTTAGCAATAATAATTTCGGCCAATCCTTGTGTTGAATCGCCATTGTCGTTTGCTGTTAAGCCGTATGTTTCAGGACGATAAATAAAAGAAACGATATCAGCATCCTGTTCAATGGCTCCTGATTCACGTAAGTCAGATAACATTGGGCGTTTTTCACCACCTCGAGATTCAACTGCTCTACTTAATTGAGCAAGGGCAATAATTGGAACATTTAATTCTTTTGCAATTTCTTTAATAGATCGAGAGATTGTAGAAATTTCTTGTTCACGATTTCCATATCCTTTTCCATCTTTTGCAGACATTAATTGAAGGTAGTCAATAATTATTAGTTCTACATTATGCTGTGCTTTTAGTCTTCGGCATTTTGCTCTAAAATCAAAAATGCTTAGTCCTGGTGTATCATCAATAAAAATCGGTGCATTTGATAATTTATCGATGCGTGAATGTATTTGTTGGAATTCATGGTCTTGTAATTCTCCTTTTCTCAATTTAACTGAATCAATTCGAGCTTCACTAGCTATCAATCGTTTTACTAATTGTACTGATGACATTTCCAAGGAAAAAATTGCAACACCCATTTTGTGATCAATTGCTGTATTTCTTGCCATGGAAAGTACAAAAGCAGTTTTTCCCATTCCCGGTCTTGCTGCCAAAACAATCATATCAGAACGTTGCCATCCAGCAGTAATTTTATCTAAATCATGAAAACCTGTAGCTACACCTGAAATTCCATCTTTATTTTGAGAAGCTTTTTCAATTTCTTGTATTGCTTCCCCAAGAAGACTTTTCATGCTTAAAGCTTGTTTGCTCATATTGTTTTCTGCAATTTGAAACAAGTTTGACTCGGCACTATTTAATAATTCAAAGACATCACATGTTTCATCGTAAGCATCTCGAATTATTTCACTGCTAACACGAATGAGTTCTCTTTTTATAAATTTTTCAGTGATAATACGAGCATGGAATTGAATATGTGCAGATGAGGCAACTCGATTTGTCAGTGATGAAATATATCCTGCGCCTCCAGCGGCAGCTAGTTCACCATTTTTCTGAAGTCTTGAGGTTACAGTTACTAGGTCTACAGGATTTGTTGAAGCGAATAAGTCGCGAATGGTTTTAAATATTATTTGATGTTTTGGATCGTAAAAACTATTTTGGTTTATGATTTCAACACAATCATCTATCGCACTTTTTTCCAACATCATTGCTCCAAGAACAACTTGTTCAATTTCAATAGCTTGAGGAGGTAACTTTCCGATATCTCCGCTAAGTACTGAAGGGCTTTTTATACGTGAAATTGGTTTGCGATTGTTTTCTAGTGAATCCATAGAACAAATATAACAAATGCTAATCCCTCAAAAAAATAAACAGCCTATTTCTTTATAAAAAGATTTCAGTACTGTTTATCAACACTTGTTAATATCATTTCAATTCTTTTAAAGCACTTGCTGTACCAATACTTTTCGTAATGTAATCACTTGCTAATTTAGGACTTCGAGCAGGTGAAAATAATCTACCATAAAAAATTATTTGTAGGTGCAGCTTGTTCCATGTTTCTATTGGAAATACTTTTTTTGCTGCTTTTTCAGTTTCAACTACATTTTTTCCTGAGCTAATTCCCCAACGGGTTAATAATCTATGAATATGTGTGTCAACTGGGAAAGCCGGAAAACCAAAAGCTTGTGACATTACGACAGATGCAGTTTTGTGTCCAACTCCTGGTAATTCCTCTAATAATTCAAATGAAATGGGTACTTCTCCTTTATATTTTGTAATCAAGATAGTGGAAAGATTCCAAATTGCTTGTGATTTTTTTGGAGAAAGTCCGCAGGGCCGAATGATTGCTTTTATTTCTTCAACACTTAATTTTACCATTTCAAATGGAGTAGGGCCTTTTTCGAAAAGTAAAGGCGTTATTTTATTTACACGTTCATCTGTGCATTGAGCAGATAATAAAACAGCAATTAAGAGGGTGTAAGGATCATTATGATTTAAAGGAATGGGAGTCTCAGGAAATAATTTTTCCAATTCGTTAATAATAAATGTAGCCTTCTCTTTTTTTTTCATTTTTAAATCGATAAAATCAGTTTTTTAGTTTAAAATTTGCCATTGATTTTCCTCAATAGTTTCCATTGTCTTTATTCGATCAATTTTCCCACTTTTTGTATGAATAAAATTTTTAATTAGCACATAATTTTTTGGAATTTCATGCTTTTGAAGATAGGTTTTAAATAGCTCTTTTTGTAAAGGAAAAGTTGCAAACGTTTGAATAATAAGTGCAATTTTTTGTCCTAATCGAGCGTCTTGCAAAAACCAAATAAAAAAAGGTAGGTTGATAAGAGTTGCTATTTTAATTTCTATTTCCTCAGGATTTACTTTAATTCCTCCTGTGTTAATAATAAAATCATATCTATTGATGTATTGAAAATGTTTTGAATCTATCAGTTTTACGCGATCATTTGTAAGTAATTGCTCATTTAATATCTCAGGATAATCGATTACAAGACACTCATTTTGAATGCTAAATGAAATACCATCTAATGCAGTGTAATACTTTTCTGTTATAAAACCAATTTTCCGGATGGCAACATGCGAAATGGTTTCAGTCATTCCATAACTTTGAAATACTGTAATTTTTTGTTCTTTTAATTTTTGAATTAATCCTTCAGAAACAGGAGCGCCACCGACTAAAACAATCTTAATTGACTTTAATTTTTCGACAGCTGTATCTACTGCTGCTTCTAATTGCACAGGAACTAGGGCTACAAAATCAACTGGATTTTTTAAAGTTAATATTGGATTAACTGAAACTGCAGAAACATGAAGTTTTAATTCTCCAATAAGTGAGCGAACGAGCATCATTTTTCCTGCAATTGTCTCAAGAGAAAGACACAATAGTGCGCTGTTTCCTTTTTTAATATTAAAATAATCTATTGTTTTTCTTGCAGAAATCTGCATCTTATTTTTGGTGATTTCAATATTTTTTGGAGTGCCCGTAGACCCAGAAGTTTTACAAACAATAAATTCATCTTTGTTCCCCCAATTTTCTAAAAAAAAAGTTATTTCTTCTCCTCTCCCGGAATCTTCAATGTATATTTCTATTTCTTGCATTATTTTAATGCTTAGTATTCAATATCTAAATTGAAAATATTTTTTAAGGTATTTAAATTCGGGTTTTTATTTGCCATTGCAGCAAATTTATCTTTTCCAGTTACGTATTTTGTATCTTTAAGTGGATTGTCTGTAAGAATTAATTCAATTGAAAGATTATGATTTTTAAGGTTATTTCTTAAGAAATCAGTAAATTCTGGTAAAAGTTGCTTTATATAATCTAGTTGCACGTTATTGTCTAGTTGAATGCTATACTTATCTTCTGCAATAAAAAGGGGCTCGCGTTTCACCAATGCTTGGTAGAATGTTTCCATTCCTTTTTCCTTCATGATATATGCAAATTGTTGCCAATACATTTTTAAATGTTCATTGGAATAGGTATCTTCAGGTGAATTTTTAGTGTTTTGCTCTTCCTTTTTTCTTTTATCTTGTTCAATGATATTTTTTATAGATAAATGGGATTGATTTAATTTTCCGCTAGGTTCAGAAACAATTTTTAGGGTTTTCTCTTCTTTTTCAATCACATTTATTACTGGAGATTCACTTGTTTTTTCTGCCTTTTGTTTTTTTCGCAATGATTGAATTGCAGAAGGAAGAATATCAATGCGATCCGTTAGGGATTTTTTTTTTCGTTCTCTTGTTTAAGAGAACACAAGAGCATTAGTGTTACTTCAATGAGTAAACGCTGATTTTTTGAAGATTTGAATTCAGTATCCGTTTTACTGATAACTGAAAGTGCCCGCATGATCAGGAATGAATCAATTTCTTTAGATTGATCAATAAAGCGTTTTTGGGTAAGTTCAGGAACTTCTAATAAACTAGCTGTACGTTCGTCCTTGCAAACTAATAAGTTACGGTAATGTTCCGCAAGTCCAATTATAAAGTTATGACCATCAAACCCTTTTTCATAAATTTCATTAAGAATAATCAGTGTAGCTGAAACATCTTCAATTTCGATTGCCTCAATAAGTTTGAAATAATAGTCATAATCTAAAATATTCAAGTTTTCTAGTACGTCAGAATAGCTTATTTTATCTCCTGCAAATGTTACAATTTGATCAAAAATTGATAAAGCATCACGCAAAGATCCATCTGCTTTCATTGCAATAATATGAAGCGCTTCTGTTTCGGCGTTTACGTTTTCTTTCAATGCAATTTGAGCAAGGTGCTCCGCCATATCTTTAACACGAATGCGCGCAAAATCAAAAATTTGGCAGCGTGAGAGAATTGTTGGTATTATTTTGTGTTTTTCTGTTGTCGCTAAAATAAAAATAGCATGTTTGGGTGGTTCTTCCAACGTTTTTAGAAAAGCATTAAATGCGTTAGTTGATAGCATGTGCACCTCATCAATAATAAATATTTTGTGTGTGCCTAATTGCGGAAGAACGCGAACTTGGTCAATTAAATTCCGAATATCATCAACTGAATTATTGGAAGCAGCATCTAATTCAAACACATTTAACGAATTTCCTGTGTTAAAAGAAATACAAGAATCACAGTTGTCGCAGGCCTCAATAGCTTCACTTCGATTAAAACAGTTGATCGTTTTGGCTAAAATTCTTGCAGTTGTTGTTTTTCCAACACCTCTTGAACCACAAAATAAAAATGCTTGTGCAAGGTGTTCATTCTTTATTCCTTTTTTTAATGTTTCTGTAATTGAGCGCTGTCCAACAACTGTATCGAAGGTTTGAGGGCGATATTTACGTGCAGAAACTATAAAATCAGACATGCAACAAAATTAAGATAATTCAGTGATTCAAAAAACAAAAGATACGAACAATTTGAATATTTTTCTGGGCTTATTTTTGAGGAAAAATTTCAACAAGCGTTCCTGCTTTTGGTCCCCATAATTTTAAGTTCAGAGGCATTTCAAAACGATTTTCTTCTCTTAATTCTCCTACTTCATTTTCATTTTCGTACAAAACAGTTCTCAATTCAATTTTTTCTTTCGAAATAAAAATCCAATTAAATTGATTTACACCTTCTGCATCCCGCGTCCAAGATTTTGAATCGTCTGCTGCCCTTAATGGTGCACCCCAACATCCTTCTCCTGCATAAACAATTCCTTTTTCATCATTCCTTTCAAATCCTTCATCTGAGAGCGGACCAGATGAACTGACAATTGGCCAGGTAACTTTGCAGGTATGAGAATCATTTTCTAGACAAAGTCTCACATTTTTATACTTTTCAAATAAGGGTACAAAATTCTTGTACTGCGTTTCCATTTCTTTTTTTGCGGCAACATGTGCTCTAACAGGTCGGTGGTATTGCGGTAATTGCCAATAATAATCTTTATGCTCTTCTAACGTTTTTCGAAGGAAAAATTTTTGAGGCCCGATTTTCAAAATTTCAGAATTTAAGGAAATAAGATTTAGGAGCTTGCCTCCAAAGTTTGTTTCGTAATAGATTTTCTCATGAGGACAATCGAAAAGCTCAACCATTACTTTATTGCTTAACTCGTGATTACCTCTAGTTACAACTAGTGGAGAAATTCTTCCATTTCCTGAAATCGTATATTCCCAATCGATAAACCATTCTAACCATTGTTTATCGATATCTAATCCTATAAAATCTCCATTAAATAATACTGCATGAGGCTTTAATTTAGCCACTAATTTATTTGCTTTAATTCTAACTTCTCGCCCATCTCTTGAATCTCCTCCTGCAATAAAACTTAATTTAGTGTCTGAAGAATTAGAAACTGTAGAAAAATAATATGTTTTATTGAATCCTTCAGAATCTTGGATTATAAAATAATAGCGTGTATTTGGCTTTAAATCTTTTAGTCGAATAATATGGTTATTCATTCCTTTTG
>Ga0209597_1002832_pt1 | contig 10886 bp, 7 predicted proteins | sample M_140625_MF_Meta_FD_187316 | JGI IMG/M metagenome (GOLD analysis project Ga0209597, IMG submission 187316) | Freshwater microbial communities from Lake Montjoie, Canada to study carbon cycling - M_140625_MF_MetaG (SPAdes) (version 2) | ecosystem: Environmental > Aquatic > Freshwater > Lake...
AGGGCGGTGCTGCGGATTTGAAATACGTTTTGGGCGTGGCAGACCACTTGGGTAAAATCATGACGGGCTACAAGGTGATTGTAGACAAGAGCACAGTTCCGGTAGGTACTGCGGATAAGGTTGAAGCGGCCATTCGTGCCAACTACAGCGGAGAGTTTGATGTAGTGAGTAACCCGGAATTTTTGCGTGAGGGCGTGGCAGTAGACGATTTCATGAAGCCAGATCGCGTTGTGATTGGTGCCAAAAGTGAGCGTGCTTTTGAAGTGATGGATGAATTATATGGTCCTTATGTACGTCAGGGCAACCCGGTGATGCACATGGATACACGCAGTGCTGAATTGACAAAATATGCAGCCAATAGTTTCTTGGCAACCAAGATTTCTTTCATGAATGAGATTGCTCGCTTGTGTGAGTTGTTGGGTGCGGATGTAGATATGGTGCGCAAGGGTGTGGGCAGTGACGACCGCATCGGAAAGCGCTTTTTGTTCCCGGGCATTGGATATGGTGGAAGTTGTTTCCCCAAGGATGTTCAAGCGTTGGTGCACAGTGCTGCTGAAGTGAATTACGATTTCAAAATTTTGAAGGCGGTTGAGGATGTGAATTACGATCAGAAAAAGGCTTTGTTGCCTAAGATCGATGCGCATTACGGCGATATCAAAGGGAAAACCGTGGCGATGTGGGGATTGGCTTTCAAACCCAACACAGACGATATTCGTGAAGCACCGGCTTTGGAAATGATCGATGCGTTGTTGCAACGCGGTGCCAAAGTGCAATGCTACGATCCAGAGGCGATGTCGAATGTGGAACGCATTTTGGGTGATTCTGTTGTATTTGCTGAGAAGATGTATTCTGCATTGGAAGGTGCGGATTTTCTAGTCATTGCCACCGAATGGCCTGAATTCAGAACCCCTGACTTTGGTCGTATCGATGGGTTGTTGGCAGAAAAAGTTATCTTCGACGGGCGTAATGTTTTCGAAATGGATACCATGCGTAAGCACGGATATACTTATTATAGCATCGGTCGAAAAGACATCAAATGAGCAAAGAAAGAGTTTTAATTACAGGCGCTGCGGGCTTCTTGGGAAGTCATTTGTGCGAGCGATTCTTGAAGGAAGGTTACCACGTAATAGGGATGGACAATCTCATTACAGGGGATTTGAGAAATATAGAGCATTTGTTCCCTCAAGCACATTTTGAGTTTCACAATCACGATGTCAGCCAGTTTGTGCATGTTGCCGGTGATTTGAAATATATTTTGCATTTTGCCTCTCCTGCCTCACCCATCGACTACTTAAAAATCCCTATCCAAACCTTGAAAGTGGGTTCATTGGGTACCCACAATTTGTTGGGTTTGGCGATGGCAAAAAAGGCGAGAATTTTGGTTGCTAGTACTTCTGAAGTATACGGAGATCCTACGGTTCATCCTCAAACAGAAGATTATTGGGGCAACGTAAACCCCGTTGGTCCGAGAGGAGTATACGATGAAGCCAAGCGTTTTCAAGAGGCTATCACTATGGCGTATCATACTTTTCATGGCTTAGAAACCCGCATCGTAAGGATTTTTAATACCTACGGACCGCGGATGCGTCTAAACGATGGTCGTGTGTTGCCTGCATTTATGGGACAAGCCCTACGCGGTGAAGATCTTACCGTATTTGGCGATGGCAGTCAGACCCGCAGTTTTTGTTATGTTGATGATTTGGTTGAAGGCATTTATCGTTTGTTGTTGAGCGATTGTGCTGATCCAGTGAACGTGGGCAATCCCCATGAAATCACCATCGGACAGTTTGCGGAGGAGATTATCAAGTTAACGGGTACAGACCAGAAGGTGATTTATAAGCCTTTGCCTACGGATGATCCAAAGCAACGTCAGCCAGATATAACCAAGGCCAAAGCGATCTTGAATTGGGGTCCAAAGGTGGATCGTGCGGAAGGTTTGAGAATTACTTGGGAGTACTTTAAATCATTGCCTACGGAGCGCTTGTACGAAGAATCACATCACCGTGATTTCGTGAGGAGCGTTTAACTCATTGGATTTTTAAGAGATTCCCGGACTTTATATAAGGACGGCGACTTCATAATGCCCCGTTGCCGATGATGTCGGTTATAATCCTAAGCAAGTTGATTGGCGAGCTGACCGCAAGCGGCATCGATGTCTTTGCCTCGGCTACGTCTCACGTGAACGATCAACTTTTGCTTTTCTAGAGCTGCAGCAAATGCGTCTAGTCGGTCTGTGGGTTGATAATCGGCCAGGGAAATGGGATTGTATTCGATCAGATTAATTTTTGAAGGGAATTTTCGGGCAAAAATCACGAGTTCCTTTTCTTCTTCTGGGCCATCGTTTACGCCTTCTATGACAGTGTATTCGAGGGTTGGGCGGATGCCAGTTTTATCGTACCAATAATTGAGGGCCTCAGCGAGCATTTCCAAATTGTTGCTATCATTGATAGGCATGATAGCCGATCTTTTTTCGTTGTTGGCGGAGTGTAGACTCAGTGCCAGATTGGTTTTGATGCCATCGTCGGCCAGTTTTTGAATCATCTTGGCGATACCCGCGGTCGAGATGGTCAATCGTTGTGGACTCATTCCTAACCCATCGGGCGATGTTATTAGTTGAACACTGCGGAGTACATTCACGTAGTTCAACAGTGGCTCACCCATCCCCATATAAACGATGTTATCTAGGCGTTTTCCATGGTGCTCTTCGGCCAATTCGTTGATGATCCATACTTGATCAAAGATTTCAGCGGCTGAGAGATTCCTCATGCGTTTGAGGTAGCCCGTGGCGCAGAATTTACAGTCTAAGGAGCAACCCACTTGAGAACTCACGCATGCTGTGGTTCGGCTGCTGGTTGGAATTAATACGCCTTCAATTTTATTGCCATCGTGGAGCTCAAAGGCCACTTTGATGGTACCGTCTTTGGAGTGTTGGGCGGTGTGAATTTTTGCGACATGAAACGTAAAAGCTTCGGTCAGTTTTTCTCTCAGAGGCTTAGAGATATTGGTCATTTCTTCGAAGCTACGCGCTCCTTTTTGCCAAAGCCATTGATGGATTTGTTTGGCGCGAAAACTTGGTTCTCCCATGGCTTTTAAGGCCTCGGTGATTTGCAACACATCTAGGTCGCGAATGTCCGTGGTTTTGCTCATGAGAGATGAAAATTACTTCTTACGGTAGAACAAACTGATTGGTACGCCCGTTAACGGGAATTTCTCACGCATTTTATTTTCCAGGAATCGGGTATAGCTCTCAGCCACGTATTGCGGCAGGTTGCAGAACAAGGCAAAAGCAACACGCTTGCTCGGTAACTGAGTTACATATTTGATTTTAACAAATTTCCCCTTTTTACTTGGTGGGGGAGTGGCTTCCATAATTGGAAGTATGTAATCGTTAAGTGCGCGGGTTGGGATTTTGATACTGAGGTTTTCATACACCTGCAATACCGTCTCCATACCTTGGAAAACACGTTGCTTGGTAAGGGCTGAAACGTACATAACGGGTACGTCTGTAAATGGTGCGATTTCCTTGCGGATATTCTCGGTATATTCTAAGTGGGTATTCGATTCTTTTTCTACCAAATCCCATTTATTTACTAAAATAACAACCCCTTTTCCTTGTCGGTGAGCCATCCAAAACAATGTCAGATCTTGGCTTTCCATACCTAGTGTTGCATCTAGGACTAAGACAACGATATCGGCATTTTCAAGGGCGCGCAAACTGCGCATCACCGAGTAAAATTCGATATTCTCGCTTACTTTGCTCTTACGTCTGATACCTGCAGTATCCACAAGTACAAATTCTTTTCCGTAAGCTTTATAGCGGGTATCAATGGAATCACGGGTGGTTCCAGCGATGCTTGTAACGATGTTTCTGTCTTCGCCGATCAGTGCGTTGATTAAACTCGATTTTCCAACATTCGGACGTCCAACGATGGCGATGCGGGGTAATCCTTCAATATTCTGTTGGTCGGGCTCTTCGTCCTTTAAAAACATAGCAACCTCGTCGAGCAATTCACCAGTTCCTGATCCGTTGGCGGAAGAAACTTCATGAAAGTGGTCGAATCCTAGTTTATAGAACGACGATGTTTCCATTCGAAGGCGGTCGTTATCAACCTTGTTTACGCAAAGGACTACGGGTTTTTTGCTTTTGCGAAGAATATGGGCGAAGTCTTCATCGAGTGGGTTAACATCGGTTTGAACATCAACAACAAATATGAGGACAGCGGCTTCCTGAATTGCAATATGCACTTGGTCGCGGATGGCGGCTTCAAAGGTATCGGAGCTTTCGGGAACAAATCCACCGGTATCAATTACGGTGAAATCTATGCCATTCCAATCGGAAAATCCGTAATGTCTATCGCGGGTAACGCCACTGTAATCATCTACTATGGCTTTGAATTCGCCGGTTAATCGGTTAAAAAGGGTACTCTTGCCTACGTTGGGACGACCTACTATGGCTACAATTCTGCTCATGAACCCGCAAAGATACAACCACGCGCTGTGGATTGTATATTTGTGATATGCTTATTTCTATGATTGCTGCGGTTGGCGAGAACCTAGAATTGGGAGCTGGCAACGCATTGTTGTGGCATTTACCCGATGATTTTTCTTGGTTTATCAAACATACGAAAGGAAAGGCCTTGATTATGGGCAGAAAAACGATGGAAAGTTTGGGAAAGCCTTTAAAGAATAGGACCAACATCGTACTGACATCAAAGTCTGAGGTATTGCCCGGTTTTGAGATTGCAAGGAATTGGGAGCAGGCATTGGAAATGGCGGAAAAGGCATTGGATTTGAAATGGGCTAACGCTTTATCGATGGGGGAGTCGATTTCAGGTGAAAAGGAAATTATGATTATTGGCGGGGGTGAGATTTACAAGCAGGCACTTTCATTTGCTGATCGGATATATCTGACGCAGGTAAAGGCAAAATTCGAGGATGCGGATACGTTTTTCCCTTCATGGGATGATGCAGTGTGGAACGAGGCGTTTACGGAAACACATGAGGTAGACGAACGACATCAATTTGGCTTTGATTTCAAGATTTTGGAAAAAACGCAAGAATAGAAGTGATAATGGGGTGGGTTTTCAAAGCCTGATTTCAAAGCCCCAATGTATATTTGCATTGAATACCATGAAAATAGCAGTTTACGCCAAATCAGTACGAGACCCAAAACACCAAGCAGGCTTTGGGGAATTGTTAATGGCCTTGTCGCAAAGAGGACATGAAATTTGGTTACCACCATCATTGGAAGACCACGTTCACATGAACATTGCCTCTGGGATGCAGGTTCGGGTATTTGATTTTTTCACAAAGGGTGGCGAAAATGCGGATGTCTTGATTTGTGTTGGGGGTGATGGTACAATTTTAGATACGTTGAGCATCGTAAGGGATTCTGGTGTGCCCGTTTTAGCATTGAATACAGGTCGTTTGGGATTCTTGGCCGATGTCCAATTGGAGAACTTGGGTGTTGCCTTAGACGATATCGAAAAGGGAAATTATACCATCGAAACACGGTCTTTGTTGCATTTGGAATCATCTCATCCTTTGTTCGACTATACTTTTGCGCTGAACGATTTTGTAATTCACAAGAAGGAAACCTCGAGTATGATTGTGGTTCACGCTTATTTGAATGGCGAGTTTTTAAATAGTTATTGGAGCGATGGATTGATTATCTCCACACCCACTGGGAGTACAGGATATTCACTGAGTTGTGGCGGCCCAATTATTTTCCCTAAAAGCGATAGTTTTGTTATTACACCCATTGCACCGCATAACTTAAATGTGAGGCCGGTGGTTGTAAGCGATGACGTGGTTATTAGTTTCGAGATTGAAGGCCGCGCAAGTAGTTATTTGGCGAGTTTGGATTCACGAAGTCAGAGTATTTCTGGAGAAGTGAATATGGCCATTCGCAAAGCCGACCACGGTTTAAATATGATGCGACTGTCTAATATCCATTTCCTAGATACATTACGAAGTAAGCTGCAGTGGGGCTTTGATAAGAGAAATTGATGTGGATTGAGAACTATGGATTATTGAGGAGGTTGATTCTTGCGATTCTTATTGCTGTGGGGTCTTTCACAGTGGGTTTTTCACAAGTACCGAAAATTGGCTCGGATTCCACATTGGATATTGCAACTTGGAATATTGAATGGTTTGGCGATAGTATAAATGGCCCCAACAATGAGGTCACCCAGTTGAAAAATGTAACGGAAGTAATTACCTCGATGGATATGGACATTATGGCGTTGTGCGAAGTGTCAAATCCGGGGTATTGGCAAAAATTGCAAAATAATTTAACGGAATATAGTGCGGTAATTACCACTTATACCCAAACCCAGAAGACGGCATTATTGTATCGCAAATCGATGTTTAAGTTGCTGTATAGTAAGTCGATTTTGTTGGCCTATGATTACGAATTTGCCAGTGGGCGATTTCCATTGGAAGTGGCTTTGGAAACACAATGGGGCAGTAAAAAAGACACGGTTTATTGCTGGGTGATTCATTTGAAGGCCAATACAGGAACTACGGCGGATAAGTTGGCATCATACGACCGACGGGCAAAAGCGGCTGAGGAATTAAAAAAATATTTAGACCCAAAAAAGCGTTTAAAAGGCTGGGTTTTGGGCGATTGGAATGATGATTTAGATGTTTCAATTGTCAGTGGAAAAGCGAGTCCATTTTTGGCGTGGCGCAGCGATACCAACTATGTTTTTCCAAGTTATCGACTTACTCTAGCAAAGCAAAAGAGCACGGCGAATTATTCGGAAATGATTGATCATATGTCGTGTTTGCCAGCAATGAAACCCAATTGGCTCTTGAATCAAAGTGGCGTGATGGTTGGCGATGCCTACATTGGTAGTTATCGATTGAATACTTCGGATCATTACCCCGTGTGGGCTAAGTTTTCGATGAATTTTAAAGCCCTAGATTTCCTTGGCACTGATGCGCCGATGATGGCTAAGCCTTTTGTTTACTGGAACGGTGCGAAATGGGAAATCGCCAGAGATTATGCTGCATCGCCAATATCTTCGGGCGATACAAAGATTTACGGTCTATCGGGCAAGCTCATTTTTTATGGTCGTATCGAAGATTTTTTTCCGCAATCAGAGGGAGTGAACTATTTGCAAATAGTACGCAGCAATGGCGAAATATTCCAGCAAATTTTGGTCCGATAATAAGAAAATTCGTCTCGTGGAAGTTGGGTACAGAATAATATCCTCCCGACGGGCAATTACTCTTTTACGAATTTCACAACAATCGGTTGGCTGAATCCTTTTTGGATAACCGACAGGAAATACAAACCCGTTTTTAGGTTAGATATATCGATGGCTTTGCCTTCTTCCGGCTGGGGAAGCATCATCGCCGTTGCACCATTGGGTTTTGTGATTTTGACATAATACACCTCGCTCCAATTAAAATTGGTATTCAAATACAGCTTGTCGTTGGCTGGATTGGGGAAAATCGAAACGGTTCCGGTGGGCGTTTTTTGAATTGCACTTTGATTGTCGGTCACCAAAAACTGTCCCATCATCCCTTCATCTTCATGTAAGGAAATGTGGCAGTGGTACATAAATGGGTGACTGGCATCTGCGAAATCATCAAATTTGGCAATGAATCGAACGGTAGTGTTGGGTTTAACGAGAATCACATCTTTCCAACCGGCTTGTTCGGCTGGTGGGGCTACGCCATTGATTGTTAGAATATTAAATTCAACGTCGTGAATATGAAACGGATGTGCAAATCCCGATGTGCTTTTGATCTGCCATATTTCTGTATTGTTGAGGGGGACAGTATAATTGTTGAAACCATATTTGAATAATTTGTGATTGATAATAAATGCGTTTGGACCTAAAATACCGGGAAGTCCGGTACTGTCGTTCATGCTCAAATATCGGGTCACCTTTGCATCTAACGCCGTGGGATAAATATTGCTCACCAATGTGGTAGGTACTGTTTTGATTTCGTTGGCGGAAAGGGCATTGATAATATTGATATGCAACAGATTGAAGTCTTTCTTACCGATGGCACTCGCAAAGGGTCCATTGGGAAAATTCTCACCGCCGGGAATGTTGTTGGCCAAAGTAGAATTAAATGCTTTGAAATCGAGTGTTTGTCCGGCTGTCATTCCTGTAAGGTTCACCAAAATCTCTACTCGCTCACCGGCTGAAAGTAGGAATCTTTTGAGCGTTGTGGGGGTGCTTAAAAGTCCACCGTCTGAGCCAATGACGTAGAAGTCGCGGTTGTCGCTGAATCCAATATTAAACGATCGTTCGATGGCTGCATTTAAGATTCGGAATCGGACCATTTGCGCTGGTAGACTGAACTGGGCGCGCAGTACGCCATTTGTGATTGCGGAATCGCCGTAGGGCACCGACTTAAACTGATTTGCGGTGGTAAAACTGCGATCGCTGAGAACCAAAGGAATATCGTCTACACCATATTTTCTTGGCAATTTTAGTGCTGCTTCGGCACTATCTCTCACGATGATTAATCCTCCGATTCCTTTGGTAATTTGATCCATTGTCATCTCGTGCAAGTGAGGATGAAACCAATAGGTCCCTGCTTGGTTTTTCATTTTCCAATAGGGCCTCCAAGTGGTGTTGGGTGGAATCATTTGGTAAGGTCCACCGTCCATCACTGCTGGCAAATGCATGCCATGCCAGTGAAGCGTGGTTGTGTCGTTGAGTTTATTTAAAACATTCATCCGCACGGTATCGTGTTTTTGGATGATTAGGGTTGGCCCCCAAAATTTGCCGTTGATGCCAGCGGTAATGGTTTGTTGGCCTTTTACTATTTGACTAAATGTATCTTTTATGACAAGGTTAAAGGATTTTCCAGACAGGGTGTCTGGGATCCAGAGGTTGTTGTATTGTGCTGAAATCAAATTGGTGAGGAACAATCCGAGACCAATGAGAATGAGTTTTTTGGAATTCATACGGGCGGTTTGACGAGAGTTTTTGGGATTTCCTTCGCCATCGAGTGATTTGGGTGGCAAATTAGGGCACTTCGTGTTATTTTTACACTTTATGCAATTGCAAAAATTCCTATACAGTGTTGTATTTTTATTTGGGTCGTCATGCTCGATTCATGCCCAGGTTCCAATCGATAATAGTTCTTTGGGTTTGGCCCAGATGATTACGTTGCAGCCTGAAAAGACATGGGTTTGGCTCAATGGTTTTTATCCGTACGTCTCTGAGATCGATAGTATTACGATGCCTAGCGGGTCGCCAAGTTCTAAAAACCATTTAAAGTATCAGTGGGACAGAGGTCATGGCAATTGTGATTCGATGCAATTGTGGTGGGAAGGCGACGATTATGGCAAGTCAACCGCGCTTCAGTACTTTAAAATTTGGTCGAAAGGAAAATCGTTAACGGTTCCAGTTAGAAAATCAGAAAAGCGACTCAGGGAATTTCGCTGGAAGACATCGAAAGGAAAATACGCATCGGTAAAAGTGAAGGGGACGTTTAACGCTTGGAATCCAAACAATTTGGTTTTGCGATGGGAAGAGGATGCAATAAAGCCTGGCGAGGGCGCATGGGTCGGTAAAACTTGGGTCGGTCCGGGAAGTCATCAATATGTTTTTATGGTGGATTACGCAAAAGTGGAGAAGGAAATTCGGGATCCCAACAATTCAGATTCTGTGGGCAATGGGATGGGTGGTTTTAACTCGACGTTTTTGGTTGGATCTTGCAATTTGCAGATTGAAACGGCCTATACAAGTCCGGCACCTATTGATTTTTGGAACAGTAATTTACCCACGGAAATTTATTTGAGTACGAGGTTTTCTGCGGGCATCGCAAAAGGAGAATACAATAGTGTTTTGGCGATGTGGCAGAATCAGAAGTTGGAGGTGGAACTAGGCGAGCACGATAGTCAATTGGATTTGGATATTTTGAAAATTGTGGTGCCAAAAGAGGCGTTTGCTGGAAGGGTGGCATCGGATCTTTCCAATACTTTTATTAGGGTTTGGATTGGGTCATCTGAAGGGGTGAGCAACGAGGTTCTGGTTCCCTTGGTTGGTGGAAGGGTGATGTTTGATCCGATGAAATTCATGGATAGAAAAGACCCGCATCGCATGGTAATGTATAATCCGATGATTGACAGATTTGTGGATGGGAACAATGACAATAATCGTCCGTTGAACCGGCCGGATGTGGATCCCAAAGTGGATTTTTATGGCGGTGATGTGGTGGGTATCAGCAAGAAAATTGAGGAGGGATATTTTAATAATTTGGGCATCAACACATTGTGGATTTCCCCGGTGGTGAAAAACCCTGAGGGTCCTTATGGTCAGTGGACGAAGATACCAAAAACTAAGTTCAGTGGCTATCATGGCTATTGGCCGGTTTCGCTCCGCGCCACCGACCCCCGTTTCTGCACCGAATCAGAACTCAAACAAATGATTGATATCGCTCATAAGCATCATATCAATGTCTTTCTGGATTATGTAGCCCATCACGTGCATCAAGAACATCCCCTTGTGCATCAAAAACCCAATTGGTTTACACCGCTCTACCTCCCCGATGGAAGCAAAAATACGGAGCGCTGGGACGATTACCGACTTACAACGTGGTTTGATGACTTCATGCCTACCTTCAATTATTTTAAGCCGGAGGTGGTTGATGCAATGACGGATTCCGCGTTGTGGTGGTTCACGAATTTTGATATCGATGGATTTAGACACGATGCAACCAAACACATCCCGGATCCCTTTTGGCGTTCGCTTACCTATAAGCTAAAAACGCAGGTCGCTTTGCCCAATCATCGACCTTATTATCAAATTGGAGAAACCTATGGAAGTCCAGAGTTGATAAGCAGCTACTTGGGGACAGGCACTTTGGATGCCCAGTTTGATTTTAACATGTACGATGCCGCAGTCATGGCG
>Ga0209597_1002834_pt1 | contig 10882 bp, 7 predicted proteins | sample M_140625_MF_Meta_FD_187316 | JGI IMG/M metagenome (GOLD analysis project Ga0209597, IMG submission 187316) | Freshwater microbial communities from Lake Montjoie, Canada to study carbon cycling - M_140625_MF_MetaG (SPAdes) (version 2) | ecosystem: Environmental > Aquatic > Freshwater > Lake...
CACCGCCGATGAGGTTCACCATCGCTGCGTGTTCAGGCATTCCTGCGTCGCCGAGCGGAAGGCCCGCGACGGCGCGCATGTGGTTTTCGAATTGGCTGGTGCGCGCGCCGTGAATCGTCCAGTGTCCCGAGTTGTGGACGCGGGGCGCGACTTCGTTGGCGATCAAGGTTGCGTCGGCAACAAACATTTCCAGTGCGAGTGCTCCAACATGGTCGAGCGCTTCGAGCACGCGGCGCGCATGGGTAGTTGCGGCGGCGGCGAGTGCGTCGCTCACCCGGGCCGGCGCAATCGAGCGCAACAGAATGCCTTGCGTGTGCAGGTTTTCGACGATCGGGTAGACCACCGTCGATCCGTCGATCGCGCGGACGGCGATCACGGAAACTTCGAGATCGAAGGGCACGAACGCCTCGTAGATGCATGGCGCGCGTCGAAGCGCATTCCATGCGGGCGCGAGTTCAGCCGCGCTGCGCACGACGCGTTGTCCTTTGCCGTCGTAGCCGAGCGTGCGCGTTTTGAGGACACCGTGAGGACCGACGGTTGCGAGCGCGATGTCGAGTTCGGCATCGGTTGCGATGGGCGCGAACGGCTGCACGGGCACGCCAGCGGCGCGCAGAAATTCCTTCTCGTGAATGCGGTCGCAGGTGAGTTCGAGCGAAGCAACGCCAGGGCGAACTGGGCAAATGCCCGCAAGAAACGCCAGGCTTGCCGCTGGCACATTCTCAAACTCGAAGGTGATGGCGTCGACGCTCTCGGCGAAGCGCGCGAGTGCGTCGCGGTCATCCCACGCCGCGCAGACATGCCGGCCGGCAACGCGCGCGGGCGCATCGGTTGCGGGGTCGTAGAAGACGCACTCGATTCCGAGCGGAATCGCCGCGAGCCCGAGCATTTGCCCGAGCTGCCCGCCGCCGAGAACGCCGATCTTTGTGGCAGCGCTCACGCCTTCGCTGCTCCAGGAATTGGATTGGCCAGCACATCGGCGGTTTGTTTGGCGCGAAACGCGGCGAGGCGCGATGCGACGCCCGCGTCGAGATGCGACAGAATGCTTGCAGCCAATATCGCGGCGTTGATCGCGCCCGCGCGCCCGATCGCAAGCGTTGCAACGGGAATGCCCGCGGGCATCTGCACGATGGAAAGCAAACTGTCGACGCCGTTCAGCACCTTCGACTCAACCGGAACACCCAAGACGGGAAGATCGGTCTTTGACGCGCACATGCCCGGAAGATGCGCCGCGCCGCCTGCGCCCGCGATCACGACCTTGAGTCCGCGCGCGCGCGCAGTGGACGCGTACTCAAACAGCAGGTCGGGCGTGCGGTGCGCCGACACCACGCGACATTCATGGGCGATGCCGAGAGTGGTCAGGGTTGACGCGGTGTGTTGCATCGTCTCCCAGTCGGACTGGGATCCCATGATGATTCCGACCGCGGGGGAGGAGTCGCTCGACATGGCGCGATAGTAATGGCGGGCGGCGTGCGCGGTTGGTGCTACCATCGCGGTTCTTCGCTGAAAAAGGAACCTCATGAGCGCGATTCGACTCAACGGCCAGTATGTCCTCCTCCGAGATGTCGAGAAGAAGGACTTCATGAACTTCGTGCACCTCTGCCTGCCGAAGGTCACGGCGGACGAGCCGATTCCGCACACTTTGGCCAACGCGGTGGCTGGTCTGCTTGCCGAGGGCAAGCCGCTCACTGATCCGATGGTGCAGGCGGGATTCCAATCCTGCGCGTCGCTCGGCATTAAGAACATGTGGACTGATGGCGCGGTTGCCAGCGTGACCGAAGAGGTCGCAACCGATGCGGCGCAGGGCCTGGAGACGGCGTTCGGCTTTGCGTCGATTCAGTCGGGCTTGGCGCTGTGCGCGGCGATGTGCAACGCGTTTCGCCGCAAATTGCAGGTGAATGACGCGGCGATCCCCGTGATTCGCCAGCCCAAGGAAATCCTGATGCAAGTCGCGCAGGGCGTCTCGGGCATGAAGAATGTGAACGAGCCGATCTTTGTTGCTGCGGGGCGCGCGCTCGGCGGGCGCATGAAGGATGGCGTTGGTCCTGATGACCCGCACACCATGGCGCTGCTCTGCATGCTGTCCGACTTTGGCGCCACGGGCGTCCGCATCGATCTTGAGAAGAACATCCTGGGCTTTGCCCCGTTCAGCACCGCCAATGCCATGGCGAGCGCGATCTTGCAGGGGCTCGATGCCGAAAAGGTCGCCGAAGTCCGCAAGGCCATCGAGCGCACCAACGAGCAGTTCCGCAAGGTGATGGAACAGCAGGGCGCCACGCAGGGCGGACAACAGCAGCAGCAACAACAACAGCAGCAGCAAACGATCAGCATTCCCCGTGTGATGGGTACGCGTCGTCGTCGTTAAGCAGCAGCTGAGCAAAGGGTGCCGAGCATGTCGAAAAATTCGTTGAGCAAGATGTCCAGCATTCGCTGGTGGTTGGTTGGGTGCATCGGCGCGTGCGTGAGCACCTGCATCACCGCAACCGCATCGGCTTCGATGTCGGCGGCCACCAGTTTGTGGGATTCGCGCAGTGCGCTCCCGGGTTCGAGCGGAGGTTCGACATCGGAGTCGGCCGAGGTTCGGCTTGGACACGCCTTCGGGCAGTTTCTCGATTGGGCGACATGGGTCGAGGTGCTGGTGGCGACGGGGCTCGCGGTCGGGCTCGCCACGCTGTTGGCGTATCACCCGCGCGGAGGCAATCGGCGCGCCCGCGTTGAGGCGTTAGAGGAACGCAGGACGCTGGTGATCCTCGGGCTCGTGGGCGCGGTGGTGTCGTCGTTAGTGCTCATCGAGCCAGCGATGGCGTTGGTGGTCTTCGGCATCGGCGGACTGATTCGGTTTCGCACGCTGTTGGCGTCGCCGCAGCTGACTGGCCGAGCGATCCTTGTGGTCGTGGTCGGGCTTGCAGCTGGACTCGGGCAATTCGCCACGGCAATTGCAGTGGCGGGAATCGGTTGGACGGTGATTTGGTGGCTGCACGCGCATCGCTTCGTGCGCGTTCGGGTTCGCATTGGCGCCATCGCCGATCGCGAGCGATCAGAGACGCTCATCGGCGCAGCGCTCGGTCGCATGCATTGCCATGTGAAATCTGTCGAGACCAATCGTGCTGGACGCGCGTTCACATTCACGGTCAAGGTTCCCGTGTCTGTTGCCGACGAGTTGCTCAGCAAGGGACTCGCGGCCACGCTTGTGTCGGAGATCGGCCCTGTTGATGTTGATATTCGCGATGAGTGAAGCCTGAATCTCGATTTACGCGTCGCCGGCGGCCTTCCACTGCTTGATGACCTTGGCCTTTCCATCAGCGTTGAGCGAACGGAATTGATTGGCGTCGGCGCTGCTGGCGAATCCGATGGCGGTGCCTTGATAGACGACGGCCGCGGCGTTGGCGTTGAGCGGTTCGCCGGTGATCGGGCAAGTCTTGTTGGCGATGCCCTTCTGCGCGAGCACCTGCTCACTGGCGAGGCGCGCGCGCTGCTTGGATTCGAGCGAGGCAAACTGACGGGCGTTGTCGCGACCCTTGCAATAAACGGGATAGCTCTCGAAGTAAGCGGCCTCGTCTTGATCGGTCACGATCTCGGCGCTGACAGGGCAGGTCATCTCAACGAGGATGATCGGAGCAATGACATCGACGGTGACCGTCGTGGTCTTGACCGCGGGATTGCACGCGGGTGCCCCGAGGGCGAGTGCGGCGAAGGTGACGAGGATGGCGGGAGACCGAGTGTTCATGCGAGTGTTCGTGCGGAGGTTCGTGCAGAGGTTCGTGCAGAGGTTCATGCGAGTGTTCATGCAGCGGCCTTGATGAAGGGACCGTGGAGGGTGGCTGAACCCACGGCGAATCTCAAGGCTCGCGAATGGGCGAAAGCCGAATATTCATATCGACTTTACGCAACGCTTGCGAGGAACCAGTGCTGTCTTTACAGCGCATGAGTCTCTAGGTAGGCTTGCGTGGGTCACCGCGCTACAGATGCGCAATGGTTTAAGCCAACCGCCTCGATGCATGAGGCAGGAGCAAGAATGATGACTCCGACCTTCACGTCGACTTTCACGCCGACCTTCAGTCCGACGATGGTATTGGCCCTCCTCGCAGGAGCCACCACGCTTTCGGTGGCGGCGCCCGCGATTTCCGCAGGGGACATGAGCGACGACACTGCTCGGCAGATTGCTGAACTGCGTGCTTCCAACGAGGCGCTCGCCGCGAAGGTCACCAAACTTGAGCAGGCGGCAGGCAGCGAGAACTGGCTCACTGAGGAGCGGGCCAGTGAGATTCGCTCCATTGTGAGCGATGTGCTTGCCGACGCGGCGACGCGCGACAGCCTCCAGGCGAGCGGCATGACCGGCGGTTGGAACAAGGACCAGGGTGGGTTCTTCCTCGCGTCCTCGAGCGGCGACTTCAAGTTGAACATCAAGGGCCAGATCCAGGTGCGCTGGGCGTACGACCATCGCGACAACACTGGGCTCGGCTCAACGGCGGCGAAGTCCGACGCGTGGGGTTTCGAGAACCGCCGCACCAAGTTGACCTTCGGTGGCTTTGTGGTGGATCCGAGCTGGAGTTACGAGTTGAAGGCGGTGTACAACCGCACGCCGACCTCGCTCACCAATGGTGACCAGACGCTCGCCAACGGAAACATCGTCGGTTCGATCGAGGACATTTGGGTTCAGAAGGATTTCGGCAACGGCATCATGCTGCGCGCTGGCCAGTTCAAGACACCGTTCTTGCGCGAGGAGTTGGTGTCGAGCGCGACGCAGCTGGCCGCCGATCGGACTCTTGTCGATGAAGTCTTCTCGACGAAGTACGGACAAGGACTTCAGCTTGAGTTTGCTGGCCGCGCGGGCGATCAGTACCGCGGGCTCTTCTATTACGGCGACGGCATGCGCGCCAACGCGACCAATGTTCCTGCCAATAGCACCGCGAATTCCACTGGTTTTGCTGGCGCGTACACGACCACCTTCAACTCGAACCTCACCAACTACGCCTTTGCGGGTCGGTTTGAGTTCCTCGGCGAGGGAAGTTGGAAGACGGTTCGTGATCTCAACAGCTATGTCGGCGAAGACAAGGCTTGGATCATTGGCGTGGGCGGTATGGCGCAGAGCCTGCGGCCGGCCAATGAGGGTCCGGTGACGCCGGCCACCACTGACAATATGTGGGGCGCGACGGCCGATGCCACCGTGTATTTCGGCGGCGCGACGCTGTTTGCCTACGGCGTGTATCGCAATGTCGGCCTGACGGGCGATGTGGCGACTCGCGGCGGCGGCACTTCTGATTCGATGAATCAGTGGGGCGTGGTCGTGCAGGGCGGCCTGTTTGTGAGCACCGAGGTTGAGCTTTTCGCGCGCTACGAAGTTGGCAGCACCGACACCGATCAGTTCCGCACGGTTGAACCGGGCGTTGATCTTGATCAGGACAGCATTGTCACCATCGGCGTGAACTACTTCGTCGGCGGCCGAAAGGAACTCAAGTGGACCACGGACATCGGCTACGCGCTGGTTCCGGTGGGCGACTTCAACAACTCGGGTGAGGACTGGCTCAGCGACGGGTCGTCGACAACGGGCAACGGCTTCAGCGACGACGGTCAGTGGGTTCTGCGCACGCAGTTTCAGTTGCTCTTCTGATTGACCGGCCGTTTGATGACATGGTCATGACATGGTGATGACATGTAAGTTTCCGCCGCCCGGCCTTGCGCTGGGCGGCGTTCTTTTGTGCGGGCACGCGCCGCGAGAGTGAGCGCTGATCGGCTAGTCTGCGCGCGTGCATGGAGGCGCGCATCATCATCATCCTGACGAGCAGGGCGACCACGGCTCTGGCGCAGCGAAGCCTCATGGTCCGCTGACGCAGCTTGGTGCCTACGGCGAATTGGTTTGGCCGGCGATTGCGGGTATTGCGCTGCTGGTCGGCTATTTCGTGGCGAAGGGCGGCGCGCAAAACGCGGGGTACGCGCTGTACGCGATTGCGTATTTCGTTGGCGGTTGGGAAGCCACCCGCGACGGCGTGAAGCAGTTGCTCCATCGTCGGCTCGACATCGACTTTCTTATGGTGGTGGCCGCGATTGGCGCGGCGCTGGTCGGCGAATTCGTCGAAGGCGCGCTGCTGCTGTTTCTGTTCTCGCTCGGGCATGGGCTCGAACACCTAGCGATGAGCCGCGCTCGCAGCGCAGTGACGGCGTTGGCGAAGATCGCGCCCAAAATGGCGCGTCTGCGCATGGCCGACGCGACCGAGCGCGAGGTCGCGGTTGAGCTGGTGGCGATCGACGATGTCATCGTCGTGCGTCCGGGCGAGCGGATCGCCGCCGACGGAGTGATTGCCGAGGGGCGCTCGGCGGTTGATCAGAGCCCGATCACGGGCGAAAGCATGCCTGTCGACAAGGAGCCCGGCGACGGAGTCTTCGCGGGAACGCTGAACGGCGACGGCGCGCTCGTTGTGCGAGTGACGCAGTTGGCGAGCGAATCGCTGGTGGCGAAGATGGTGCGGCTGGTTGCCGAAGCGCAGGCGTCGAAGTCGACGGCTGAGCGTTCGGCGGAGCAGTTCACGCGCGTCTATGTTCCATGCGTGCTGGTGGCGACGGCGTTGGCGATCGTGGTGCCGCCGCTGGTGTTTCACAAGGATTGGGACCAGTCGTTCCTTCGCGCGATGAGCATGTTGATCGGCGCGTCGCCGTGCGCGCTGGCGATCTCGACGCCGGCCGCGGTTCTTGCCGGCCTCGCGCGCGCGGCGCGTGGCGGCGTGTTGGTGAAGGGCGGCGTGCATCTGGAGAATCTCGGGTTGCTGCGTTGGATCGCCGTCGACAAGACGGGCACGATCACGCGGGGACGGCCCGAACTTTCGGCAATCACGCTGATGCCGGGAGTCAGCGAAGAGGAACTCTTGCGTATCGCCGCCAGCGTCGAGAGCACATCGGATCATCCGATTGCGCGTGCGGTGGTTGGCGCGGCGCGCGCGCGCGGAATCGAGATTCCGCAGCCGAAGGATTCCATCGCGGTGAAGGGCAAGGGCGTCGAGGCGATGGTCGACGGCGTGCGCGCTGGCGTTGGCCGAGCGACGCTGTTCACGGCGCACGCGGACCTCGCTTGCGATCCGACGCTTGAGCGAATGGCCGAAGAGATTCAGGCGCGGGCGATGACGGCGATGTCGGTGGTGCACGGCCAGCGCGCGCTCGGCGCGATCGGCGTGAGCGATCGCGCGCGTGACGAAGCCAAGCAAGCGGTCGATGCGCTGCGCACGCTCGGTTGCGAAGTCGTGATGCTGACGGGCGACAACAGTGCGACGGCGCGCCGCATTGCCCAAGAGGTCGGGATCACGCGCGTGGAAGCGGGGCTGATGCCCGAGCAGAAGATCGGCTTCATCCGCGAGTTGGTTGCGAAGAGCGGCGCTGCAGGAATGGTGGGCGATGGCGTGAACGACGCGCCTGCGCTGGCGGCGGCGACGGTCGGTATTGCGATGGGCCATGGTGGAACCGATGTCGCGCTCGAGGCCGCTGATGTCGCGCTGATGTCCGACGACCTCACGAGGCTTCCGTTTGCGGTTGAACTCGGTCGCGCCACGCGCACGATGATCCGGCAGAATGTGATTTTCTCAATGGCGGTGGTGGTCGGCCTGATCCCGCTGACGCTGTTCGGCATGGTGCCGCTTTCGGTCGCGGTGATTTGCCACGAGGGCAGCACGGTGTTGGTTGCGCTGCACGGGCTGCGACTGCTTTCGCGGCGCGATCGATTTGCGCGCACGTCGATATAGCTGAAGGGCGATTGAGCTGAAGGTCGATTTAGCCGAAGGTCGAGTCGAGCCAACGCGCGAGGTTGAGCATCGGCCACGCGAGGCGCCAGTGCTGCATGGATTGCGTGCGCACTAGGGTGCGAGCGGCGGGCGAAAATACTTCTTGCGCGATCGGGCCGTCGATCCAATGGGTTTGCGCGGCGATCCACGACTCAAAGGGCAGCGGGAAGCTTGCCTTCGGTCGTGCAACAATTTCGGGCGGAAGCACATCGGCGAAGGCTCGACGCAGCACGCGCTTGGTGACGAGCGTGCCGGTGGCAGTGGCGATGCCGCCGTTGCCATCAGCGATGAGGTGTGCGCCGCCTGCGCGCATGGCCGCATCGAGCACGCGCACATCGGCGAAAGGCACGCGGCCCTCGACCGATCCGCGCATGAGCGAGAGGTTGAGCCGCTCGAGCAGATTGACGAGATTCACTCGACGCTGCACGGCGAGGTGCGCGTCGAGGGAGCTGAGGTCGCCGGCATCGCGGCAGGCGTCGAGAAGAAGTTCGCCGAGTGGGTCGTTGTCTCGATCGCCGCGGTGGTTGCCGAACTTCGCAACCGTTTCAGAGTTGAAGAGTTCGGGCACGAGGACGCGCGGAGCCCAGCCGAAAGCGGTGCGGTAGAAATCGGCGGCCGATTGCGGATCGTGTCCGTTGGTCGAATCGATCCACGCGAGCGTTGCTTCGAGGGGAGCGCCGTAGCCGCCGAAGAGTTCGTCGGCGCCTTCGCCCGTGAGCGCGGCTTTGGCGTGGGGACGAACGGCGTTGGAGAGCAGCGCGATCGCGACTTCGTTGGGGGTGGCGAGCGGGTGGCTGCCTTCGGTGATGAGGCGTTCCCACGCAACCACAAACTGCTCGCCGGAGATGAGGATCTCGTGGTGATCGGAGCCGAGCATGTGCGCAACGCGGCGGGCCATGAACAGATCCGAGTCGGGGCGCGCGGGATCGGTGTCGGATCCTGCGGCGAAAGTCATGAGGTTTGAGTTGGACGCGCGCGCGATCGACGCGATGATCGTGCTGTCGATGCCGCCGGAAAGCAGCGTGCAAACAGGCGAATCAGCGGCAAGATGCGCTTCGACCGATTCAGTGACCGCCTCGCGCACCAGCCAAGCGGCGTCGTTGAGGGTGCACGATGTGGGCGCGAGCGAAGGAATTTCGCGTCCGCTCCACATGCAGCGCAGTCGATCGCCGGCGAGCGCGTAGCGACGAACTTCGCCCGCCTCAAGTGCAGAGAGTCCGCGGTAGAGCGTGCGCGCGCCGAAGGTTCGCCGTGGCATTTCGAGGAACGATGCGACCGACTCGAAGTCGGGCTCGAGGCGGAAGGACGGATGGGAGATGACGGCCCTGGCCTCGCTGGCGAAGGCGAGTTCGGACCCGCCGCCGGCAACGGGGATCTCGCTGTAGAACAGCGGAACGATGCCGAGCGGATCGCGGGCGAGAACGAGCTCGTCGCTGTCGACAAACCAGGCGGCGATGGCATACATGCCGCGCAGTGCGCGCAGGCCGTCGATGCCGCGCAGCGAAAGCAGAGTTGCCAGCGTTTCGGTGTCGGAGCGGGTGTGAAAGACGGCGCCCTCGGCGGCGAGCGCGCGGCGAATTTCAAGGTGGTTGTAGATCTGGCCATTCCACGCGAGGATCACTCGTGGACTTGCGCCAGTGCTGCGAAATGGCTGGGTTCCGCCGACGGCATCGAGGAGCGTGAGTCGGCGGTGCGCGAGGGCGACATGGCCAGCGTGCATGCTTCCCGAGGCATCGGGGCCGCGATGGGCAAGCAAATCGCACATGGCGACGCATGCCTGTTCATCGAGCGAGAGCTTGCGCCCGCGCGCGGTGGCGACTCCGAATACTCCGCACATTCAACTGTCTCCGAGTTCGACGCTTTCGATCAGCCCATCCACCACGCAGATGTGCGCGCCGACCATCGAGCGTCGGCGTTTGGCTATCGGCGATCAGGTTGGTCATGTGCAGGTGCGCTCGGGGATTCCCTCCAATCCGCCATTGATCTGCGCCGACGGGGTTGCGATTGCGCGGCGAGGCGGGGAGGATGCGCGGATGCATTCGATAATCACCACCGTCGTGCGCTCTTGTGTGGGCTTTGCTGCTTTCGGAGCCGTGTGCACCACCGCGTCCGAAACATGGGCTGCAGGATGGTCCCCGAACCGATCCGCGGCCATCGTCCTTGACACGCTCTTTCAGGATCATGCGGTGCTGCAGCGCGACCGTGTTGTGCCCGTGCGCGGAAGTGCGGCGCCGGGCGAGAAGATTTCGGTGGCGTTCGGTTCGATGCGCGTTGAAGCGGTAGCGGGAGCGGATGGGCGATTTAGTGTGGATCTGCCGCCGATGGCCGCGTCGCTTGAGCCGCGTGAACTGGTGGTGAGCGGTGCGTCGGGTGAGGCGCGCGCGAAGGACCTGCTGGTTGGCGAGGTTTGGTTCTGCTCAGGACAGTCGAACATGGAGTGGGTGGTTGATGGATCCAACGAGGCTGATCGCGCCAAGGAGATGGCTGCGCGGTTGCCGATTCGCTCGTTCAAAGCGCCGCATGTGACTTCGAACATGCCCAAGTCTGCGGTCGAAGGTTCGTGGCGCGTTGCGACGGCACAGACTGTTGGCGGATTTACCGCGGTCGGCTACTGGTTTGGCGTTGATCTTGCGCGCGCGTTCGACCTCGAGGTGCCGATTGGACTTGTCGACATTTCGTGGGGCGGCACCCGCATTGAGCCGTGGATTCCGCTGGACTGCATGGCGAAGTCGGACTTCAAGACTGCTGCTGATGGACTTGCCGCCAGCATCGCGCAGTTCCGTGCCATCAAGCCAGAGGACAAGGCGCAGGCGGTTGCGGCGGAGAACAAGCGGTATCTCGCGGCGCGCGGGCAATACTGGGACAAGGTCATCGGCGACGAGCTCAATGGGCGCGGCGCGTGGACCACTCCGGAGAAATCAACGGGATTTCCCGCAGAATGGGGCACAACCAAGCTGCCCGCCTTCTTCCCCGCCACCGACTCCGCGTTGGCGACCTTCGATGGATTCGTGTGGTACACCCGCGCATTCACGGTTCCTGCGGAGATGGCGTCGAAGCCGTGCATCCTCAAGTTGCCTGCGATCGACGATTGCGATCGCGTGCTCGTGGACGGCGTCGAA
>Ga0209597_1002839_pt1 | contig 10868 bp, 7 predicted proteins | sample M_140625_MF_Meta_FD_187316 | JGI IMG/M metagenome (GOLD analysis project Ga0209597, IMG submission 187316) | Freshwater microbial communities from Lake Montjoie, Canada to study carbon cycling - M_140625_MF_MetaG (SPAdes) (version 2) | ecosystem: Environmental > Aquatic > Freshwater > Lake...
ATCAGAGTCGAAGAAATTTAATGCGACAAAAGACTCATCCCCCCACATGGGAAAATTCAGGCCTAATCGTAGCAATCTTAAGCTTATTCCCACTAAAACAAAACCCACGCTAAAGCCAAGCAGCAAGTTTTTGGAGCTTACCAAGCGACTTTCATCGGTCGATGCGGTGGCTGACATGCAGAAAATCTCCAGAAATGTCGATGAATCAGTTGCTTATATCAAAATTTGGGTTGAAGAGGGAAGAGGAGTTGGAGAGGCAAGTTGGGGCAAAGCATTGTCTTAAACGGTCTGGCAGAAAAGAGTACGATTTGGCACAATCCCCGTTTGGTTAGGAAGAATCCTAGGCGCAAGGAAGCGTGATGCCTTTAGAGCAGGAAAGTAATTTGTTCGCAGATGCAAGCAAGCCTAAAAAGTCAGGTTGGAGGTTGGGCCTACGATTGCTCACTATTGTATTAGTATTATTGCTATCTTTTAAATGCATTTATATTTTTGCAGGGGGTAACTTTTACGAAGTTGTTCCTGAGAAATTTTATCGTTGCTCGCAGCTCAGTGCTTCAAGGCTGGAATCCGTAATTAAGAAAAATAACATCAAAACCGTGGTCAATCTTAGAGGTTGTTGCGATACGGTGCCTTGGTACATGGATCAGGTTCAAGCAATCCATAATTGTAACATATCCCAAGAAGATTTGAGTTTTTCCGCAGGCAGGCTCCCTTCCACCAAAACCATTAATCAACTGGTGGATGTGATTGATCAAAGCGAAAAACCCATGTTGTTTCATTGTCATAAAGGCATTGATAGAACAGGGATGGCGGTGGTGATGTCGGAGTTATTGCAGACGGATATCAGCCTTGAGAATGCATTGGGGCAATTAAGCCCTTATTATGGGCACCTTAATATAGGCCGCACTGCTCATATTGATGAGTTCTTTGTTTTGTACAAGGAGTGGTTGGTTCAGAAAGGTTTTGCGCATACGAGTGATCGATTCAGGGAATGGGTTAAAAAGTATTATGTGCCTGGGGATTGTGTTGCCCAATTGCAATTGATTGAAGGTGCGGGCGAAACTTTGCATTTAGAAAAGGGCAGGAGTAAATTGCTGAGGGTTCGGGCACAAAACACCTCGATTAGAGAGTGGGTGATGAAGCCCGGAACCAATGCAGGAATTAAAGTGAAATGGTTGTTGCTGACTGATGATCGCAGAGTTCTTGCGAGTGGTTTTTCAGGTAACTTTCAAGCAGTAGTAAAACCGGGTGAGGGCATCGATATTTTAGTGGCGATTCCGCCTTTGATGGAAAGTGGCAGTTCTACATTAAGGCTAGACATGACTGATCCGCAACATGCAGCGTTTCATCAGGCCGGTTCAGAGATTTTAGAAGCAAAGGTAATTGTGCAATGAAAGTGCTGGTAAGAGTTTTAGGAACTTTGTTGCTGGTGGGATTGATTCTGACAAGAGTTAATCTGGGTCAGATCATGGATTCGTTTGCAACGCTACGCCCGGCTTATTGGGTTGCAGCATTTCTGCTTTTATTTTTCACGCAGGTGCTGAGTTGTCAGCGATGGAAAGTGCTTGCAAATGCAGTAGGGTTTGGCGGCACCTTTTATGAATACCTCAAGTACTTTTTCATTGGGATGTTTTTCAATCTTGCTTTGCCCACTTCGGTGGGTGGCGATGTGGTTCGAGCTTGGTACCTTGCGTACAAGATGAAGGACGAGTTGGTTGAAAACCGCAGAAGCAAAGCTGTTTTGACAGTTTTTGCAGATCGGTTCAGTGGAGTTTTGGTATTGGTTGCCATTGCAGTTATAGCAACAATTTGTAGCCCCGTAGAATTGCCCGTGTGGGTTAAAGGTTCAGTGATGTCGATAGGTTTGGGTGCAGTTGGGGCGCTGGCAATGCTGCCTTTGGTTGCTAAATTTTCGGTTCGATTTCCAAAGTTACTAGTTGTGTTGAAAAGTGCAAAGCTTTGTTTTGGGAATGTGAAGGTTTTGGTGTTAACCACTGCGATGTCTGTATGGGTGCAACTTTCAAGTGTTTCAATCATGATGCTGATAGGTTTGGGAATGGATCTGCCCATACCGTTGCCCTTTTATTTTGTGATGGTGCCTTTGGTTACGCTTATGACCATGTTGCCAATAAGTTTAGGCGGAATGGGATTGAGGGAAGGGGCGACAGTGTTGATGTTAACGCCTTTGGCAATCGCACCTGCATCTGCAGTTGCATTATCCGTACTATGTTTTTCTGTATATGTTGCAGTAGGAATGATAGGGATCTTTTTTTACCTGGGTTCACGGGGAAGCGCATCCAGCTCGGACATGAAAGATGTTCAGTTGGAAGGTGAAATATCCGGGTCAACCGAATTGGAGGAATCGCACGATGGCTCTGCTATCCGTAATAATACCGATCAAAGACGAGCAGGATAATATTCTTGCTTTGCATGGAAGAATCGTTTCTGCAATGCAGCCCTACTGCGCTGGTTCGAATGGATCAGGCGTGCACGAATTTGAAGTTGTCTATGTAGACGATGGCAGCATCGATAAGTCGCCTGAGATACTTTCAGAACTTGCGCGATCGGATGACCGTGCCAAGGTGGTGATTCTAAAACGAAACTATGGCCAGACTCCTGCGCTGCAAGCAGGGATTGATTACTCGAAGGGGGATTTCATTGCAACCATGGATGGCGATTTGCAAAACGATCCTTCAGACCTTCCGATGTTGTTGGAAAAAATAAGTGATGATTGCGATGCTGCGCTGGGTCAACGGGCCAACAGGCAGGATGGTTTTTGGCTCAGGAAGTTTCCGAGTTTTATTGCGAACTGGATTATTCGGAAAGTAACAGGTTGCTCAATAAAAGATATGGGCTGCACGATACGAGTCATGAAAAGAGATCTGGCGGTTGCATTGCCTTTGTATGGGGAGATGCACAGGTTTATTCCGGTGCTTGCGCAAATGTGCGGAGGCAGGTTGACTCAGGTTCCGGTGAAGCATCATCCTCGGGTTGCGGGAAAAACCAAATACAATCTTACTAGAACTTTGCGTGTGGTTTTGGATTTAATCACCGTGAAGTTTCTATATTCGTATCTGACAAGGCCGATGCATTTTCTTGGAACGGGTGGTTTGTTTGCAATTGGTTTAGGCTTTGCGAGCGTTCTTGGAGCAATCGCAATGAAATTGTACAGCCAAACAGATATGACGGGCAACCCATTGCTACTTTTAAGTGTGATGCTTGTTTTGGTGGGCATACAGTTAATATCCATGGGGTTGTTGGGTGAAGTGATGACCCGCACTTATTTTGAAAGTCAGGGAAAAGCGTCATATCTGATTCGAACCACGCATAACCTTGATAAAACCATGATGAACAAAGCTGCGTAGATTTAGTGAATAAATTTTAGCAAGAAGAGCCTGCATCCTATTTTGCAACCACCCGTGATATGTTCTCGTAACATTTTTAGCGTGGTTGCAGTTTTTTCGGGATGAATCCATTCTCTGGTAATACCAAATCATTAGAAATTCGAAGGGGCAATATTCTCTAAACTGAAAGTATTGCCCTTATGTTAAATGGTTTTCCCCATTTTTTGCAATTTCATGAACCACTCATAATAAAGAATCTCAACAATTTTGCCAGAAATGCAAACTTGGATCGTCTTACTTCTAGCAGATGGTTTTAATCGGATTGTGAGGGTTGTGAATTAACAGGAGTTGAAAGTGGAATTATGCACCTTGTTTTTCAATGCGTTGAGTTCCTGGTTTAATGTTAATTTGAATGCATTAGAAGTTCGTTTAACTTTAAGAGGTATTTGAATCATGCTAAAGATATTTAAGACTGCAGTATTTGTTGCACTCATGGCAAGTATTGTTGGTTGGACAGCAATTGGGGTAAATGCCCAGGAAGTTAAAAAGCAAAAGAGCCCTATGAAAGAAGCGTTAAAAGACGCAGGGAAAGAACCAGTAGAAGTAAAAAGCAAAGTGGTCGCTGTTACGATTTATTCGGATAGCGCACTTGTAACCCGCGAAGTTGATATCCCTGCGGGGATGGGTGCCATGGAAGTTGTGGTTTCTTCCATGCCTTCGAAGGTTCAGCCCTCTTCGGTTTATTCTGAGGGAACCGAAGGGATACGAGTGCTTGCAACTCGGTATCGCAATAAGCCGATCAAGGAAGATAAGCGCGAAGAAGTTCGTGAGATTGAGGAAGAATTAAAAAAGAATGAAATGGAAACTCAAAAAGTACAAGCCATGATCACTGCCAATACAGCGAACACCACATTTCTTACGAAGCTAGAGGGTTTTGCAAGTGCCAGTACGGTGAATGCGACTGAAAAAGGAAAGCTGGATTCTGATACCGCAATCGCGCTTGCGAACTATTTGAAGATGGAGAGAATTGCCCGGGCTCAAGAGGGTGTTGAATTCGGCCAGAAATCGCAGCAGATAATGAAAAGCACACAGTTTTTGACCCGAAAATTGCAGGAACTAACTAGTGGCACGGTAAGAACAGAAACCGATGCAATTATTGTGATAGAAAAAGTTAACGCTGGTGCAGGCAAGTTGCGGTTGAATTATCTAGTAGACACAGCGTACTGGCATCCCCAGTATAAAATCCGCGCAGGAAAAACAGCCAAGGATGCAGTCAAACTTGAATACCTTGCATCGGTGCATCAGCAATCAGGAGAGGATTGGACGGGCGTTGAGTTGACTCTTTCAACTGCGCAACCAATGTTGAACGCAACGCCTCCAGATTTAAAAGGCCTTGCAGTAAGCTTGATACCCAAAGGAGGCACAGTGCCTCCAGGCAAACCTGGGACAGCCCTGGGTTTATCCAATTCCACAGGTTACATTGCAATCCCTCAGTCGCCAAATAGTGGAACTGCCCTTGCAGAGATTCAGGAAGCTTCAAAGAATTTACGCAGACAAGCGCAGGTGGATGCGAATCGTAAAGATGAAAAATCCAGTAACGAAATCTTTAACTATGTTGGTAATCTTGAGCAAGCTAAAGATCTTGTTTTTCTGGGCGATGAACGCCAGACGCTTGCTGATCTGAACAAGCCTGCGGATTCTGAAAGAGAAGGCCCAAGTGTTGCCTATAAGCTTGAAACTAAAATCAGCATCCCTTCTAGGAATGATGAACAGGTGCTTGAAGTGGCACGCATCGAACTTGCACCAGAGTATTTCTATAAAGCTGTTCCAGTGCTTACGCCACATGTTTACAAACAGGCAAATCTTGCCAACAAAAGCAAGTTTGTACTTCTACCAGGCGAAGCAACCATGTATTCCGATACTGATTTTGTAGGAAGAATGCAACTTCCCTTGGTAGCTATTGGTGAATCGTTCATCGTGGGATTTGGTACCGACCCCCAATTGCAGGTTCAAAGGCAATTGGTCGAAAAGTCCCGCAGCATGCAGGGCGGTAACCAAGTCTTGAAGTTTGAGTACAGGATTCTTCTGAGTAGTTTCAAGCAAGAAGCAGTGAAGGTTCAACTTTGGGATCGATTACCCAAGGGCGAAAATGAAGCATTAAATGTAACCTTGGGAAAAGTGAATCCTGAAATTAGTGCCGACCCTGTTTATCTAAGACAGGATCGACCCATCAACCTTTTGCGATGGGATATTAATTTGCTGCCTGAAACCAATGGCACCAAGGCGAACACTACGACCTATGAGTTTAAGGTTGAATTGGATAAGCAAATGTCGATCGGAAGTTTTCAGAGCAAGTAGATTTTAATATTGATTGGTCAGGAGCACGACATTGCAATTGCGATAGAAGTCGGTGGCCTGGCCAATCTTTTTTGCCTTGAAGGACGGATTCAATTTCAGAGCATCCCATTTCTTTTCGGGCATGAATACATAAGCAGGTATTGGTTGCTCGAGGAATTGCTTAACTTCCTCCTCGGAAGTTAAAGTGTTGATTTGTCGTTTGCAATAAAAGGTGATACTGGGTTGAAACCAGTCATGGGTTGCGATCACAATTTCCCGGGTCAGATGATCTTCAGGCAGAAATTGGGACAGCATTTTTGGGGCTTTGATTTCATTAAGGTTTGAACCATTCCATGCGCCTAACGCCCCGGTAAAACCTATTGAACCCAGACAAAGAAGTGCGAGTGTTGCGATGAGGTTTTTCTTCGCTGCTAGCATCAGGGCGATGATACCACAAGTGATTGGTATCAATCCGATGAAAGCCATTTGCTCGAGCCTTGGAATTTTTCTTCCTTTGATCCACGAAATATCCGCCTGGGTTGAAACGAGAATCATTGCAAGGCTGGTGATGATGCCAATGAAAACTAAAAGTACCATTCCTGTTTTAGGCAACCAGTTGGGGTAGGCGTGAGTTTCATTTTTCCAAGCAAGCATAGCTCTTGCAGTGAGAATTGCAATAGCAGGGTAGAGGGGCAGAATGTAGTTGGGAAGCTTGGTGCTCGAGATCGAGAAAAAAATAAGCACTATAGCGATCCAAGTTGCAAGCAAACGAATTGCGCTGCGGTCGTTGATAGTGTTGCTTGAGAGGTCGGTGTTGAAAAGTTCCTTTTTGGTGTTCAAGAAAGTCATACCAATGAATGCGGACCAAGGTGCAGAGCCTATTGCGATGACGAGCAAATAATAGAACCAGGGGCCTGAATGGTTTTCCATCGCAGTGCTGAATCTGCCGAGGTTATGAGTGAAGAAAAAGCCTTTGTGCCACAGGAACTTTGTTTCCACGCCCACCCAGATGTACCAAGGGCCTGCAACTAGGAAGAATAAAAAAAGCGCGCTCAGCAGATGAATGGAAAGCAAGCGCTTGGGTTGCCTTTCCCAGAGCAAAAACAAAACAATGATCAATAGTGGAAGTGCGAGAGCGATGGGTCCCTTGGCGAGCATTCCTATGCCCGTGATGATTCCGCCCCAAAGCAGCCATGTAGAATTGTTGTTTTGATAACCTTTGAAAAAAACAAAGAAGGACCATGCAACACAAGCGTTAAGAAGAGAATCAGGGTTGGCAAAATGGGCCGACCCTGCCCAAGCGGGCATTGCTAATAATATCAGCCCTGCAAAGAAACCCGTGCTCGCCCCAAACATGATTGTTGCGAGAGCGTAGGTTGCAAAAAGGGAAAAGAGCCCGCCCAAAGCTGAAGGAAACCGGGCTGCAAATTCGTTCACACCAAAAGTGTTGTAGGATGCGATCTGAAGCCAGTAAAGCAACGCAGGTTTATCAACACGAAGATTATAATTATAAGTGGGAACAATCCAGTTTCCCGATTCCATCATTTCATATGCAGCTTCCGCATTGTTACCTTCATCAATATCCCAAAGGCTGGAAATGCCTAGATTGGGTAGGCACACTAAGGCCCAAGCCACTAAAAGGCAGGCGATTTGAATTGTTGGATTTTTAAACACCTTTAACATCAAGCCTTCCTTAGCTACGCAAAAAAGCTCTACAGCCTTGCCTCTGAAAACATACTCGAATCATTAAAAATAGGCGATACCAACATCGATTGAATCGAGGTTGACTCGATAATCTCAACTGGTTATGGTCCCGCGCCTTGGGCATTTTCTCTTCAACGGATTAATTGATGATTTCAGGTTGGATTTTATTACTGTTTTTATTAACAGGACAGGTTCAACAACCTGCCTCTGATATAGCACGCCTGCGAGAACTTCTTGCAGATAAAAAACAGCCCCAGTTACAGGCCCAAGCTGCTTACCTAATCTTGCAACAACAAACCCCCCTCGCAACCGAGACCGTTAAACAATATCTGCGCGACCCCCGTAATGTTGAAGTTTTTACTGCCTTTGCAGGGGCTATCAAGCTGCGAAGAGATGGCCGTTTTTCTGAAGAATTAATCGAGGCACTTTCGATTGAACTGCCCGCAGTACGCTTGGCTGCTGCCGAAGCCTTGGGCGCAAGTGTCGATGGCAAAGCTGCATTTAAGTTAAAGCAAATTGCTGAAAATAACAGGAGTGAAGATAATATCAGGCAGCAAGCAATCATTGCGTTGGGAAAAACCGGTAAGAAAAGCGCGGCTGAAACTCTCCTCAAACTTTTTATTGACCCCAAAGAATCGATCAGGCAGACGAGCAGGCAAGCCCTTGCAGAATTGATCGGGGAAGATTTGGGCCGTGATAGTGTTACTTGGCAACTTTGGTTTGATGAACGAAAAAATCTATCTTCTGAAGCTTGGCTTGAAGAGAGGCTTGCGCAGCGCAATGCCAAATTAACCAGGCTTGAAGGGGAGCTTGATTCTTCGCGAAATCGTAACCGCACACTTTACCAACAGCTTTATTCCCGACTAGGGCCCACCGAAAAAATACCTTTCTTTCAAGGCTTATTAGATCATGAAGACCCTGCAGTTCGTTTATTGCTTACAGGTTGGTTGGCTGAGGCGCTTGGCGAAGAATCGTACCGCAAACCTGCAGGCGAAATGTTACTTAGTTTCAGCAGAGATCCTATCGAAGAAGTGCGCAGGCAGGCAGTGCTTGGCTTGGGCCGATGGAATGATAAGGCCTGCCTTAATCGGTTGCTTCTTATTATTCAATCAGATCAAACTGCAGTTCGTGCTGCTGCAGCTAGATCGCTTGCAATGCAGGCAAAGGGGAACGATGGCGCAGCGAGAATGGTTCTTGTGCTTCCTGCATTGCAAAACGCTTTAAGCGATCCTGCATTAGAAGTTGTAGTTGAAGCTGCTGAAGATCTTGGCTCCTTGGGGGTTCCTGCCGCTGTTCCTTTGCTTGCAGGTTTGCTGAAGCATAAGGAGGTCGCAGTAAGGAAAACCGCAGCGCAAGCATTGGAAAGAATTGCGGATATAGCAGTGCTAGAAGAATTGTTGGTAGGCCTGGAAGACCCTGATGTAGGGGTTAGGCTTGGAATACTGGGTGCGGTATCTCGCGCAGTGAATCAGGCAAAAGCGATTAAGGAAGATGATAAATTGCGATTGCAATCACGCATGGAAATAATTCTTTTGAAGGATCCGGATGCTGGCGTAAGGGCGAGAAGTGCAACGCTATTGGGCGAATTTGGCACAGTGAGCCATCTTGCAACTTTGTGGAAGGCGGCTGTTGCTGAGGGCGATCCACGAATTCAGGAGAAGTCTTGGCAGGCATTCCTCGAGATTCTCTCTAAAAGTAAAAATTTAAAACTTATCAATGAATGGAATGTGATAATTCGAAAGGATGCCCCGCTTCGCAGGGTTAATTTCTTGGTAGAGCTTCTGGGAAAAATGCAGCCTGCAACCATGAACCCTAAAATCGAACTTGCCCCGGTGAGGGAATTGTTGGTGCAATGTGGGATAGAAAATCAAAAATGGTTGCCTGCCTGGAGTGCTTTAAGGGAACTGCCCCAAGCATTGGAGCCCGAGGAAATTGAGAAACGATTAGGCTTGCTGTATCAAATAGCAGAAATCGCACTGAAAGAACAAGCTGCGCCCGATGTGTTGCAGATGGTGGATTTCGCAAGGCCATTGTTTGTAGGAAGAAAAAAACTTCAGGCAGACTTCGAAGAGTTGTATCGTAAAGCAAACGCCCTCATCAATTCAAAATCTTAACTTTATCAGCACCTTTCAACTTAAATGTTTATCGCAGTACTGTTCAAGCTTTTGCAGATAGACTGCCTTGGTGTTCGCATCGAGAAAAGAACCAATAAAGGAATTCCTTGCTGCAAGTACTACTTCGCTTTTTGTAAGGTTTAATGCGGTAGCGCAAGCTTCGAAATTATCAGCCACATAACCACCGAAATAAGCGGGATCATCAGAGTTGATACTTGCGATAATTCCACAATCGAGCATTCTCTTAAAAGGATGTGCTTCAAGGTTATTGACTACTTTAAGTTTAAGGTTTGAAAGTGGACAAACAGTAAGTGGGATTTTTTCTCGCACCAGCCTCTTTGTTAGTTTCTCATCTTCCAAACACCGCACCCCATGATCGATCCGCTCTGCATATAATAGTCCAGAGAATCTTCAATGAATGAAGGTGGTCCTTCTTCGCCTGCATGTGCAGTGATGCGGAATCCCTGCTGCTTTGCCTGGGTGAATACTTTTTGAAATTTGGAGGGAGGATTCCCCACCTCGGATGAATCGAGTCCAAACCCTTTGATCACTTTTTTAAACTTTAAACATTGGGCAAAAGTGTCGAGTGCGGAATCTTCCGATAAATGCCTAAGAAAGCATGGTATGAGAAAGACACTTAATTGCAGTTCTTTTTTTGCCCTTTCTACCGCTTTGCATAAACCATCCAGCACCGTTGATATGCTAATACCTCGTTCCACATGTGCCTGTGGATCAAAGAATATTTCAGCATGTATCACGCCCTGAGCATGGGCCTTTTGAAAGTAACGCCAAGCAAGTTCGGAAAAGTCATCTTCATCTTTTAGAACAGCCATGCCTTGGTAGTAGATATCTAAAAAAGATTGCAGGTTGGAGAAATTGTAGGCGTGTTGGATTTTTGCGATGGAATGAAACGAAAGTTGTATGCGATGTTTTTTTGCTTTTTCGAGTAAGAAGTCAGGTTCAAGCGTTCCTTCGATATGAAGGTGAAGTTCAGCTTTAGGCAACTGTTCAATGAATCGGTTCATGAATAAATCCTTTTTAACATTATATGCAGAATCTGAAGCCGGAGTTAGAACCAAGTTTAAAGTGGTTTACCCACGCTTCCTGTCTTTCCTGTTTTCGGGAAGTCATAATCGGAATTGTCGGAATGTTCGATATATTTTGAAGGTTTGGTTTTAAAAGGTCGATAGAGCATACAGGATAATGCATAAAAATGGCAAAGTTTACCCGGCTTGTGATGCCGGGAGATCGAAGCCAAATAGTAATAAAGTCGGAGGGGTGGCAGAAAATGAAACGAGAAAAGCTGTTGGCATCAGGTGCCTGGCTGCTCATGGTATCTGCCATCGTTGCGCAATCCTCTGGTGATGGT
>Ga0209597_1002848_pt1 | contig 10847 bp, 11 predicted proteins | sample M_140625_MF_Meta_FD_187316 | JGI IMG/M metagenome (GOLD analysis project Ga0209597, IMG submission 187316) | Freshwater microbial communities from Lake Montjoie, Canada to study carbon cycling - M_140625_MF_MetaG (SPAdes) (version 2) | ecosystem: Environmental > Aquatic > Freshwater > Lake...
TCATTGCCAAAACAAAATCAGATGATCGTCTCGCCATGATCAAGAAAACCAACGAGATATTTAATGGTATGCGCTACGTACCCGATCAGAAAAATTGGGGTGTCCCTGACCTCTGGAATACTCCCGTCCAGTTCACCCAGAGCCCTGACTACATCGTCTCGGGAAGGGTCAGTGGCGATTGCGAGGATCACGCCATCGCCAAATACTACGCCCTCCAACGACTTGGTTTTACTCAAGACGAGCTCCGTATTCTTGTCGTAAAAGATCTTAACCTTGGGGTCGGTCACTGCATTCTTGGGGTCATTTTCGGCGGCCAATGTCTCATCCTCGATAACCAGATCAAAAGTGTCTGGCCCGCCAACCAAATCCAGCACTACAAACCCATCTACGCCATCAATGAAACCCACTGGTGGCAGTTTATGCCAGCAGGAGCCGCCGCCCCCGCAGCCGCCGCGGGTGGCCAAGCCGATTAACCTCTACTCCTCTTCGCCCAAAGCTTTTCACGCCTCCCTAAGATCGCCACTCTCTAATCTCCATGCCTGAACTCGCTCCTGCCTACGAACCCGCTCAAGTCGAAGATCGTCTCTACCGTCAGTGGAACGAACGCCACGACTACCGGGCGAACCCCGATTCCAAGAAACCTGGTTACGCCATCGTCATACCACCACCCAACGTCACCGGAATCCTCACCCTTGGTCACGTTCTCAATAACACCATTCAAGATATCCTCGCCCGCCGAGCTCGCCTCCTCGGTTGCGAAGTGCTGTGGCTTCCTGGAACCGATCACGCGGGTATCGCCACCCAAACCGTTGTCGAACGAACTCTAAAGAAAGAAGGCAAGATTCGCCACCGCGACGATCTCGGTCGTGAGGCCTTTCTAAAAGAGATTTGGCAGTGGAAGGAAAAACACGGTGGCATCATTATTCAGCAACTCAAAAAACTCGGCGCATCTTGCGACTGGTCCCGCGAACGCTTTACTATGGATCCAGCCTATTCAGCCTGCGTCCAGCAGGTCTTTGTCGATCTCTTTCAAAAAAAGCTGATCTATCGCGGACGCCGGATGGTCAACTGGTGTCCCGTCTCGCGCACTGCTCTTTCCGATGAGGAGGTCATTATGAAAGAGCAAAAAGGCCTTCTCTATCATTTCCGTGTGCCCCTCGCCGATTCTCCCCAAGAATTTCTCACCATCGCCACCACCCGCCCAGAGACTATTCCTGGAGACACCGCTCTCGCCGTTAATCCCAAGGATTCCCGCTACGCCTCCCTCATCGGAAAATTCGCTCTTCGGCCCTTGCCCCCCGAACTTCCCGATTCCCAGCGCCGCATTCCCATCGTCGGAGATGACCATGTCGATCTATCCTTTGGAACAGGCGTCCTTAAAGTTACTCCTGCCCATGATCCTGCCGATTTCGCCATCGGCCAACGCCACCAACTCCCTTCTCTTGAAGTCATCGACGAATCAGGCTTGATGACCGCACTCGCAGGTTCCGCTCTAGCTGGCCTCGAACGCACCAAAGCCCGACTGGCCGCGGTGGAACAACTCCGCGAACTCGGCCTCCTCGAAAAAGAAGAACCCTATATCAACCAAGTAGGCTTCAGTGAACGGGCCGATGTCCCTATTGAGCCTCGCCTCTCCGAACAGTGGTTCCTCCGATATCCCAGTGCGGAAAAGTCCCGTTCGGTTGTCGCCTCAGGCGAACTCCGCTTTTCTCCCGATCGTTGGAGCAAGGTCTATGACCATTGGATGGAAAATCTTCAAGACTGGTGCATCAGTCGACAACTCTGGTGGGGACACCGTATCCCTGTCTGGTATCGGGGCGACGAAACCCTCTGCCAAATCGAATCTCCAGGCAAGGACTGGACTCAAGATCCCGATGTCCTCGATACCTGGTTCAGCTCTTGGCTCTGGCCCTTTGCCACTCTCGGTTGGCCCGCAAAAACCGCCGAGCTGAAAAAGTTTTATCCGACAACCGATCTCGTTACCGGCCCGGATATCATCTTTTTCTGGGTTGCCCGCATGATTATGGCGGGCTTCGAATACTTGGGAGAGCTTCCCTTTCGCCACGTCTACTTCACCGGCCTAATTCGTGACGGCAAAGGAAGAAAATTATCCAAATCTCTGGGCAACTCCCCTGATCCGCTTGACCTCATCGCCAAGTTTGGGGCCGACGGACTGCGCTTCGGTCTCCTGCGAATTGCTCCCCAAGGCTCCGACATCCGCTACGACGAGAAGCAAATGGAAGAAGGCAGAAACTTTGCCAACAAACTCTGGAACGCTTGTCGCTTCCGTCAACAACAAGGCCCGTCCGACTCCCTCGCCAATCCCTCACTCCACCCACGTACTCCCTTCTCAGACTACCTTCTCTCCCAGCTGGACCTACTGGAACGCGACCTCCAGCGTCTCTATGCCACCTACGAATTTAGCCAAATCGCACAATCCCTCTACAATTTTGTCTGGAACGAATTTTGTGCGCGCTTCATTGAAACCGCTAAAGCTGACTTCAGTAATCCAGATTCTCCCACCCGGGCAGGCACTCTCGCCACCGCCGACTACGTTCTTTCCCGTGTTCTGCGCCTCCTGCATCCCTTTATGCCATTTATAACCGAAGAGCTTTGGCTAACCCTCGGCCTCGGTCAGGAAACCATCCAGTTTGCCAACTGGCCGAAAGAGAAAGAGATCCAATGGGATCAGGCTCAAGCTAAACTAGCCGAATCTTGCTACGCCACCGCCGAGGCCGGCCGCCGACTCCGCGGTGAGTTTGGCCTTTCAGGTTCAGCCAAAATGAAGTTCCTGCTTCTTCCCTCTGCCAACTCCACTCCATCCCCCGATGACCTCCGCACCCTCGCCAAGCTCCTACAGGTCGGCTCCGTCGAGATTACCTCTGCCCCGCCTAAGGCCCCACTCATCCCAACCCCCTACGGCGATCTCTATCTACCACTCGAAGGCCTTCTCGATCCTGCCAAAGAACGCACCCGCCTCGAAAAAGAGATCGCCCTAGCCGAGGCCTCTCGAGTCCGCGAAGGTGCCAAGCTGGCCGACCCGAAAATGGCCGCCAAAGCCCCTCCAGAGAAAATAGCCGAATGGCGCCGGATTGAAAAAGAAGCCTCGGAACAGATTATTCGACTTCGAGAACAGCAAAAGCTTTTCACAACTTAATCAAAACCCGCTCGTTTTGGGCTAGGCATTCATCCTCGAAAGCTGTTTGCTCACCTCCTTATGGATTCAGGCCACACAATTCCTATCCTAGGTAATGGATACGTCCGTTATATCGATCACCTTGGTTCAGACCTACGAATCGTCGAGTCCGCGCGTATTTCCTACAAAAGTCCCAGTAAAGGGGAAGATCAGGATAAAAAACTCCTGAGTTATCTCTACAAAAATCGCCATACCAGCCCTTTCGAACAGTGCTCCATTACCTACAATATCAAGATGCCTATATTTATTATGCGACAGTTCGTTCGCCACCGCACCTTTCGCCTCAACGAGTGGAGCGGTCGCTACTCAGAATTGGTCGATGAATTTTATATCCCCACCCAGTGGCGCGCCGCCGACGCCAAAAATAAACAGGGCAGCCAAGTCTCCGCTGAACTGGACCACGCCGCCCTCACCCAAGAAGTAAAAGAGGCCCACGAAAAAGCCTACGCCACTTACCAGAGTCTTTTGCAAAAAGGGGTGGCGCGCGAACTCGCACGGGCCGTTCTTCCTGTGAGCATTTTCACGGAAGTCTACGTGAACTGCGACCTGCATAATCTAATCCACTTTTTGCAACTGCGGGAAGACGATCACGCTCAAATGGAAATCCGCGAAATGGCCGCAGCCATGCGCGTCGTCGCCGAGAAACTCTACCCTTGGACGTTCGAGGCTTTTCATAAATATCGTTTAGGGGTGACGGATAGAACGAAATCAGCTTAAATTTACTCATGGCTAAAAAACCCACCCCTAAAAAGAGTCTCGCGACCCCAGCATCCCCTTCCCCGAAAAAACCCTGCTACCTACCCCTACTCGTCGCAGGAACCGCAGGCTTCGCCCTCGCTTTTGTCCTGCTCAAGGGTTGCCCCACCATGCGCAGTTGCCCTATGTACTCCGAGGCCTGTCCCGTCACCTCCACCCTTCAAGTCCTCGAAGCCGATCTGCAACGCGGCGATCTCCCCAAGGCCAAACAGTCAGCGGCAAAATTAAGTGAATCGCTCGAGCGAACTATGCCTGATCTTGCCAAACTGGCTGATGATATCGCTAGCAGTCCCAATTTAGCCGCGGCGAACGCCAAAGTAGAAGCTCTCAAGAAGAAGATGGTGGCGGACGTTTCAGCTCTTCCCACTAAGTGATTCCTAAATCTTGGTTAGGACTGATCGGGGGACTGATGCTTTCCCACGGACTAGCAGAAACTACCATGAACCTCGGATCACCCATTCCCGCCCTTAGCGCAAAGGACCAAGAAAGTCAGCAGCTCGATCTTGCCACCTACGGAAACAAGGGATTCCTCCTTGTCTTTTTTTACCCTAAGGCCAACACCCCTGGTTGCACCGCCCAAGCCTGTAGCCTGCGGGACAACAGCGCCGAACTCACCCGCCGGGGTGTAAAAATTATCGGCATTAGTGCGGATGCTGTCTCGTCCCAAAAAACCTTCGCCACCGACCAGAAGCTCCCCTATCCCCTCTTAGCCGATTCAGAAAATAAGATCATTCAAGCCTTCGGAGTCGGAGGTCTCTTTGGTTTTGCCCAACGATCCGCTTTTCTCTTTCAGGACGGCAAACTTATTTGGCGAGATCCCAAAGGGTCCACCAAAGACCAAGCCAAAGTCGTCCTCGATCACCTCGACTCCCTCTCGAAAAAGTGAAGTCGTTCCGCTAGGAACTCACTTTTCGAGTTCCGAAACGGCGCGGGATGCTCAACATCACCCCGCAGGTCGCCGAAGCTCTTATCACTTCAGGGATTCAAGAAGGTCTTTGCTTGGTCAATGCTATGCACATCACCGCTTCCGTTTTCATTAACGACAACGAATCAGGGCTCCATGCCGACTTCGAAAAATGGCTCGAGAATCTGGCCCCCGAGAAGCCCCACAGCCAATACCACCACAACGGAGCCGAAGACAACGCCGACGCACACTTAAAACGTTCCATCATGGGACGGGAAGTCGTTGTGGCTGTATCCAAAGGACAACTAGACTTTGGCCCTTGGGAACAGATTTTTTACGGTGAGTTCGACGGGCAACGCGCCAAGCGAGTTCTTATCAAGATACTTGGCGAATAACCTACTCTTTCCCCCTTCCACCGCCCTCACAGGAAACCTATACAAAGTCCATGACCTCTATCTTCGGAAAACGACTGCAGATCTTTACTGGAAACGCCAATCCAGAACTCGCCCAAAGGATTGCAGACTTCATGAAGATCCCGTTGGGAAAGGCCACCGTATCTACCTTTCCGGACGGCGAGACCTTCGTGAAATTCGAAGAGAATATTCGCGGCAATGATCTTTTTATTGTTCAACCCACTTGCCCTCCCACGAATCAAAACCTCATGGAGCTCCTCATCCTCGTCGATGCCGCCCGTCGCGCCAGTGCTTTCCGCATCACCGCTGTCCTTCCTTTTTACGGCTATGCACGCCAAGACCGCAAAGACCAACCCCGTGTACCCATCACCGCGAAACTCGTCGCGAACCTGCTGGTAGCGGCGGGCGTGAACCGAGTTCTGACCATGGATCTCCATGCCCAACAAATCCAAGGTTTTTTCGATATTCCGGTCGATCATCTTTTCTGTGCTCCCATCTTCTACCGCTACCTCAAAGAAAAGCAGATTCCTGATCTTGTCGTGGTCACCCCTGATATCGGTGGCATGAAAATGGCTGCCGCCTACGCTCAAATGTTTCAGTGCGGTCTGGCCATCGTCAGCAAAAAACGTCTCAACGCCTCTGAAACCGAAGCCACCCACCTTATTGGGGATGTGAAGGATAAAAACGTCCTCCTCGTCGACGACATCACTGAAACTGCTGGAACTATTTCCTCCGCCGTTGAAATCCTACGAAAACAAGGGGCCAAGGATATTTACGTGGGGATTCCTCACACCGTGCTTGGAAAAATCGGCATTGAAAGATTACAGAAACTAAAGATCAAAGAATTAATTACGACCAATACCACCCCCCAACCTGACATGCCCGGAGTTCACACCAAAGTGCTCTGCGTCGCCCCCCTCTTAGGGGAAGCCATTCTACGGATTCACGAAGGCGAGTCGGTCTCTTCCCTGTTTGAAATCCGAGCCGGCGTCAAAACCTAACGCCGAAACTTATTTGCCAAGTACGTAGGCGAAGAGCAGTGGCGCCACAATTGTGGCATCCGATTCAATAACAAACCGCGGGGTTTTTCCACCCAGCTTTCCCCATGTGATTTTCTCGTTTGGTACCGCTCCAGAATACGATCCATAACTCGTTGTCGAATCGCTGATCTGACAGAAGTAAGACCAGAGTGGAACCCCCGTTTTGCGCAGGTCTTGATGCAACATCGGAACTACGCAAATAGGAAAATCACCAGCAATCCCACCTCCAATCTGAAAAAACCCTAAGGGAGTGTCTTGAGTCTTCTGGTACCAATCTGCAAAAGAGATCATGTACTCGATACCACTTTTCATCAGTGTGGGCGAGCTGACGTGCTTCTGAATACAGGCCGCCGCAAACATATTCCCTAAGGTGGAATCCTCCCAACCAGGCACAACAATCGGAATGTTCTTCTTCGCCGCGGCCATCATCCAGGAATCTTTGGGGTCAATTTGGTAAAACTTCTCCAGCAACCCCTTTTGGAGCACTTCGTAGAAATACTCATGCGGGAAACGGCGGACCCCAGCTTGATCATCCCGTTTCCATAACTCAATAATCACCCCTTCAATCCGTCTCATCGCCTCCTGCTCAGGAATGCAGGTATCCGTCACTCGATTGAGATGCTCTTTCAAAAGCTTCTCCTCGTCCTTTGAGGTTAAGTGTCGGTACTCAGGAATTCGCCGGTAGTGATCGTGGGCCACCAAGTTATAGACGTCCTCCTCTAAATTCGCCCCCGTGCAGCTGATGGCATGAACTTTGTTCTGCCGAATCATTTCCGCCAAAGATAAACCCAACTCCGCGGTGCTCATCGCTCCCGCTAAGGTGACCAGCATCCGTCCACCATCCGCAATATGTTTGCGGTAAGCCATCCCCGCATCCTTAACCACCGCCGCATTAAAATGGCGATAGTGGTGATCGATAAATTTAGAAACCGGTCCTTCAGACATGCACGAGCAGTTTCCCCTTGATCCCAAGAACTTGACAAGACTATTCGATATTTTCTCTCTTCCTTTTGTGTCGAACATGAGGATCACAAAAATGATCCATCGCCAGAAAAAAGGATTTTGCGTGTCGGGCTAAAAGAATGCTCAGGAGCGGCGCCGGTAATACCGTTAAACAAAATATCAGTTGAGGACTCCACTCCGTCCAGTAACGCAGAACGAAATAAAGGGCCATCCCTCCCAAAGCTACCACTCCGTAGTTCACGCCCCAGATCGCCAGAAGAAAATAACCAGGCTCCCGCTCAAAGGCATACCCACAGAAGGGACATCCGTCATTGGGAGTGAACCAGCTGGAGAGAGACTTAACATTCTTCCAAGGGTGAAAGAGCTGCGTTTTTCCACAAGTCGGACAGAGCAGAGCCAAAGCCCTACGCCCATACAACAGCGCCTTCCCAAACGTTCTGGGAGCCTGAGCCGTCAAATCTCCGATCCCATGATTCATACGCGGTGATAAGGATGGCCCGCTCGCCAACTTTCTAACCGATAAATCTGCTCGAGAAGCACTACCAAAGCTAAGTCATGGGAAAGAGTCTGGGGACCTAAAGAGCGCACCACATCACAACTCATTCGGAAACCTTCCGAATGTCCATCTGCCCCGCCTATCATCCAAGCGATTTTTGTTCGGCCCGCCCTCTCCCACTGTTCCCACTCCGTCCGCCAATCCTGCGTACTGCGCGCCTGTCCCAAGGGATCCAGACATACTTTGCACATTCCTTTTCCTTTTTCACTCATATCCAATTCCATGCTTTTCCCCTCGCGAATAACCACCAACTCACAAGGTACAAATCCATTAATTCTTTTTGTGTATTCTTCAGTCGCCACCCTGGCCCAACCTGCGGGACGACCCACCATACATACACGATGCTTCATCGTTTTGGCCCTATGATGATACACCAAGAATTGTTTCAAGCTCCTCCACACGCTCCGCAAACAGGCCTAAAGCAGATTCGATCGGCTCAGAACACTCCATGTCCACACCAGCTCGACGCAGTGTCTCCAACGGAGGACGTGAACCGCCCGAACGAAGGAACTCATGGACTTTGCCAACTGCCCCAACATCGCCTTGAAGTACCCGGTGGGAAAGTGTCATCGCCGCCGAAAGTCCGATGGCATACTTGTAGACATAGAAAGCACTGTAGAAATGAGGAATCCGCAAGCATTCTAACTCCAAGGGGGCTTCAATCTCAAGAACCTCCCCAAGGTAACTCTCTAAAAGCTCGCGGTAAGCGATGCGGAAAAAATCCAAAGTTAAGGCCACCCCTTTTTCTTCCGCCTCGTGTACCTTTTGCTCGAATTCGGCAAACATCACCTGCCGATATAAAGTTCCTCGGATATCATCAATTTGACGATTCAGAATGTAAGCCCGCAAGGTTTTGTCCTTCTTTGCAGGACCTTCTAAATAAGCGTGGGTCAAAAGCTCCTCATTGAAGGTGGAGGCCACCTCCGCCAGAAAAATAGGATAGTGGGCATCTTGAAAGAGTTGAGTACGCTGACTCATCCAACTGTGCATCGAGTGCCCAGCTTCATGAGCCAACGTATATACATCCGCTAGAACATCCTCCCGATAGTTCATCAAGATGTAGGGCGGGTTGCCGTAGCTCCCACTAGAAAATGCTCCACTCCTCTTTCCTCGATTCTCATAGCGATCGACCCATCGGCTCTCTCCTAATCCCCGAGCTAAAGTCGCCGAGTACTCCTCCCCTAGCGGCGCGGTGGCCTGAGTCACCATCGTAGCGGCTTCGGCAAAGGAGGTCTTTTTTTCAGCCACAGGAACGATGGGAACTTGCAGATCCGCCGCTCGAAGCTGCTCCAGCCCTAATATCTTTTTCCGCAAGCGGTGATACCTCTGCAGCGGCCCAAGATTTTTCCGCACCGACGCAATTAGGTTATCCACCACCGAGCCGGGCACTCGATCAGGGAAAAGAGCATGGTCTCGAGCCGAGGGATGCTTCCTTGCCCGTGCCCGAAAAACATCCGTCCTCACAGAAGTGGCTAAGGTCGCAGACAAGGAAAAGGCATGTCGTTCGAACTCCTCATAATACTTCTGCCAAGCCAATCGCCGAACTTCAGTCGATCGCCTCTGCAACAAGGAAGCAAATGTCCCATGCGTCAACTCCACCTCCCGCCCGTCTTCGTCCCGCACCAGACCGAAGCGGAAATCGACGTTGGTTAACTGTGAGAATATCTCATCTGCGCCTCCCAGCGCTGGACCCGCCAAAGTCAAAAGACGCTCCTCTCCTTCAGGTAGAATATGCGGACGCTGACGCCGTATTCGCTCTAAGCTTCCTTTCCACTCCGCCAAACAGGGTTGCCCCAATAACTTACCCCACGCATCGTCTTCTATCCTCATCAGCTCAGGAAGGAACCACGCCATCTCTTCGCTCAACCGAGTCAGCAAGAACTCCAAGCGCAATGCCCGATCCCGCGCCGAGCCGTCCGCTCCGTCCTCAGCCACTTTCAAACTAGCGTACTGGCCCAATCGCTCCGCCAGTAGATCGATCTCCTTCTCTTTCTCTAAAGCGCCGAGCAAACCCTCCCCCTTAGCCAGATGCCCTTTCCACTTGATCATGACCCCTTCATAACTACGTAACCGTTCCAAATTCATTTCCCAATCTGCCGAAGTGGCGAAAAGGGGACGCAAATCCCAAGTGTCTGCTTCCGCCACCTCATGCCTCTGCTTCAGGGCTTGCGCGGGAAGTACCTTTGAAACCATGGAGGCCACCCAGAGAGATTGCTCCAGGATACGACCGCGCACCATCTTCACCTCCGCTTGCCGTCCGCCATCTTTTCCTTCAACCTATTCTCATGACTGAGGCCTCTTTTTTCGCGCAACGGGGAGCCAACCGCGTTACCCCCAAAATTATGCAAAACCTTTTACACCGTCTCCCTATGCTCAAGGCGGAATTCACCCAAATTCAGGCTCCCAAGTTTCCTCATCTGGTGGACCAACTTGAGTTTCTCGCTGACGTTGTCGAAGACGTGGCTGAAGGCGCCTACACAGATCTGCCTTACTCCGCCGCTACCGCCTCCGCTTTTGCCCTTATCTACACTCATCGCCTCCTCGATATCATTCCCGATTTTGTTTCCAATATTAGCTTCGAGGACGATTCCGCAGTCGTCCGAGTGGTCCTCGCCCTCTACGAAAAAGATTTCGAAAAATACGCCCACGCCCAGCATCTGAACTGGAAGAAAATTACTCTTAAGCCCTAATCGGCTTCCTCGGCGTATGAGCCCCGCGGGTTGGACCGATAATCTCGAACACTACCTTGGCCGTTGGGCAGTACCCTATCTCACCCGTGGTCTCGTCGCCATGAATGCCGGGGCTTGGCTCCTCAATCTCGCCTCACCAGGATTCTCCTCAATTTTAAAATTAGAACCCGCCCTCATCGTCCAAGGGGAGTACTGGCGTCTCCTCACCTTTCTCTTCGTTCCACCCTCTTCCGCCCACCCTATTTTCCTGCTTCTTTTTCTCTGGTTCCTCTGGTCGATCGGCGATGCCTTGGAGCAAACCTGGGGATCCTTTCACCTAAACCTTTACC
>Ga0209597_1002851_pt1 | contig 10841 bp, 8 predicted proteins | sample M_140625_MF_Meta_FD_187316 | JGI IMG/M metagenome (GOLD analysis project Ga0209597, IMG submission 187316) | Freshwater microbial communities from Lake Montjoie, Canada to study carbon cycling - M_140625_MF_MetaG (SPAdes) (version 2) | ecosystem: Environmental > Aquatic > Freshwater > Lake...
GCCGGCGGCGACCACCCGCGCCACCGCGGCGCGGGCCACCGGCGGCACCTCGTGGTTGGAGTCGGTGAGCGTGCCGTCAATGTCGAGCACGAGCAGCCGCACGCGGGGCGGCGACGAAACTGATGGTTCATCCGTCATGCGGCTATCATAGCGGCGGAGATTCACCTCGATGACCGCCCCACCGCCGCCCGACGACGCATCCCCCCTGCCGTTCACTCCCGTCAGCCGGCACGGCGACATTCCCGCCGGTGAGGGCCGCACCTTCGAGGTCGGCGGCCGGCTCGTTGCCGTGTTCTTCGACGGCGAGGCGTATCATGCCATGGACGACCTCTGCCCGCACATGGGAGCCTCGCTCGGCTCCGGGCCCTTTGTGGATGGCGTCGTCACCTGCCCGTGGCACGCCTGGCGGTTCCGGGCCTGCGATGGAGCCTGGTGCGACAACGAGAAGTTGAAGGTCGCGGTGTTCGAGGTTCGCCGCAGCGGCGACGCGATCGAAGTCCGCGTCCCGCCGGCAGGATGATCCGGCACCCACTCACAGCGTGATCGTTTCGCCTGGCGCGAGCACCTGCGCGGTCGCCACGCCGTCGGCCGCCACGCCGCGGGCCCACGCCGCAGCATCCTGCTCGATCGGCGGCCAGGTGCCATAGTGGTTCGGGAGCGCGAGCCGCGGCTTCAGGAGCCGGGCCGCCTCGCGGGCGTCGTCTGGGCCCATCGTGAACAGGTCTCCGATCGGGAGGATCGCCACGTCGAGGCCACGGCCATCGCGCGGCCGGCCGATCCGTTCCATGTCGGAGAAGAGGGCCGTGTCGCCGGCGACGTAGATCCGCTTGCCGCCAACGTCGAGCAGCCAGCCGCACGGGTTGCCGGCATAGGTGCCATCGGGCAGGCTCGATGAGTGCCAGGCGAGTTCCATCTTCGCCGTGCCGCCGGGCACCGGCGCCGTGCCGCCGAGGTTCATCGGCTGGACGTTCGCCACGCCCTGCCCTCCGAGCCACTGGCCGATCTCCCAGTTGCAGAACACCTTCGCGCCGGTCCGCTTCGCGATCGCGGCAAGGTCGGCGACGTGGTCGAAGTGTCCGTGGGTGACGAGGATCGCGTCGCAGGCGACATCACCTGCCTTCATCGAGGCCGTGGGGCACTCGTCGAAGAAGGGATCGACGAGCAGGACGCCGGCGCCGGTGTCGATGAGCCAGGTGGCGTGGCCGGTCCAGGTGAGCGTGACGGGCATGGCGGGTTCTCCTTCGAGCTTCGAGTGTACGTCGTGGCGTGTGGCTTCGCGCGTCCCAATGCTCACACACGGACAAGCCGCCCCTCGACCACCGTGGCGAGCATCAGCATCTGGAGCAACTGCCCGATCACGTGCTCGTCGATCCGCGGGAGAAGGATGTCGGCGGTCGGCCTCCCGGCCCGCGCATCGTCGTCGTGGGTGCGGGCCACCGCGGCGGCGAGCAGCTCGGGCCACGTGTTCCCGACGAGGTCGTCGGAATCGTCCTGATTGGCGGCGAACGGCCCCAGTGACGGTACCTTGAGCCGATCGCGACGGCACTCGCCCACCAGCAGGTTCGTGATCAACGGCCCGCAGCCAGCCCCCTGCCCTGCCCTGCCGCCGCGCTCCGACCGGATCAGGTCGTACCACGACGCCACCGCCGCGAGTTGCTGGCTCCGACTGGAGAGCCCGCGAGCCGTGACTCCCGATTCGACCTCGGCGAGGTGTGAGACGGCGACGTACTGGAGCACGGGATTGTCGAACACCGGCGCCTCGCGGAATCGCCGGTTCATTGCCGCGGCCCCTTCGAGCAGCCGCACCACGTCGATCCCCACGATCGACGCGGGCAGGAGGCCGACCGCCGTCAACACGCTGAACCGGCCGCCAACGCCGTCGGGGATCTCAAACGTGTTGGTCGAGCCAATCCGCTGCGCGAGGTCGGCGAGCCGGCTCGTATGGCCGACGATCGGCACCACCAGCTCGGAGAGCCGCCGCACGTCGCCGCCGACGGCTTCGAGGAGCGCCGCCAGAAACAACCGCGTCGCCACCGCCGTCTCCTGCGAGTCGCCGCTCGTCCCCACCACGAGCAGTGCCCACCGGTCGAGCAGGTCATCGCTCCGGGGCCTGCCGTGCGGTGCCACGAGATCGAGTAGCCCCTGGGCCAGATCGTTGTCGAAACCGAATCCCTCCAACGAAAGCCGTGGACGCCCGCCCCGCTCGCCGCGGCCCAGCTCATTGTGGAACGGATGGCAGCAGGCTTCGAACACCGCCCGTACGCCCATGATGTCCGCGCCGCCACCGAGCACCACTACACGGTCGACCGCGTCGCGGATCCGTCGCGCCGCCCGCAGGATCGCAAACAGTTCGCTCTCGGGCCGCTTCGTGCCGTAGTCCGTCAGGAGCCGGTCGGGCTGATCGACGACCGCTGACGCGACCGCTTCGGCCCGGGCGGCATCGAGCCTGCCCGCGAGGCCCTCGACGGCGGGCCGGGAAACCGTGCCAGCCGCGAACGCGGCGGCGGGGTCGTAGCGAATCGGATCCTCGGGGAGCTTCGGGCGGATGACGCTCATGAACGGCTCGGCGGCGGACGTGTTTGGGGCGGGAAGGCGAGCGTGTAGATTCTGGCGGCGGAACTCTAGCCGATCGGCCGAACGGCCCGCGAGCGTTCCAGCCCTTTTGCCCGTCCCCAACCCACCCACCGCGTCAGGAACACCGCCGTGAAAGAGCACGACCTCGTCCGCGAACTCGCCGAGAAGAACGCCTCCAAGATCGTGATGCTCGTGGCCGACGGCCTCGGCGGCCTGCCGCTCGAGGCGGGTGGAAAAACCGAACTCGAAACGGCCTCGACCCCCAACCTCGACCGGCTCGCGGCGCGAGGAACGAGCGGCTCGAGCGTGCCGGTGCTACCCGGCATTACGCCCGGCTCCGGGCCCGGGCACCTGGGCCTCTTCGGCTACGACCCCCTCGAGTTCAAGATCGGCCGCGGGGCGCTCGAAGCCACCGGTATCGGCTTCGAACTCGGCCCCGATGACGTCGCCGCCCGCGGCAACTTCTGCACGCTCGACGCCGCCGGAAAAATCTCCGACCGCCGCGCCGGCCGCATCCCCTCCGAGGAGAGTTTTGCGGTCGTGGAGAAGCTCCAGGCGGTGAAGATCCCGGGCGTGGAGACTTTCGTGAAGCCGGTCAAGGAACACCGGTTCGTCGTCGTCTTCCGTGGCAAGGGGCTCGACGGTCGCGTGGCCGACACCGACCCACAAGCTGTGGGCGTCGTCCCACTCGATCCGCAGGCGGCCGATCCCGCCGCAGCCAAGACGGCCGAGGTGGCGAAGGAGTTCGTGAAGCAGGCCCGCGCGATCCTCAAAGACGAGCCGAAGGCCAATGGGCTCGTGCTTCGCGGCTTCGCCGCCAAGCCGGCGCTGCCCACCTACGAGCAGCTCTACGGCCTGAAGGCGGCGGCCATCGCCGTCTATCCGATGTACAAGGGCCTCGCACGGCTCGTCGGCATGACGCTCGTGGGCAAGGCCCAGTCGCTCGACGAGCAGATCGCCGAACTGGCAAAGTGCTGGAACGACTACGACTTCTTTTTCCTGCACTTCAAGTACACCGACTCCACCGGCGAGGACGGGGCATTCGACCACAAGGTGAAGCGGATCGAGGAACTCGACCGGGCGATCCCGAAGATCGAAGCCCTCAAGCCCGACGTGCTGATCGTGACCGGCGACCACTCCACGCCCAGCAAGCTCAAGAGCCACTCGTGGCATCCGGTGCCGACGCTGCTCGCGGCCGACACCTGCCGGCCGGACGGGCTGACGTCGTTCTCGGAGCGCGACTGCCTCCGCGGCGGCTTCGGGATCTTCCCAGCCAAGCACCTGATGCTCCTGGCCATGGCCCACGCCCAGCGGTTCGGCAAGTACGGCGCCTGACGGTGGGTGTGTCCGTTGCCGTCCAAGCCGACCGGCCGTAAGGCCGCGGGCTGATCCCGCCGCGCCGCTCGGGGCTGCCCACGCCCCATCGCCGGACGTTCGCCTCGGCCCTCCAGGCCTCGGCTCTCTGCATGTCCGCTGCGCTTCGTCATCCTGACTCCGCTTGCTCCCATAGCCCGGCTCACGGGGCATGGGCAGCCCCGAGCTACCCCTGAGCAACCGCGAGCTGTTTTTCTTCAGGACTGGGGTTTCTCGGGAATCGCAACTAGAGTCGGGGGGTCCGGCCCGACGCCCAGAGCACCCCGCCAGTCATGCCCCGCGCCTCCGACGACGACCTGTTCAACAGCTCGACGATGACGTTCGGCGAGCATTTGGAGGAACTGCGGACCTGCCTGATCCGCGCCGCGGCCGGGCTGGCCGTGACCGTACTGATCGGCTTCGTCGTCGCTCGGCCTGTGGTCCACCTGATCGAGGAGCCACTCCGCCGGGCCCTCGGCGACTACTACTCGAAGCGGGCGATCGAGACGGCGGCCGACTGGCAGGCCCGCACCCCGGATGGACCGCCGCTCCCCTATTCGCAACACGAGATCCGCGATGCCGTTGAAAAGCACGGCATGACCTACGAGCTCCGCGAGGTGCATCCCGACCGGCTCGCAGCCGTGATCGGCGGTACCGCCGCCGCGGCGACAACCGGCACGGCGGCGTTTGATACCGATGCGCTCGTGCCCGTGCTCCTCTGGCAGCCGCTCTCCCGCGACGCCCGTGTGAGCATCACCACGCTCTCCGCGCAGGAGGCCTTCGGGATCTACGTGAAGGCCGCGATGCTCGTGGGCGTGGTGCTCGCCAGCCCGTGGATCTTCTACCAACTCTGGACCTTCGTCGCGGCGGGCCTCTACCGGCACGAACGGAAGTGGGTCTGGACGTTCCTGCCGATCAGCGTGGTCCTGTTTCTCGCCGGCGTGTTCATCGCCTTCTTCTTCGTGTTCGACTTCGTGCTCGACTATCTGCTGCAGTTCAACGCCTGGCTGGGCCTCGATCCCGACCCACGGATCAGCGAGTGGCTGAGCTTCGTGCTGATCATGCCGATCGGCTTCGGCCTCGGCTTCCAACTGCCGTTGGTGATGCTCTTCCTGGAGCGGATCGGGGTGTTCGACGTCGCGACCTACACATCGCAGTGGCGGATGGCCGTGCTCGTGATCGTGGTGGCCTCCGCGGTCCTCACGCCGGCCGACCCCTACAGTTTGCTCTTCCTGGCGGCGCCCCTCTGCTTGCTCTACTTCGGCGGTGTGGCCCTCTGCCGCTGGTTCGGCGACGACCGGCCTCCGGGGCGGATCGCCGTCGATCAGGCGACGAAGGCGAGCCAGTAAAAGACGCTGCCGGTGATGGCGGTGAGCAGCAGGTCCGCGGCGGCCAGACGGGCCATCACGCGGTGCCTGGGCCCGTGACTGCCCGGCGACGGCGGTGACGGAAACCGGACCAGCGCCTCCCACACCACCCAGCCCAAGAGCACGAACGTCGAGACGGCGAACACCAGGTGGATGCCCAGCGCCACGAGCACGCCCGCCGGCCACCAGGGATTGGGCTGACCTCCCCAGGCAACGCCGCCGGCAGCCCGCAGCCTCCAGTCGCTGATCAAGCGGACGTCGATCTCGAAGACGATGATCGCCGCCAGCAAGGCGAAGACGATGAACAACTGGAGCCGCTTGTGGGCCGCGTAGGCTCCGCGACGCACGAGGCTTACGCTCCAGGCGAGCACCGGGAGGAGGGCGATCAGGCCAACCAGCACGACGTCCATCCCCAACGAGGCCCGCGTCCCGAGGAAGCCGTCGATGCCTCGCGGCGACGCCTGCATCTCGGTCGTGTCGTGCTGCACGGGTCTTTTCCTTGACAGCCCGGAATCGATGGCCCGGAAGGTGGGGGATTCAGGCAGGACCGACGATTGTAGCCCAGGGCCTGCCCGCCGCGGGCGGAAGGTGGCTACCATCTCCGGGCCGGCCGAGTGGCGAAACTGGCAGACGCACGGGACTTAAAATCCCGTGGAGAGTGATCTCCGTGCGGGTTCGATCCCCGCCTCGGCCAATCGTGGATGACGGTCCGCGGTCGATCTTGCCCCGCGCGGGCCCCGCCCGCTATTTCCCCGCCATGCTCACGTCGTCGAACCCGCGCCAGCCCGCGTCACGGCCGTGGCAGCCCGCAGTCTGGCTGCCCTGGGTCTCCGCCCCCCTCTTCTTCATGCTGCCGATCGGGGGCTGCGGCGTCGCGGCCGCCGCCCGCCGGCCACCTGCCATCGCCAGTTCGGCCGCCGCCCATCCCTTCCCGGGCCCCGCTCCGGTCGCGACGATGGTGACGGTCGTGACGCCGTCTCGCTGACCTTCGCAACGCCTGGTGGCGTGCGGACCGCCGGCGCACTAGTTTTGCTCGTGGGTTTCGAGCCCGAGACCCACGGAGATTCCGCATGTCGCTTCGTTCTCGGATCGCGCTGGTAGCGGCGCTGTTGGTGCTGGCTGCCGTCGCCGTCAGCACCGTCGTGCAGACGCTCGCCGCCCGCCGCGCCATTCTCGAGCAGGCCCGGGCTGGTGGAGACGGGATCGCCACCATGCTCGCGCGAGTCGCCGCGTTCGCCGAAGACGTCCCGCCGGCCGTCGAAGAGGAGATTGGCCGACACATGCTTGCCGAGGCGCGGCTCCTCGCCGCCTACGTGGCCACCGCCGAGCAGGCCGGCACTTCGAACGAGGCAATCGTCGACCGACTCCGCAGCATCACCGACGAAACCGTGGTGGACCACCTGCTCGCCACCGGCACCGATGGCGTCTGCACCATCGACACCGAGCGGCCCGAGAAGCCGTTTGTCTTCCTGCCCGACGCGGCCCGCCAGCCCGAGGCCCATGCATTCCACCGGCTGCTCACCGGGGAGATCGCAACCCTCGTGCAGAAATCGCGGCGGCGCGACCAAGACGGCAAGGTCTTCAAGTACGTCGGCGTGGGCGGACTCGACAAGCCGCGGATCGTCGAGGTCGGTATCGAGTCCACCTTCCGGGAGCGGCTCGACAAGACCCTGGGTGTCCGCCGCCTCGTCGGCGAGGTCGTCGGCGGGGATGTGAAAGAGGTGCAGGTCCTCGACCGTCAGCTGGTGCCGCTCGTCACCCGCCGCATCGACGAGAGCGGCTCGGCGACCGACGTCCCCCTTGCCCTGGCCCAGGCCGACGCCGAACTCGTCCGCCAGAGCATGGCGGTCGGTGCGCCGGTCGGTCGGTTCACCTCCGACACCTACCGCGTGGCGGCGCCGGTGTCGCGATCCGATGGTCGCTCGTCGGGGGCGGTGCTCGTGAGCCTGGCCACCGACTCCAGCCGCGACGTGCTCTGGTGGCAGGCGGCCGGCGCGGCAGCCTCGGCCTTCATGGTTGGCCTGCCGGGCGTGCTGGCTGCCATCTGGCTGGCCCGGTCGATCGCCGAGCCGGTGCGGCGGGCGCTCTCGGTGGCGGAATCGATCGCATCCGGCGACCTGACCCAACGGATCAAGGGACAGGGCACCCACGAAATGGGCCGGCTGCTCGGCTCCTTCGAACGGATGACGCAGTCACTCGGCGGCCTCATTGGACGGATCAAATCGGCCGGCGAGCGACTGTCGACCGTCGAGGCCGACGCGGCTGCGGCGCTCGCCAGGCAGGAGCGGGCCGTCAGCAGCGTGAACGGATCGGCCAACGAAATCGCCGCTGCCGTCACGGAGATCTCGGCGACCGGCGAGCAGCTCCTCGACGCGACCAGCAGCGTCACCGGCATCGCCCGCGAGGCTGCTCAGGTGGCCGAGCAGGGCCGTGGCGGCCTGGAGAGCATGACTGCCTCAATGGAGCATCTCGATGAGGCGATGAACGCCTTCACGCGGAAGCTCGCCACGATCAGCCAGCGGGCCAGCGGGATCACGTCGGTGGTCACCACGATCGCCAAGGTCGCGGAACAAACCAACCTCCTCTCGGTCAACGCCACGATCGAGGCTGAGAAGGCGGGCGAGTCGGGCCGCGGCTTCCGGATCGTCGCCCAGGAGATCCGTCGGCTTGCCGACCAGACGGCCCTCTCCACCAAGGACATCGAGCGGATGGTTCGCGACATGCAGGCGGCCGTGGCCAGCGGCACCATGGAGATGGACCGATTTCGCAACGAGGTGAGCGGCCGCATCGGCGAGGTCGCCCAGGTCAGCGAGAAGCTCGGCAAGATCATCGAACCGGTACAGTCGGTCACCAGGTCGCTGGAGACCGTGCATCAGGGCATGGAGTCGCAGTCGCAGGGTGCCCGGCAGATCCGCGACGCAATGGAGTCGCTGCGCAACGACGCCGGCGAGTCGGCTGCGTCGCTCGCCGTGTTCACCACCTCGCTCGCCGAGCTGCGGCGGTCGATCGCGGAACTCAACGCCGAAGTCGCCCGGTTCCGAACCGACAACGATCAGCCGGAAGCGGCCTGAGAGGCGTTCGCACTGGATCCTCGCGAGTCGTCGCGGCACCGCAGCCGGCCGGAGACATGCTCGGCGCCGGCGGGACTTGTGAGTTCTCTTCTCAAACGCTCCGGCGCGACCGCCGCGGGGCACAAGTCGCACCGGCTTCTGCGCGTGCCTCCGATCCGGCTGCTCCCCCTTTCGGAAGCACATACAAGAGGTGATGCCGCGAGGGGCCGCCCGTGCCAATCGAGCGGCGTAGGAAACCGAGCGGAGCCACGACCAATCCGCCTGCGGCGGATCGGTGCCCTGCGAAGCGAGGTTTCCTTCGAGTGAGTGAAGGGCAGGATGCCCGCAGCGAACGTCCGGCGAGATGGCACGGGCGGCCCCGAGCCTGCGGAAGGCTCATGTGCAGGTTGACAACCTGCACCTACAAGGGCGGGGCCTGTTACCGGCGGGCGTCGGTCTGGCGGGCGGCCTGGCGGTTGGCCAGGAAGCGGCGGAGGCCGGTGACGATACGGTTGGCCGTCTGGGAGCCCGACTCAACGTGGATGGGGGTCTCGCCGTCCTCCGTCACGATCACCTCGACCGCCTCGGCGGGCAGATGCTCGCCCCCAAGCAGGTCGGCAGCCGCTCCGGCGGGTTCTCCCGCGGCATCGTCTTGGGGCGGTACCTGGGCCACCACGAAGTTGTCCCGGGTCAGCGAATCAAACTCGGGGTCCTTGATCAGCGTCGCCACCCTGGTTTTGGCGGCGGAATCGCTGGGCCTGGAAACTAGCAGCAGTACGGGCTTGCGGGTATCCCGGGCCGTTTCCACGGCTTCGTCGATCGACGACAGGATCCGGTCTTCGCCGTCTCCATCCTCGGGAGTCCCGGCCAGAACCGGGGCAGGAACGTGCTTTTCCAGGGCCGTCAGCCAGGCTTCGGGCGTCTGGCCGTGGTAGCCCGACTGGGCCATGATCTTGGCCCCGTCCGGGGCGATCAGGACCGTATTGGGGAAGCTCCGGACGCCGTATTTGATGCAGACGCGGGACCGGACGTTCCGCTCCTCCTGGGAAATCCCCTGCTGGGGCAGGTCGATCATGAGCAGAACCACGCGATGCTCCGCCCAGGCGAGGAAGTGCTGGGAATCCAGCACCTTTTTCTCGAGCGTGACGCAGTGGGGGCACCAGTCGCTCCCCGTGAAGATCGTGAGCACCGGCCGGCCGGTCCGCTCGGCGGCCGCCATGGCCTCGTCGTAGTTCCTGAGCCAGCGGTCACTGGCCTGGGCCGACGCGGCCACCACGAGGCAGACCGCTACCGCCGCCACGAAGCGGCCTGCGGTGGCGACGAGCGCCGTAGGTGAAAACTGAAACCTTCCCGTTGCGCTGCTCAGACTCATCGTCTTTTGCCTCCCTGCCGTCCCATACCCATTTCATCGGGTGGACTTCGCCGGGCCCGCGAGCCTTCGCGGGCCGAAACATGGCAAAAAGGTAGGCTGATGGAGGCCTACCTGTAAAACTGTGAGTCTTGTGCAGATTCCGCAGCTTACCAAAACCCCCTGTGCTCTCCGTCGCTCTTGGACTTACGTCGAGCCGGGAGAGGTCTCGGAGGGGCAAAAAAACGGCGAGGCAGGCGAGACACTGGCCGGTGGCGACCGACCCACCGTCGTCTCCTACCCCCCAAAAAGCCGCGAGGCCCACCGTTTCCGGTAGGCCCCGCTGGTTCGTTCGTTGCTCTCGGACGGAGGCCGCCGGGGCCATGGATGGCCCGGCAGCCGGGCAGGTTAAAACTGCCAGATCGCGTCGCAGCCGCCGTAGAACTGGCCGTACTGGTCGCCCGACCCGTTCGCGATCTTGCCGAAGGGCAGGTTGCCGTTCGGATCGTCCGGCGAATACCAGTCGTACCGCAGTTCGGGCCGGATGATCCAGTTGTTGTTGGGCTTCCAGTTCAGGCCCCACGTGGCCTGCCAGAAGTTACCCGCATAGCCAGCACCGTAGGGACCGTTGACGTAGTAGTTGCGGATCGGGTTGAGCACGCGGGTGCCGTTGTTGTCGCGGAACCACTCCAGCCGCATGCCGCCCACCAGCGTGTCGCTGATGTTGTAGAACATGTACTGGTTGATGCCGTACCACTGGGCGAGGCCACTGGCCTGCCCGATGTTTTGCGACGCCGGATTGGCGTTGAACTGCCAGCCGTTGTCGTTTTGAAACACGTAGGTGAGCTTGTCGGACAGCTCATTCACGTACACCGTGCTGATGATCGACCGGTTGCCGATGTTGCCGGTACCGTTCTGTGCAAACGAACCGATCTCGTTGCCGCTCGACACGCACGTTGTCAGGGCCTGAGTGGCGTCTGAGTTCTTGAACGTCACACCGCCGAGGAAGGCGGCGTTGCTGTTCGCCCCCGCATAGGCCGGATTGTTGATCCCCACGATGTTGATGGGGTCGCTGAAGTTGTCCCAGCCGTTGGTGATACCGCCGTACACGACGAGCTGGTCGTTGGGCGACCACGTGTCGAGCACGCC
>Ga0209597_1002852_pt1 | contig 10838 bp, 6 predicted proteins | sample M_140625_MF_Meta_FD_187316 | JGI IMG/M metagenome (GOLD analysis project Ga0209597, IMG submission 187316) | Freshwater microbial communities from Lake Montjoie, Canada to study carbon cycling - M_140625_MF_MetaG (SPAdes) (version 2) | ecosystem: Environmental > Aquatic > Freshwater > Lake...
CTTGGAAAGTGCTAAATCGCATTATTCCAATAAAAACATTCAATATTTGGAAGAAGCATTTGAATACAATAAATTAAAACAAGGAAATTCCGTTTGGAATTACAAACACATCCAAGCTTCAAAAGTTATTTTTGCAGAAGGAATTGGAATATTAGAAAACCCATTTTTTCAATACTTGCCGTTTAACCCGTCGGGCGGTGACATTGTAAAGGTTGAAATACAAAATATCCCTCAAAACCATATTTTAAAAAAGAAAGAATGGCTCATTCCTATTGGAAATGACCAATGGATTGGAGGAAGTACGTATCATTCGAATGATTTATCGGTAAATCCCGAACAAAAGGATGCAGATTGGTTAATACAAGAATTTGAATCGTGGGTGGGGCAACCTGTTAAGCTTTTGTCGCATGTTAAAGGAATTAGGCCAACAGTAGCAGAAAGAAGACCTTACTTGGGTCAACATCCAAATCTCAATAATTTGTATGTATATAATGGTTTGGGTAGCAAAGGCAGTTCTCTAGCAAGCATTTTAAGTAAGCATTATGCAGAACATCTAACTCAACAAATCGAACTAAATGCTGAATTAGATATCAATCAATTTAATTATTTAGTTTCGCAATAAAATCGATAAAATCATCCGGATTGGCAATGATTCTGCAATGAGGAGGAGTTTTCAAATCTTTACGCTTTGTTACTTGACTCCCAGTCAAGCAAATTGTTGTATCGGGCCATTTCCTAGTTATGGTATTGATATATACTTGAATAGGCATGTTACTATTGGCATTTGTAATGGCACAAAACAAGACATCAGGTTTATGCACCTTGGTCATTTGATCTAAATCATCAATTGGGGTTGATGAGCCGATATAAATTACCATGTGACCACGTGATTTAAGAATATAAGAAGCAAATAACAAACTCAATTCATGGTTTTCACCATTAGGCAAGAACAGGATAAACTTTTTTGCATTAGGCAACATTGGGGTTGTTATTTGATCTATTGCCGAATACATTCGTTGCTTGATGATATTGGTTATGAAATGTTCATGGGCAATATTGGTTGATCCACTTAACCACAATATCCCAACATGTTGAAGCAGTGGAAATATAATGCGGGCTGTAGTTTCTTCAATTCCTAACTTTAATATATTAATTGAGAGGACTTTGTTAAACTCTTTCTCGTCAAAATCAAACATTGAGGCTGTAAGTGACTGAATTTGACTTTGATAGGTTGAGTTACTTTCTGAAATAGTTAATGTACGGCGTTGAACTTCTTCGCGCGACATTTCAGCAATTTTGCTAATTTTATGACCATGTGCGTTTAATAACGCCACATTCATCATGTATTTTAAATCGTCCTCTTCGTAATATCGAATATTGGTATCCGTTCTTTTAGGAACCAACATACCATAGCGTTGCTCCCAAATTCTTAGCGTAAAAGCTTTGATTCCGGTGATATTTTCTACATCCTTAATGAAGTACTTATCTCTAAAATCTCGTTTAGATTTTAGAACCGTCCGACTTTTTTTCGTTTCGATTGTTATATTGTCGTTCATAAGTTATGAAAATAGTTATTTGTGGTAGTTCGGGTCTAATTGGCAAAGTGCTAGTTAATGAGTTAAAAAAGCGAAATCATTCAATTGTTCCGTTGATTAATGAGAGTAACAAACTAAGTGGCAAAAAAGATTTTACTTGGAACATTTTTTCCAAAAAAATTGATATTCAAGCATTTTCAGAGGCTGATTGTGTGGTGAATTTGGCAGGAAGTAACATTGCTCAGTCTTGGTCAAATAAAAATAAAGAAAGTATTTACCACTCAAGAATCGATGGAAATAATTTATTATTTGAAACTTTACAAAAATTGCCATCAAAACCAAAACGCTTTATTTGCGCTTCTGGAATTGGATACTATAACGACCCTCTTCTTGAAAAAACAGATGAGACAGGAAGCCATGGATCTGGTTTTTTGGCAGATGTTTGCATCAATTGGGAAAAGACAGCCCTCCAAATGTCTACAATTGGTATTGAAACAAGTATTGTTCGAACGGGTTTGGTACTTGCCAATGAAGGTGGTGTTTACCCCGTTATTGCAAAATTTAAAAACTTCGGATTGATTCCCACCACAGGGAATTCGAAAAATATGTGGAGTTGGATTCACATTCAAGATTTGGTAAATATGTATATTGCACTCATTGAAGGAACCCTGCCACAAGGAATATATAACGGCGTTTCTCCAAATTGTTGTACCCAAGGCGAAATTGCCAAAAGAATTATCACTGAAATGAAAAATGCCAATAAATTCGCATTTAATTTAAATTTCACACCCAATGTGCCCGCTTTTGTATTGAAACTTATCATGGGAGAACAAAGTATATTGGCTTTAACAAATCAAAATCTTTATCCGGCTAAAGCGCTAAACAATGGATTTGATTTCCAATATGAAAATATTCAAAAAGCAATTCATCAATTGATTCATGAAAAATAAATTTGCCTATTTTTGGTTTCGGAGGGACTTAAGAGTTGCTGATAATCACGGTTTATTCCAAGCGCTAGTAAGTGGTTACCAAGTAAAACCTATCTTTATTTTTGACACTTCAATTTTAAATAGACTTACAAACAAAACTGACGCGAGGTTGCAATTCATTCACAATCAAATTTCTATTTTGAAGAATATTTTCAATGGCAAATCAAGTGAATATCCAAATTTACATAGTGACATTGAAGTCTGGCATGGAAATCCCACTGATGTTTGGAAAGAGATTTTAAGTTCTGATCAAGTTGCTGGCATTTATACAAATGCTGATTATGAGCCATCTGCCATTGAGCGCGATGCGAAAATTGCAACTCTTTGCCAAGAATTTAATTGCAGTTTTTCAAGTTTCAAAGACCAAGTTGTTTTTGAAAAAAGTGAGGTAACCAAAGACGATGGATTGCCTTACACCGTATTTACTCCTTACATGAAAAAGTGGAAAGCTAGGTATTTAGAGCACCCACCAATCAATTATCCCTCAGAAAATAATTTAGACAAATTGGCAAACTTCACCTACGCCGAAATGCCAAGTTTGAACGATTTGGGATTTTCACCCTCTCCCATTGAAATTCCTTCGTCAACTGTGGAGCAAGGCAGAATTAAAAACTACGAACAAACCCGCGACATTCCTTCGGTGCTAGGGACCAGTAGGTTAAGTGTGCATTTGAGGTTTGGAACTATTAGCGTGAGAGAAAAAGTGAGCAAAGGATTCAAACTGAGTGATAAATGGGTCAACGAACTTATATGGAGAGAGTTTTACATGCAAATTTTGTATCACTTTCCAAGGGTTTTGAAGGAATCGTTTAAAACGCAATACGACCGAATTGAATGGATCAACAATGAAAGCGATTTCGAAAATTGGAAAGCCGGAACAACTGGTTATCCGATAGTTGATGCAGGAATGAGAGAATTAAATACCACGGGATTCATGCACAACAGGGTACGCATGATTGTAGCAAGTTTTCTAACCAAACACTTACTCATTGATTGGCGATGGGGCGAATCGTACTTTGCCGATAAATTATTAGATTTCGAACTTGCGAGCAACAACGGTGGTTGGCAATGGGCTTCTGGAAGTGGTGTTGATGCAGCACCCTATTTTAGGGTATTCAATCCTACCCTACAAACCCAAAAATTTGATTCTGAATTCAAGTACATCAAACAATGGGTTCCAGAATATGGCACCAAAGATTATCCGCAACCAATTGTTGAGCATAGTTTTGCCAGAGATCGTTGTTTGGCGGTTTATAAGGAAGCTTTAAATAGGGATTAGACAGATTAGACGGTTTAGACGGATTAGACAGATTGTTTGGTTTAAAAAGTTTTAAGGGTTTTAAATCTACCACGGAGCGATTTAAATGCTTGGCAAAGCATTTAAACCGTTAAACATAATTCTATTGTGCGAAACTATCATTAAAGGTTAATGCACAGTTATCTAAAATAAACAGCGAAGCGTAAACAGGCGTTATGCCGTCAACTTGCGTAGCATATTCAACAATAAATCCGTCTAACCCGTCTAATCGGTCTAAACTATTTATTGGGTTTGAGAGCTAATAAGTAGCTCTTAATAAATGGCCATAAATCTCCGTCCATTACGTTTTGAACGTTGCTTGTTTCAGTTTCAGTTCTAACGTCTTTGATAAGTTTGTAAGGATGAAAAACGTAGTTTCTAATTTGAGAACCCCATTCGTTTTTCATTTTACCAGATTCAATTTCTTCGCGGGCAGCATTTCGTTTTTGAACTTCTAATTCATACAAACGGCTTTTCAGCATTTGCATGGCGCGTTCTCTGTTGCCTAACTGACTTCTATCTACCTGACAAACAACAACAATACCGGAAGGTATGTGTGTTAACTGAACTTTGGTTTCAACCTTGTTTACGTTTTGTCCTCCAGCACCACCACTTCGTGAGGTATGAAGTTCAACGTCGTTTGGTTTAATCTCAATTTCAATGGTATCATCAACAAGTGGATAAACATAACAACTTGCAAAAGAAGTATGACGGCGGGCACTGCTATCGAAAGGAGAAATACGAACCATACGGTGTACTCCGTTTTCGCCTTTTAAATATCCGAAAGCAAATTCACCACCTGTAAATTCGAGTGAAATACTTTTTATACCTGCAACCTCACCATCTGTTCTGTCGAGTTCATTGACTTTAAAACCATTTTTCTCACCCCACATGATGTACATACGCGATAAAATTTGGGCCCAGTCGCAACTTTCAGTTCCGCCGGCACCGGCATTAATTTCGAGTACACATCCTAGGTGATCTTCTTCACTTTGGAGCATATTTTTAAACTCCAAATTTTCAATGGCTTCAACTGAATTGGCATATTGCGCTTCAACTTCGGCTGGAGTACTTTCGCCAATTTCTTGGAATTCAACTAGAATTTCAAGATCGTCGAGCAATGCTTGAACTTTAGCAAAGCCATCTGTCCAAACTTTTTTATCTTTAATTTTCCTTAGGTGTGCTTCAGCTTTTTTTGGTTCGTTCCAAAAGCTAGGATCTAAGGTTTGTTCCTCTTCGTCTGCAATCTCTGCTAGTTTTCTATCGAGGTCAAAGATACCTCCTCAAAGCCTCTGCACGGCCTTTTATATCTTTATGCTGTTCTGCATTCATGATGCAAAGGTACAAAAAATTAACAAAACGTTGTCATACAATAAATGAGAATTCGCAGAAAAACAAACAATTTTTGAAGGACAAAATGTATCTGTTCGAGAAATCCAACATTTACCAATTATTCGTAAACGGAGCCAACAATCCCCCAAAAGAAATTCACGGCGCGGTGATGTTAATTCGTTGATGGATTCAATTTTGTAAAAAAAACTCATTTATAAAAGTTCCGATTATTACTTCCAAGTGATCCTCCAAAAATTGATTACATTATTGAATTTTTATTACTAAATTGCAACATTAATCTATTGTGATAAAAACACTTAAACAGTGCATATCGATTTTTGTTTTGCTTATTACCACCTTGGTATCGGCGCAGCCATTCACCAAAAAAGGTGATTTATTTGGTGAAACTGTTTTTTTAGAAGGTAGTCCTAGAAATGAAAACGACGCCACTTTATGCTTGTATTCGATTTCCAAAGGCAATGACTTAATTGAAATTTATACTGATAAATTACGTTGGTTTGAAGGAGGAAGATCTTTCAAAAAATCTTGGGTCAATTCAAATAAGCAACCTCAAATTATCCCTCAAAATAAAACAAATTATTATTTCACGGGTGGAAATAAATCTGGGCCGCAATATGGGTATAAAAAATTGACGGTAACCAATATATACCCTAATATTGATTTAATATATGAACTCATCAATGGTGATTTGAAGTATTCATTTGATTTACATAAAGATGCTAGAATTGAAGATATTCAATTTGAAATCTCTGGCACTGATTTTATAGAATCAACACCCGAAAATATCAAAATCTCAATTGATTCATGTTCTTGGGAGGAAAATGGCATTCAACTGATTTCCTCAGAAAATGCAAAAAAAATACCGAGAAACAATTGCTATTTCCGCAAAATCAACAATCATTTATTCGGATTTGATTTACAAAACCAACAACTAAAACCACCCTATATGATTGATCCTTTCATCATGAAAACCAAAGTTTTATACGGATTTAAAACAGTTGGGTATTTATCAAATAATGAAAGTAATTTCGATGTTGAATATGACCTGAATGGCAATATTTTTATTTATGGAGGGAAGGGTTTCCCAAGTATCAATTTATATGACTCAGCATCTAAGTATCCTTTCGATCCTCGGTATAATAATTATTATAAAGTCGCAAAATACTCAAAGGCGGGAGCGCTCATTTGGGTTTTTAAAGGCTATGATACCGCTGCAAAATATCTTCAAACAACTTTTCCCAATGGAATTACTGTTGAAAAATCAGAAGGGTCAATTTTTTGCAACTATGTGAATTATTATTCGGCTTTTAACTATACTGTTAAATTGAATCATTTGATTCAGTTAAATAAAAATGGCTCCTTCAATCAATACTCACCAGAAAGAAAATTTGATTTAACAAAATTATCTGTGTTCAACACGGTATTGCCACTTTCAAACAATCCCAATGTAAAAATCATTGGATTGGGACAAGTACATGATTCAATAAACCCAAGTGGTTTATTCGGTCCTGGATTGGTGAAAGGTTTATTTGAATATAAAAAAGATTCAAGTAGTAGATATCTTGATGTTGTAAAAATCACAAATCCATTTAATAATGGTCCAAAAAATGGACCTGTACTTTGTGGAATAAATTCAAATAATGCGCTGTACAATGTTTTTTATTCTTGGTCGGGGAAATATGACATTTGGATTCAAAAACTTGGGGATAATTATTCGGAAATCTGGAGATCCGATTCGTTTTTAATCACACCATATCGCATTCTTGGTGGTTATATTGTGCAAAATACTAATTATTCAAGTGTCACAGGAAATCTATTGAGTTGCAACGATTCCATTTTGGTATATTTTGATGGACATACTTTCAAAGTATTCAAAACATCAAATGGTAAAAAGATTGCTCAAGACACGTTAAAAAACAAAAAATACGAACTTACTTATGGAGTAGCCGTTGACCCTTGTAACAATATTTTTATTTCGGGTGATAGCTCAAAGATTTACTGTTACCAACTGAAAGACACCCTAATTACACTCAAATCAACACTCAATATCGACAATAAAAAACAACGCTATTTGTTTGATATTGAATATGATGCCCAGCGCAACTTGATATATGCCACCGGAGATTCTATTTTAGCATCGATTAAAAATCCATTTTCGTGCATAGATAGCAGTATGACAGCAGTATTAGATTCGGTAAGTTCATTCTGTTGGAAACCTATTGTTGCGGGACTTAAAAAACAATTTTCAGGATCCGTTTATTCCTTCGAATGGACAGATACTACGGCTCATAAAGTTGTGCGATCATTAGATAAAATAGGCAATGCAACTGATACCCTGGCAAATCCAATAGACGGACATGTTTACAAACTTCGGATCATGAAGAACAAAACGAACATGGGATTGTATACTGATTTGTATTTCAATGTGTTAAAATCTTCCAAAGACACTCAAATTGTTCATGGCTGCACAGGCAACGCTGTAAAAGTTGCCCATAAAACGTTTACTGCGAATGCCACAATCAACGATACCCTCATCAATGCCGTGGGTTGTGATTCGGTAATTACCTATAAAATTGTGTTCCACCCCACCTTCAAAGACACCTTTCATTACAAAGCCTGCATTGGCGACACCCTGAAATTTGGCAATAAATACATATCTTCATCGGGAATTTACCATGACACTTTCAAAACAATATGGCTCTGTGATTCTTTTGTTTTGAGGGACGTAAAATTCTTTGGAAGTAAAGATACCCAAACCATCCATATTTGCAGAAATACCTATTTCAAAGTGGGTAAAAACATTTATTCAAAAGCTGGATTTTATCGAGATACATTCCAAAACACCAATTCATGTGACTCCATTATTTGCACCAAGCTCATTATTCATTACGATACTACTTATACTTTAAAACACCAAATTTGCAGCACCGATTCAATCAAGCTCGCCGGAAAATATAGAAAACTAGCAGGTATTTATACCGATAGTTTTCATGGGTTTTGGGGTTGCGATTCTGTGATTCAGCACCAACTTGTTGTTCACAAAACATCTAAAGATACCGTTAAATTCCACTTGTGCAAAGGACAAGTGATAATTATTAACGGCAACAAATATAACACGCCGGGCGAATTTTCAAGTGAATTGAAAAACCAATTTGGGTGTGATTCTTTGGTGCATTATGTCATTACCCAATCGAATATGATTGCTGATTTCAACATTGACACCACCGACAATCCGATGTTGATTTTCAAAAATAAATCGTTGGGGAATACAAAATTCTTTTGGGATTTCGGGGATCAAAACAAAGACTCAACTACCAAAGACCCAACCCACACCTACAACAACGATCAAACCCATTTTGTGCGTATTTGTTTGAGCATTGTAGACAGTTTTGGGTGTAACGATACAATTTGCCAATCGGTTGAAATATCAAAATTAACTTATTGGATATTTAACAGTTTTAGTCCTGGATCTGATGGCTACAACGACATATTCAAAATTGGCCACAAAGGTGGAAGTTTTAATTATAACATGATGGTTTATAACCGTTGGGGCGCATTGGTATATGAAACCCAAAATGCGAGCATCAAAGACCAAAGCAAATTCTGGAACGGAAAGGTTATGAATTCCGGAGAAGATTGTCCGGAGGGAAGTTACTTTGTTATTTACCAATTATTTGTTAACGGCGTTAACAATCCCCAAAAAGAAATACATGGCGCGCTGATGTTAATTCGTTGATGGAAGTAGGTTATTCATTTATCTTTGTCATAAATTTGCAATGTTTCCGAGTATTTATTTGAATTACAATAAAATAAATAGAATTTGCATTGCTTAATAATTAAAACTTGAAATCACGCTTTATGAAATTATTCAGTACATATGCCTTTTTGTTATACATTTTATCGTTTGGGGTATTTAATAAAAGCTTAAGTCAAGTTTGTCCGGCAGTTTTAAATACAAAGTATGTTTCATTGTCAGAAAATGTAGTTCAATTTGCACAATTATCTTCCATAAAAGGACATAGTATTGTGGCCGTTAAAGGAGGATTCTGGCTCACCGGAACTGCCACCTTGGCAAATGGCGATATTGATTTTTTTTACTCTAAATTGAATGACACCGGAAAGGTGATTTTGTTCAAAACAATTGGACTTCCAACAAAAGAAGGTGGATTTGCAGTTAAGCTAGCATCAACACCTTCAGGTGGAATTATCATAACTGGACAAAATTACGACAATTCAATTTCAGCGTATTTGGGTGCTATTGCATCTATTGACAATACGGGAAACCTCAAATGGTATCGCAAAACAGCATCGAATGGAAATTCAAGTAAATTGGATGCAATTAGAGGAGTCATGGTGGAACCAAATGGAGATGTAGTTTGTGTTGGTGATGCGCAACAATATTCAAACTTAAGTTATTCAAGGGCACTGATTATAAAACTAGATAGCAATGGAAATCAAATATTCATCAATCAAATCAATGTTGGTATTTCTGGAAATAATGAGCAGACACATCCTACGGATGTTAAAAGTACAAAAAATGGTTATTTAATTGGTGGTTGGACTACAAATTCTCAGAATGCCTTTTTACTGCTCGTGAATAAAACAACAGGTGCATCAATTAATTGTGTATATCTCAGAAGTAATTACCGATTCAGCTCCGACCATATTTTAACACTGCCTTCAGGGAAAGTATTTTTATTCGGCTTTACCGATATCACTGGAAATCCAAATGGATTTATTGCTGCAATAAACTTAAATACAGGTAAAATTGAATGGCAGAAAGGAATCCCAATCACCACAAACTCGAAAGATTATTGTGGATATGCAATCCTTGAAAATGAAAACTTATTTGTTTCAACTCAGACAACTGATTTAAGCAGTGGTATAACAAAACAGTCTATTCTCACAATTGACACAAATGGAAATTACAAAAATGGGAATTTGATTTATAATGGAACAAATGGATTTAGAACATCAAACGCCTGTAGTGATTTTGATGTGCTCTATTCTGGAGGTTTGGTGTTTTATGGTCAAGACAATGCTACATCCGCTATCCATTTAAATTTTGCAATTGTTAGCCCATGTAATATCAATGAATGTGCCATTCACAAAGACAATTTCATTCCTTACAATACAAATGCAGAACTTATATCGATGAATTGTACCAATCATTTTATTTCAGATGTTTCAAAGGAGTCACCAACAGTAATTGATATTCCCATAATTAGAGAACTTATTTGTAAAGACATAGAAATTGATGAACTCGATTATTGGCTTAACAACAGTTTTAGTCCTGGCGCAGACGGCTACAACGACGTTTTTAAAATTGGCCATAAAGGACGTGATTTCAAATACAACATTATGATTTACAACCGGTGGGGAGAATTGGTTTATGAAACCCAGAATGCGTCTATCAAAGACCAAACTAAATTTTGGAATGGGCAAGTCATGAACGATGGAACAGATTGCCCGGCGGGAACCTATTTTGTGATTTATCAATTGTACCTCGATGGTCCCTCAAAATCAGCGAAAGAAATACATGGTACTGTAAATTTAGTTAAATAATAAAATGAGATTTTCAATGTCTTTTAAAAATTTAAAACTCTATCTATTCCTAACTTTTGGGACAACAATTTTATTTGGTAATGCTCAAATATGCAAACC
>Ga0209597_1002856_pt1 | contig 10830 bp, 13 predicted proteins | sample M_140625_MF_Meta_FD_187316 | JGI IMG/M metagenome (GOLD analysis project Ga0209597, IMG submission 187316) | Freshwater microbial communities from Lake Montjoie, Canada to study carbon cycling - M_140625_MF_MetaG (SPAdes) (version 2) | ecosystem: Environmental > Aquatic > Freshwater > Lake...
TTCTTGCTTTTAGTCAATAGGTTCCCACAATTGAACTTTATTTCCTTCTCCGTCAAGTATGTGTACAAATTTTCCGTAGTCAAATGTTTCAATTTTATCTACTATTGTTACTCCTTCTTTTTTCAAATCTTCAACAAGTACTTCCAAGTTTTCTACTCGATAATTTATCATATAATCCTTGTCAAAGTATTTTGAGTCTTGTGCAAAAGGTGTCCACTGCGTTTGAGCCTTTTTTGTACTGTCTGGACTTTCATACCATTCAAATGTCGCACCATAAGGATTAGTGTCAAGTCCAAGGTGTTTTTGATACCATTCTGTTGCTGCTTTTGGGTCTTTGCATTTGAAAAATACTCCCCCAATTCCTGTTACTTTTTTCATTTTACTGTCTTTATTAATTGTTGTTACTGATTTAAAAGCGAAACCAAGAAAAAAGGTTGTCGCAAGTGTCAAAGTTATTAAAATTGTTCGTTTCATTATTGCCAATTTATTTATGTTGTCAATATTGGTGTCGGTCTTTCTACGCTTACCGCTAACGTTTTGCAGCTACCCGAAGGGCGGGATTTTCACCACAAAACTTGATTTGAAAAACTAATGTTTGATTAATCACAAATCTGTCTTTGGAACACGAAACCCCGCCTTTTGGGTAGGTGCTGTTATAGCCAGTGCTTTTATAATCTATAGGTCAAGGAGTATTCATTTTTGGGTAAAAATCCTGCTTGTAGTTTTAATTTCTTTCTTAATTCATCGTCTGTAAATAATCTTAGTGGTCTCAGTTGATAAAAATTGGTAGAATTCAATTTCTAAATTCTTATTAGTTAATAATCTTAAAGTACAATCATAAGGTGGCCAATTTGGGGCTGTTCCATTTACCGATATACTGTCTCCATAAACTCTAAAACTGTAATTTCCAACTCCATGTTTTATGCCCTCGATATCAACAAAGTAATTATTAATGTTTACAAAACTAATCTTAGATCCAAAGGAATCAACTGCATACCAATTTCCAATAATTTCAGTCAACGAAATTCTATTACCCTTATTTGCAGCTGTTATATCATATCCTCTTGTTTGTCCGGCAAGAGCAAGCCTTATAAACATGAAGAACAAAATATAAATTAATTTATTCATAATACTCATTTATTTGTATTCTAAGTTTCGTTTGTGCATTGGCTATAACGGTTTGCGGGTTTAAGAAGTTGGCGATTTCGGAGCACAAAACTGTCTGCCAGCAACGCACTTGATACGAAGAACAAATGTTCATTTAAGCACGTCACCGCCAATTTCTTAAACCCGCTGTTAGCGGTAGTTCTTCTTTTCGTCATAGTCGTTCCGCAATTAAAAGTCCGCCAAATGTCGCTACAACGCACAATACTGCCAAGAGTGTAAAGGATTAAACTTGTATTGTGTCCGTTTTGAAAGAGTGTCAATGTCTCGCTACTGAAAGTTGAAAAAGTGCTAAAACCACCACAAAAACCAACAGCCAGAAAAAGTCGTGCTGTCGGTGAAAGAATTTGTTTGTGGTCTGCAAGTCCAATGACGAAGCCCAAAGCAAAACAAGCAACCACATTAACAACAAAAGTCCCGAAAGGAAAGTGATAGTTGTGCCAACTGTCAACCCACCTACAAAGTAAGAACCTTGTCAGTCCGCCAAGTCCGCTCCCGATGAATACAGCAAGTAGTATTTTCATTATTCTTTTTTCTTTTTTGGAAAGTTGAAATTTGTAATCCACATAATTTGGGCAAGGTTTAAAAATCGTAAGTCTTGTTGTGTATTCCTAACTGCAACTTGAAACAAATAACCTAATTCAAGTCGTCCAATTTTGCCCAAGTCGTAACCGCAACCCGCATAAGTCCAGTTTTCGCTATATGTTGCGTTTTTTGCTCCTGTTAGACTGAAATAAAACTCGTTGTAACTATTGAAATAAAATTCGTGTTTGTCAAGTGTCCGTCCTTGCAATGGAATGTTAAAGCCTACTTGGTATCTTGCACGAGTTGAAAATGGATATTCTCCCGTTACTTTATTTTCAATAAATCTTTCTTCAAATCGAAATCGGTTTGTAAGTCTGCCACTTGAAACGGGAAATGAAAAAATTGCTTGTTGCCAAAGCCTGTGTTCATTTACAAAATTTCCGTTGAAAGGGTTGTTGCGTTGATATGTATAACTGCCTGCAAAGTTTAAGTTTTGCGAATGAACATAAATAATGCTTGGCTGAAGATAAAATTGCAAGTCGGTCGCAGGATATTCAACGCTATTTATTTTCTCATCAAATGCGTCAATGGTAGTTGAAATGAAAAGATTGTAATTAACTTTTTTACTTATTCTGCCTGTTTGATTGAACGCGGGAAGTAAACCGTAAAAAGTTAAATTTTGAGTAAAGGCAATATTGCAAACTAATATAAAACCAATAATGAGTGCTGTTTTTTTCATTAGAATTGAGATGGAATTGGTTTGATGAATATTTCCGTTTTCTTTACCAATTGTCCCGATTTGTCATAAAACAACTCAAAGTAATTGCCCGATTTGGTTTTAATATTTATTTCGTAAAGTGGGTTTGTCTTTGGATTTACTTCTTGACTTTCCAAAATTTTATATTTGGAAAACAGGCTGTTAAGACTGGCTTTTATGCTTTGTTGTTGATTTGTCGATATGTCGCTAAACTCTATTGAAATTTCAGTTTCAACCAAACTGTCAGCAAGAAATTTTAAGGAGTATTCAACTTTGTCCAGTTTAAACTCACATTCAATATAAGTTTTATCGTTTTCTTGCTCCTTGTAATATTTCAATCGTTTTGCTGTCGGATAATTTGTCTGAATGAAGTTTTGAACTGTCATTGAAACACTTTTTTTGCTAATACCTTTTTCTTGTCCAAAGACCGTCAAAGAGGTCAGCAGTAATAGGGTCAAACTTGTTGTTATTTTGTTCATTGTCGTTGTCTTTTAGAATTACCGCTAACGTTTCGCGGGCTTGCGAAGGTGGCGATTTATACCACAAATATTCATACGAAGAACCGCACTTCAATTATACGAAAAATTGTCATACGAAGCTCTGAACCGCCACTTTTGCAAGCCCGCTGTTACCTGCTGGGCTTCTCTCTCTGTCGAAGCACTGTCGTGTCAAGTTAGCACCGAACCCCTGCACTGTCTCGTGCGTTGGCTTGCAAGCTCTTTTTATTTTTTCGTGCGATTGCATTTTGCGAAGGTAAAAATAAAATGTGCTTGCAAATGCTTTGGCGTTCGGTGCTGTCTTGACGTCCATTGCTAAAATTTGTAACTGTAACCAAGTCGTATTACTTGTGTTTCGTAATAGTCGGTGGCGGTGTAGTTAAAACCGTTGCCTTGAATTTGTCTTTTGACAACCATTGTGTTTGCAAGGTCGGTGGCGTTTAAGAATAGTTCGCCTTTGCCTTTTTGAATGGTCGTCTTTATACCAAGGTCTAAAGAAAAACGCTGTCCAATTTTGCCTTGTGGAATGATGTCGGGAGCTAAGTAGATAAACGTTGCTTGTATGTCAAAGTTTTTAGGCAAGTGAAAAATGGTATTCAGTTTTGCGTTGCCTGAAAATATTTCCTGCTTGTCGGCTGTGAACGTATTTGCTACTGGATATTTATTTTCAACCGTAAAAGCGTCAATTCTGTTGTGATAGCCATTCAAGTTGATATTGAATGAAAACCATTTTACTAAATCTTCCGAAAGCACAATTTCTAAACCTGTATTGTAGCTAAGTTTTGCATTTTGAAAAATGGAATAAATCAAAGTGCTGTTGGGGACTGTGCTTGCAATTCTTGTAATAGTTCCGTCCGCTAATTTGTGATAAGCTGCTGTGTAGAAATATCCCTTTTCCCAATTTGTTTTGTAGCCCAATTCAAACGTATTAGTGAACTGCGGACGAAGTGCAGGATTACCAACTTTAATAATTTCAGCATCGTCATACTTTGGAAAAATACGAATGTCCACTTCGTTTGGTCTGTCCACTCTGCGGTTGTAGAAAAGTGTCAGCCTGTTGTTGTCGTTTATTTTGTAAGCAAAGCGAACATTCGGAAACGGTTGTGTGTAATTGTAGCCGTTGGTTTTGTAAACAGGATGTGCTGAACCTACAACATAATTTATGTTCACATACTCCACTCGCAAACCAATTTCTGCCTCAAACTTTTTGCTTTCAAAAACATAGTTTGCGTAAAGTGCGGGAATAATTTCTTTGTAAGTCGCAGCACCGCCTGCGGTGCTGTCCAAAGGAGAATTAAGTCCAGGAATAAAAAGCATATTTGTAGGAATTTCACGCCAACGGAATTTCATACCGCCTTCAATTCGACCGTATTTGAGTGGTCGCACATAGTCCAAATTAAAATCAGCAACGTGTTCGTCCGAAATGAGTTTAAAAGCGTCTTTGCCTGTGTAAGTTGGAAGTATGTTGTCAAAAAAATATTTTTCGTCCTCTCGATGAAACGTATAGTTAAAACCTGCATTAAGCAAATGCCCCAATTGTTTAAACTTGTGTTGATAGGCTGCCGATGCCATTACAGTAGTTTTTACTTCATCTTCCAAAAATTGCCAAAGGCGAAGCCTTTCAGAAAGGTCTGAATTAAAAAATGGTTCGTCTCCGTGGTCAATGATTTTTTCTAAGCCATACAAGCCCGAAACGGTCAGCATATTATGGTCGTTGATGTTGTAATCAATTCCCGCTTTTGCTGTTGCAAAATGTGTGTTTCGGTTTCGTTTTGTTTGTTGGTTAATTACTGTGCCGTTGTCGTAAGTCCGTGTAACAAATTCGTTCTTGTTTAGCGTTTCGGTGTAGAGATAATCGCCTTGAAAAAAGATATTGACTTTATTTTTTCGGTAATTAAGGGACAATGAAGGATTTGCTTTGGGTGTAAATTGATACTGCGGACGGATGCTTGGTAAATTTTCTTTCCGCACCCACAATGAACCTAAACCGCCTGTTAAACTTACCTTTCCATTAAAGCCGTCCTTCTTATTTTTTTTGTAAATAATGTTGATGATACCAGCGTTTCCGTTTGCATCATACTTTGCAGAAGGATTGTTGATGATTTCAATTTTTTCAATTGCTGATGCAGGAATGTTGTCTAAGCCTGATTGACTGCCCATACCTGTTAAGGCTGTTTGTTTTCCATCAATTAGCACGGTTATTTTGTCGCTTCCACGCAATTGCACTTTACCGTCTTGCACGGTAACACCGGGCAAGTTTTGCATAGTTTGTAAAACTGAACCACCGCTTTGGCTTATGTTGTCTGCAACGGAAAAAGTTTTCTTATCCATCTTTCCGCTTACTTCTTAAATATTCCTGTCCTATCTTTAGAGATAAGAGCCATGTAGTTCTTGTTTAATTCAAAAGATATGGTGAACTCATACTCAGAATCTTCTCTTTGCACTGCTTTAACTCCTAGTTTCTCAGGTATGTTCTTTCCATTTACTTGCTGGATTACATACTCTGTCTTAGTTCTCATTGTAGCTATAATATGGATATCAGAGTTAACAATGGTTTCTATAAGTGCATTGTGACGTGGAGTTAATTTACTCCAGTTGGTAAAGGAGTTTCCTACCATAGAACCATGTACATCTAGTATTCCCCCGGAACCAAACCATTCATGGCTAAGAGAGTCAATAATAATACACTCAAATCCTTCTTTTATGGAAGAATAGATTGCTTCAATGTATTTTTCAGGAGTAAAAGGAGATTGTACTGTTAAAACAGAATAGTTTCCTAAATGAGCATACAGATGGCTACTCCCATTTTCTGTATCTATTACAGCTACTTTTTGTAGGTTTCCTGTAATGCCTTTTGCTAATAATAGTGCAGAATAAGTCTTTCCTGCTCCACTTGGTCCTTGTAGGGACATTTTCATTTTGCACCTCTTTCTGGTGGCTTTTGTAAAATTCATAGGTTTAAATTTTAAGGGTTAATAATTACATTTACTAAGATTTTAAATAAGTTTTTTTCCTTTTTTTGCTGTACTATTTTGTTTGGGATGCACAGGGAAATACTTCAGAACATGAATAGTTAGCTATATAACATATATTATATAGGAAGTGAGGAAATTATTTATTTACTTATTTGCTTAGTATTAAGCTGTAGAAAGATAGGCTGTGTCTTTTTCAGACACAAAAATATGCAGGGGGTGGATACCTGTATTCTAAGATGGTGGGGGTAGTTTATATGGGACTCTACAGAGAGTAGTATATAGCTAATTCCTTTTAAGGTTGATACCTACCACTGATTTTGTAATGTGTCTACTTTTTCTGTATTCTATCTCAGTTAGTAATTCCGGATGGTGTAGTGCAAGTTGCTCTTTAAGTAGTAAAATGCACTCAGACCTTAGTTCAAGTGGTTTAAGTTTGTACCTAGTACAACAGTAAATTCTGCGGTAAATATAGACAGGATAAAGTTGAATCCATTCCTGTACTGAATGGTGTTCTACATAATCTAAATATAACTCAGCACCAAATCGTTCATGTAACTGGAGCTTATTACTAACACTTAAACTCTTCTTACTTAAAAGGTATTTTCTCATGATAATACAAATTAGTTATGTTAAAAACTGTTTAGGAAATCAACTTAGTAATCAGATATGTAAAATCAGATATGGTAGGACAGAACTCAGATAAATAGTAGATACAGTATTCATAAGAGGCATGCCAAAGGTATGTATTTAAAAATGAAAAACAAATTTTTTAGCAATAAGATATCAACAAAATAAGGAGTTAATGTATTGATATGTAGCATATTAGAGAGTAAAAGAAGCTGTGGTAGCTTCAGTAAACTTAATTATCAGATATTCAGTTAGTTAAGAATCTAAAAAAAGTAATAAAAATTGTTAATAACTCTAAACAAAAAAAGCAACTTAAGGATGCTCTCCTTAGATGGTGGGGGTAGTTTATGGAGGAGTTATGAGAGGGGGATGTAAATTAAAAATTTAAAAAATAGGAGTATTTTTTTTAAATAATTTGGAGACTAATAAATTAAAAAAATTAGTATTAGTTTTAATCTTAACTATTAAACTTTATAGTATGAAAAAAATTATGTTTTTACTTTCAATTCCTCTTTTTTATGCCTGTTCTAATTCTGTAAAACCTTCTAAATATGAAGTATTTGCTCTACCTTATAATGAGAGTAGCACTTTTGCTCCAGAATTTTATAGAACAACAATGGGCAGACAAACAACTCGTAGTGAAACATCTGGTGTTGATGTAGTAATTATTGATATGGAAAAAGGGAAAGTAAAATCTTACGAACGCTTCAGTAATTAAAAAAACTATAGGGATTCTAAAAGAAAAAACTTTAGGAGTCTGTTATGATGGTGTTGTACAAAAAAAAAGTACCTAAGAATACTCTGTATAGTAATAGACACAATGATAGTCAGGCTCTCCTATCTGAGTATATTGTACTCCATGTTGATTGACTCCTGACTTCATATATTAATCTCTTAAAATAAAACAAGCACATGACCAGCAAAAGAGGGTTAATGCTCCTCCAATAATAATAATCCAAAACATAGTTTCCCAAAAATCTTTCATAGCTCAGCAAATTTAAAATTAATATCCTTCCTACCAAAAAACTCATGGACTAAATTATTCAGCTCAGGAATAAGGAAGTTTACTCTTGTATAAAATTAATTTTTTATTCCTTCACAATCTTTAGTACTTCTTGTTTATTCCCGGATATTATATTCAAGAAATAAACACCTGGTTTTATTGAAGCCATACTAAATTTAGTAGCTTTTGTATCTAAAACTTTTACTACTTTACCATTCATATCGGTAAGATTTAAAGAAGAAACTGTTCCTACTAATTCCAAACCTGTTATGGTGAAATCACCATTTGTAGGGTTAGGATATAATATTAGAGTATTACTTTCATTAATGTCTGAAATACCTGCTCCACTGCAGTTATTACTAAAGTAGTGTTGTGGGTCTATAGCAGCCCAATTAGCAGTTGACCAAGTGGAATCATCTACATTTATACAAGTTAGATTAGGGTTGTTATAAGAACCAAAACCATAAAAGTTAGTGTTATTTCCATTTCTTACATCTAAACTTGTTAATTCGTTATACATACAAACCAATTGAGTTAAAGCAGTATTCTGACTTACATCCAAGCTTGTGAGTTGATTAGTATAACAAAACAATTGAATTAAAGCAGTATTCTGACTTACATCCAAGCTTGTGAGTTGATTAATAGAACAATTCAAATAAGTAACAGCAGTACAAGAAGATACATCTAAACTTGTTAATTGATTACCAGAACAATTTAAAGTAGTAAGTGCAGTACAACCCGATACATCTAAACTTGTTAAAGAATTATTTATACAATCTAAAGTAGTAAGTGCAGTACAAGAAGATACATCTAAACTTGTTAATGCATTATTATAACAATACAAAGTAGTAAGTGCAGTACAACCCGATACATCTAAACTTGTTAATTGATTAAAAGAACAATCTAAAATAGTAAGTGAAGTAAAGGCTTCTATTCCTGTTAAATTTGTTAAATTAGAGATGTTCATAGAATAACAATTAATTTCACCATTAAAGGCACTTGCTTCACTTACTTGTATCTCTGAATCTCCATTGGAGTTTATGGCTGTATTGCCAACTAAATATGCTTTAAAGTTAGCATCAGGTATGTTTACATTCTGTCCAAAGCCAATTATTGGAAAAGCAAGAAGTATTGCTGTTAAAAAGGTAAGTTTTTTCATAGTAGTTTTTTTTACTGTTTAATAATCCTTAAAGTCTCCTGCATTTCTGTTCCTGCTTTAAAGAGATATACTCCTTCTGAAATGTTTGATAAATCTATTTCTGTTTCTTCAGAAGTAATTATACCTGACATAACTTCTTTACCTAATTGGTCATAAATTGTGAATTCTTTACCAATTAATTCCAAGGATGACTTAACAGTTATTTTAGATGTTGTTGGGTTGGGAGATATGGAGTAATTAATTGCACTTTGAATTTCATCTAAATTAGAAATACAATTGGAACAATTAGTGGTGTAGGTGCATGCAGCCATGTTTGGCCAATCTTGGCCGCAAGTCCAAGCTCCCAAAGATTGGGCATTGTAACAAAAAGCTGGATTATCTACGGAAACACATGCTCCTACTGCTGTTTGTAGAGAAACTGTACCCCATTTATTGCATTTTCCATTATTTAGTTTTAACACTGCAAGATTAGAGGCAAAAATAATTAATGAACCACCAGGTAACACATCTGAAATATTTGATAAATCAAGGCAAATTAATGAAGGCATATATACAATACCATTACCAGCCATTATACCAATACTACTTAAGATATTACTATTTTGAAATTTAATATTAGAAAGATATGGGAGATATCCAGACATTGAAAGTTGAATTCTATTTGGAGGTAAAATTAATTGAGTTAAAAAAGGACTTTCATCAATAAGCAGCCCCATTCCTTGCACCCCCCCTCCCAAACTATTAAGTGGATGGTTAATTAGATTTGGCATAGCACTTAAATCTATGATCGTATTACTACAATTATTTATAGTAAAAATGTATATTCCAGAAGTTGTTCCCATATCTTGGATACCTGTAAAATCTATAGTATTTGTTGTGTATATTGAAATTGAAGAAGTGTTTGCAAGTATTGTTGTTGAGACATAATTATCATTATTAAAAGATACCCCTGAATTAGTCTCAAAGTAATTTTCAAGATAATCATCAGGCATATAGGTTTGTTGAGAAAATCCCAAAGTAGTAATATGGGCAAACAGGATACTGAGTAGATTTTTTTTCATAGTAGTTTGTATAAGTTAAATTATTAAAGTAAGATTTAAAAAAAAAAGTATGAAGCAGGTTTAGTTAAAGCCTCAATGCCACAAAATCTAAATCAATGGTAACTGGTGTATCATATCAAGATGTATAATCAGATTTATGGTAAGTTAAAAAAACAAGAAGCAGAAGCATTTGGACCTACACCTATTGCATCAGCCTTCAAGACACCGTCAACATATATTTCTACTAATACTTGGTCATTTCCAGTTTCAGTTTTACCCGCAAATATATATGCTTGTTGAGATGATTGCATAGTAAATTCCCATTCCCCAGTACCTGAAAAATCCTGAAGTTGATTAATACCATTAGTAGCATTCCTATATTGAACAACACATTGTAAAGGGCAAACAAAACGGTATTTAACAGAATAGGTTTGAGGAGTACTAGGAGTAGGATTAGGTTGAGGATTTTCTGGAGTACAACTTGTTATTAATAAAGTTGTAAGTAGAATAAATGAGAATATTTTTGTTTTCATAATTAAAGTTTTATCAAAGATAGTTTAATAATAACATAATTAGTTGGTCCATACAGATTTCACTACAGAATTAATAAGATTTTGGTTCATCTTATCTACTATATCATTGTCAAAGTGCTCTAAATAGATACCTGTAACACTATTACCATACTCATGTCCTAGTGCTTCTGCTATTAAATCTTTGGAATACCCAAGTTGTTTTGCAACATTCGCGTAACTATACCTGAAAACATAAGTAGTAATAGGTTCTTTACTCTGAATTAGTCTACTCAGGTTTTTAAGATGGTGGTTAATTACCTTCACATGTTGCTGAAAATATTTAATACAACGTTCACCCTTACTTTTTTCTAGATTAATTAAACCTAGTAAGGTTGTAGTAGAACAAAATACTCCTAATGAAGCTTCTATGTCTTTTGTAAGTGCTATGCTGTATATTTTACCTGTCTTTGCTCTCTTATATATTAACCTACCATTTACTATATTCTCTTTTTTTAGTAACAGTAAGTCTCTAATGTTAATTCCCCGGAGCATAAAAATTAATTTACCTAAA
>Ga0209597_1002858_pt1 | contig 10826 bp, 12 predicted proteins | sample M_140625_MF_Meta_FD_187316 | JGI IMG/M metagenome (GOLD analysis project Ga0209597, IMG submission 187316) | Freshwater microbial communities from Lake Montjoie, Canada to study carbon cycling - M_140625_MF_MetaG (SPAdes) (version 2) | ecosystem: Environmental > Aquatic > Freshwater > Lake...
TATGATGAATTAAGTTCACAGATGGCTTATAATGCGTCTAACTCACCTTATAGCTTTAGTTCCAATGAAAATCAATATGGAAACAGTACTCCTACTCTAGCTCGCATCAGACGGGAGATGACAGAAGAGAATCGAGCTATACAAAGAGCTGAACAACAGGCAATCAAGAATCGTTTTGCTGCCAGGAATAAAGCTGAAAATAACGCAAATACGGCGTGGCGCGCTTCTGTAGGTCTACCTCCATCAGAAAGAGAAGTAACAAGAGAATATCCTCCTGTAAAACGTCGTGCAAAGAATATTCGTGATCTGATTCGCCTGTATATTAGTCAGTTTGTAAGAGAAATAAAACTTGGGTCCGTGTCAGCAGCGCCAAATAAAGATAAGACAATTTTTGTCGATCTACGTATGTCTGTCTACGAATTAAAAAAGATAATACAATATTTTTTCCAGTATGATGTTAAGTTTGATTTAGTCTATCCTGCTTTTCATATTGCAGGTAAAAAGACACTGGATGATGATCGTGTTCTATCTGATTATGGTGTTCGTAACGGATCGAGGCTGATTATTTCTCTTAGAATTCAGAGTGGATATAGTGGTGGCACACGGCGCTCTAAACGAAAAGGCAGAAAGACACGGTCCAAGCGCAATTAGAGCTGCTCCTTCAAATCAAAGACAATCTCTACACAATCCAGTGGCTTGTTCTTCTCAATTGAGATGACATCGCGCGCCCAAAGACCAATGAGCGGGCTCTCACCATGATAATCCCCACCACCACGTCCATTTCCTTCGCATGTAAGCAAAGGCAAAGGATGGAGTCCAAGTGCTCCGTCGCGAGTATCAATATTCTTGCGCTTATCAACAAATTGCTTCTTCGTGTGATTCACAATGTAAGGATACTGCGTTGTGCTGTACAAATACTCAGGATGAATCTTCTCCGTTTCTTTGCACATATGGTAGAGATTTTCATTCTCAGATTCCTCACAAACAACGGGATTCTTTTGAGCAGGTCTTGAGCATAACTCAATTACCTTTATAAAATTTTGTTCTTCGGAATTTGGCTCCATATCAGCATAATCGCCTGCCCAGACAACGCGGGTCTTATGATATTGTTGATCGGGCGCCAAGAGAAACTCAAATGCCTGTACAAATTTGTTTTCTAGATACGAATGCTCTGTCAGCTTGAGCCCGTTATTGTATTCATGCGCCAAGGTCCACGCGAGGATCTTGCCGTCCTTGTCCAGAAGAATCGGATAGTAATACTGTCCCATTTTGTTTGATGGATTTTAAGTGGAGGGAGGGTTTCAATTTTGCTCAGCTAATCTATACTTCGTGTCAAATTGACAAAAAGTATAGATTGTAAGATATGTTACTAAACTTCACGCTTAGTTTGAGTAGGCAAGTCCACCCATGCCAGACATGATACGGAGGACGTTGTAGTTTGTCGCATAGACATACACGGATGAGGTCGTGACAGTGCCAACCGCGTTGTTGGAGACCGTGAGGAGGAGGGTCGTGTTATCAATGCGGGACAAGTTGCAGGTGCCGCTGGGTTGGTGCTGCTCAGGCTGGAGGGCGAATGAGTAGACGTTGATGCCAACCGCGGGGATGTTGGTGTGGTGCTGGTAAGGCTGGACCTCGTTGAAATAGCGTCCCTCGCGGACCTGGAAGCGATCGTGACCGTTGAGCTGGAGGAGCGCAGTGACGACCGGGTTCTTGCCCGCCATGCCCTCGACGCGCGTGAGGGAGTAGCCAGACTCCAACACAGACCGGTCCCACCAGTCTGAGAAGTTGAAGGGCTGCTGTCCCTTCCACGGGTTGACCGTGGCATCCGCGCAGTCAACATAGGAGTCGCGCTGGACGACCCAGACAAGCTCCTTGCACGGGTGGTTGAAGTTCAGCTTGATCTTGTTGCTTGAGGACGTGATTGACTCCTGTCCAGTGAACTGGAGAACGTCGATCAGGTACTCGTGGCTGACCTGGGCGAACTTGCGGCGCTCGTCCGTGTCGAGGTAGATGTAGTCGACATAGAGGGACGCGGCGACGAGGTTGGCGTTGTTGACGCGGTCGCGGACCGTGTGCGTATTGGAGAGCTGGGGGGTTGTCTCCCAGCAGAGGTTCTTGATGTCGTTGAAGATCAAGTTGATACGGACCTCGTGGTACTGGAGGGCGATCAGCGGGAGCGCAAGACCAGGGTTGCGGCAGAACCAGAACTGGAGCGGGATGTAGAGGGTGTACTCCGGCGCGCACTTGCCGACCTCGTTGGAGGTGTTAGGCTCGCCCGCGGCGCAGTCATCGTCGCAATCCTCACCACCCTGGGTGATGAGGTTGGTGAGCTGCGGGACGTTTCCAACCATCTTGGCATAGCCAGCCTGCTTGCCCGCCTCCTGGGTAAGCTCGTTCCAGATGTGGAGCCACTGTCCGTAGTGCTTGTCGATGCGCTGACCACCGATCTGGAGCTCAACCTCCTTGACGAGGTTGTGACCGACCCAGTTGAGCCAGCGGAACTGCGCACCTGAGCCGTCGGCTGAGGTGAGCGTTGTCTTGGGGAGCGTCGCCTGGAGGTACATGCGGTAGATCAAGTCACCGTTGCGCTGAACTGTGCATGTGACCGTCTTGCCAAAGCCAGGGGATCCATTGAACGGGTTCTCGATGGACTCCATGGCGAAGTTAGTGTGGCGGCGGTAAACCACCTTGAAAAAAGTAATCTGGGGGTTACCCGTCAGGTAAACGTCTTGGGCGCCATAGGCAACGAGCTGCATTAAACCACCACCTGTCATTTAGTTCTATACCCTTCTCTTAGAAAAAAATTTGGCGGCGGTGGAGGAAAAAAGAAAAACTGAAAAGAGAACCGGGAGCTTCTCTTTTTTTCCTCATATAAAAGGAAAACCTAAACCCTCAAAAAGACTCCATAGTACAGATGAACACTCAGGATCCCTTCTTCAAGATAAGACCTACAAAGCGAAGCAACCCTGAATCAAGGACCACTCTCGACAGTATCCACAAGAGTCATCTAGAAAAGCTTGTAGATGAGAATAAATCGGCTAATTCTATTCGTGCTGATTTACAGGCTATCGTGAATAAACATAAAACAAGCACGAATGACATCGAAAAAGTTAAATATGAAAGAGAAATGGGCGATATTGAGCAGAAGTTGAAGGGGCTAACCGACGACAAGAATGTCTTTCAATATTTTTTGGAGACAGGTGCAATTTTGTATGAGTACTATGATATACAGGAAAAGATTAATCGCGGCTTCGAGGTCAAGCAGACAAAGCAGGGGAAATCGCAACCTGGTAGTATTTGGGCTGCACTTGAAGATGCCGCCGAGAAGAATGAAGTTGAAGGCGAAGTCATTTTAGTGGGGGGAAAGCCGGCGTCCAATGAAACATTGGCACGTAGCAGCCTTCTCAATAAGTATTTACAGAAGATTGACCCTGAGCATGCGAAAGAGACAACAGTCCTCAGTCAGCTTCAGGATACCTATGGTAAATGTGAAGAGTGTAATTGCGAAATGATTTTTAGCGCAAATGAGGCGGTGTTTTCCTGCCCTGAATGCGGATTTCAAGAGTTTATTCTAATTGATTCGGACAAGCCGTCCTACAAGGATCCGCCGCGTGAAATATCGTACTATGCGTATAAGCGTATTAATCACTTTAATGAGTGGTTAGCGCAGTTCCAAGCCAAGGAAAGCACCGAGATTCCCAAGGAGGTTTATGATTCCATTATTGCGGAACTTAAGAAGGAACGCATCAATGATTTGTCCTCGCTCAATCGGTCAAAGATTCGCGAGATTCTGAAAAAACTTAAGATGAACAAGTATTATGAGCATACTCCTCATATAACCAATAGGTTAAATGGGCAGAATGCGCCTGTCATGACGCGAGAAACAGAGGAGAAGTTGCGCCATATGTTTATTGAGATTCAGCCGTCTTTCCAGAAGCACTGCCCCAAAGATCGCAGCAATTTTTTGTCCTACTCCTATGTCTTGTATAAGTTTTGTGAACTGTTGGATATGGATGAGTATTTACACTGCTTTCCCTTGCTCAAGAACAAAGACAAGTTGTATGCTCAAGATAAGATCTGGCAAAATATCTGTATCGATTTGAAATGGCAGTTTATTCGCAGTATCTAGAGCCACTCACTTATATCGCTCGTTGTTTTCAACTTCCGCATTTCCTCTTTTGTAAACCAACCAAACCCAAGGTGTTCATCCTCTTTGAGTTTGGGTGGATCAGGGCTTATCACGGTGCCTGTCCAATATGTTGATTTCCCATAGATACACGGTTCGGTATCATCAATCACGTATTGTTCGTGTTCAAGGTAACCGGACTCTTCTTTAACTTCGCGCTGCGCTGTCTCGAGTAAATCTACATCGAAGGGTTCAACGTGTCCCTTTGTAAAGCTCCAGCGAAATGATAACTTATTCTGAACCAAGAGGTATCTGTCCTTATAATTCAGAATAATACCAGCCCTTTCAGTATCTTGCGATAAGACAGAGCCAATGAGAAGTAAGATGATCGTAGGAAAAATCATTTCGCTCTACTGTAATGTTTTTTCTTTATTCGAACTTATTCCACTGATTCGGTTCTTCAGGGGGGAAAAAATGTTGCATCCACTCTGTTTTTTTATTTGTAGAAATATTAGTTTTACTTAATAGTTTTTCAAGGCATTCTTTACTAAATTTATGTCCTTCTCGCAGTATATATGGTTCTTTTAATCCAATCAAATATCCATCATCACTAAATAGATAATTTGTATCCATTCCGCTTTCTTTAGAACCATTCGCAAGTAATATTGCTATACTAATATAAATACCTATAAGATAATTTTTTTGATTTGCTTTTGGTAAATTTCGAATATCTTTGTATTTTCTATCTAATTGTCCAAAGTATATTTTATTAACAAATGTTTTTCCACACTCATCTGATATTAAATTATTCCACATTGATATAGCATTTTCTGTTGAGTACGGAAATTGTATTGTATTCTTATTGATTGCCAGAATAAATCCTTCAACAGTCTTTTCAAAAAATTCTTTTTTGGCTAATTTATTTTTTAGAATAGGCTCAACATACTCTCTATATTTCATTCGGCGCAATAAATCTCTAATATTAAATTCTAACTGTGATTGAAATACTGGTATATTTTTTAATATTTCACTATTTTCTTTTAACAATTGAGATGAATTATTATTATTATTCAAAACTGTATTTGATTTCCGTGTAAATATGTTTTTTACCCCACTATAAATTTTTTTGGCAAAATTTAATTTTTTAATACTATTTTGGAACCCATCAATTCCTTGATGAATCTTTCTTGTTAAATTTAAATTTTTAACCCTATTTTTAAAACCACTAATTCCTTCATAAATCTTTCTTGGTATATTTAAATTTGTAACACTACTTTTAAAACTTCTTATTCCTTCTTTTATTTTTCTAGTTATATTTTGAAACCAACCAAACATTTTATAAAAATATATATCAGACTCATGTATTTGTTTACGTAATTTTAAAATACTATCTTGTTTTTCACTGTCAGTTGCATTTGTTTTTTTTAATAATACTCTGTATGTTTTTTTTGTAATAGTTAAAAGTTTTTTAGCTTGCTTACGAGATAAAATGTACAATTTCTTATTCCTTTTCTTTAATTCTGATATATTTACTTTTCCAATACCGGAAGACATCTATTATTAATAACGTTTATTTTTGTTTGTCTACGTGTTTTATACGCATTTTTTCTTTGTCGGCATGATTTGCGCCGACCGCCCATATTCGCCCCTGTTCTCTCCTTATAGGCTTCTAACATCTTTACAAATGCTGACATAGACGGTTTTACTTTTGCGAGATCCAAGGTGCTTTTTCCATAGCCATCTCTCAAACCAAGGTTTGCACCTGCTGTAAGAAGAGCCATGGCAGTGTCAAGTTGTCCTGCCTTACATGCCCAATGAAGTGGCGTCGCAACTGGCTCCCAGGGATCTGTTGCGAGAGTGAGCGCATCTTTATCGGCGCCGTTATCAAGCAGTAGTTTCAATGCACCCACTAACCCTTGCGACGCAGCCCAATGTAAGGGAGCCGCGCCTCTCGTATTTCTTAAATTGACATCAGCGCCCAGGCGAATGTAAGAAACTGCTATTATTTTATTTTTGTTTGCTAGTGCCACAATAAGCGGCGTATTTCCATCCCCTGAAAGTTTATTTATATCCGCGCCAGGAATACTCAATAATACTGATATCGTTTCACTCGGGACAGCGCCCATTAGACCGATTGAACAGAGTACATTCGTAATTGACATTGGTATATCTGCTTCCCACGGTCTCGGAACTAACGGTCTCGTATTGATTTCCTGTATAGAATCAGGTGGCGCTTGCGCACCATGTATAAAAGTAAGTATACGATCAAGCGCATATATATTAAATTCTGGAACGTGTTTTATTTTACGTAAACCACTCTTTCTTGCGATCTCTTGTGTAGGATGCATAAAGCCACGTGTGCCTGATATATGTCCTTCTTCACCAATCGCGCGTGTTAAACCAAGATCCAGTAAATGAACGGATACGATCTTATTTTCGTGCATGCGAACAAAAATGTTTTGCGGTTTTAAATCCAAGTGAAGAATTCCCAAATTTTGGTGAAAAAACCGATAAACATAGAAATCAAGAGTCACAATAATAAAAATCGCCTCATCGCTTGTAAGATATCTGTCCTTTAGAACATCATCAAGATTTGCGCCTGAAAACAGTTCTTCTATGATATACCCTGTATCGCCACGAATCATTGAGCCAAAATAGTACGGTGTAAGGGGAAGTAATGAATAAAGTGGATGCGAACAGACAAGTTCAAGATATTTCACTTCCGTGCCAAATGACCATTTTGTAAACGTGTCGCCATGAAACTCAATATCTTTACGAAGGTACGTTTTTCCTCCATAGACAACTTTGTACGTTTGTCCAAAACCGCCACTGCCAACCCTGCGCAACTGTGCTTTGGGGATATCCACAATTGCTTCAATTTCGGGCTGCGTGAGTCGCGGGGGGAGACCTAGAGGCTGAGGTGCCACTGGCTGAACTGCAACTAAAGGAAACACTTTCATGATAATTTGTCTAACAGCAACTTCAGTGTCAAGAAGAGCTTTATCACGAAACGGACCCACTTGCTGCGGTTGAAGACGCTGAGCTACATCTGTCACTACCTTTTCAACGGCAGCAACGCCAGCGCTAAGTGCTTCCGTAAGCAGGACGTTGCGTTCAGCCTCAGTCGTAGGTATTTTATCAAAACGTATGATTGTAGAACGAAGAGCCCTCGCAACCTCTGTATTAAGAAATCCGAATAGATACTGCCCAACCTCGTCGGATGCCTTTGCTGCTGCAAGATGAAGGATGCGCAGCCGCGCGATATTTGCTTCTACAGCCATTTACTTATATAAGAGAAAAAGTTTATTATAACGTATTATATAAACGTTGAGTTGAATTATTTCTTCCTTTGAATAATTTTTTAATTCCGTATTTAAAATTATTATATCCTTTACGTATTTTTCGTGTTAGATTTACCAACCACATTTTTATTTTATCAAGAACTGATACTGATTGTTTTAAATTATTGCTTAAATTTTGAATAACCTTTTTCTTAGTTTTAGTTGATAGATTTGGATCACTTAATTTATTTACTGCTTTACTTGCAACAGTAGCAATATGCTGCGCTTCCACTAAAGCTTCATTTTCTTGTTCGCTTACATTTACATCCTTGGCTATTGTTTCCCGTTTATTTTTTTTAGATTTTCTAAGTCCACTCAATTGTCTACGTCTACTCGATTGTCTGAGTCTACTAGAATTATTTACAAAGGCATTCCATTCACTGTAATTATGACGCGGAGCAGTAAAATACGTGGCACGTGACTCCATCTATATTAACGTGACGATTTTATTTAAAAGCGCATCGGAAACAGCGGTCCCGGGTCACCTCCCGTCATATTTGCGATCTCTTTTCTAACAATCTTCGGATACATGAATCTGTAATAAAGATAATCTTCCTCTGTATCTACATGTGTTGATGAGAGCTGATCCATTGTTCCGGGGCTCATAAAGCCTTCCTTCACGAGAAGTGAAACACCAATAATAACGGCAATAGCGACTACAATATAGGTCATTGTGAGCATGTTGATTGTATCTACAAGTTACAATCAAAATGCGTTTGATACTATCTATTTACAAGCCTCGGGGGAATCCTACCAAATTCGCACCGATACCGAAGCCGGCACCCTGGCGAGCCGTCACGCCAATAGACGGGGAGACTAAGTCAAGAACAGCGAAGACAGCCGCCGCGACGAGCGCCAATGTGGCGATCTCGTCGACCGGCAGGGTCTTCCGGGGGATAAAAAGCGCGGCACCAGCTACAACGAGACCCTCAATCAGGTATTTGATCGCACGATTGATAACTTCAGCAACGTCCATGTTTGTTCTATATTTAGGAAAAAGAAATTTTAATGCGGAGTTTAAAGATAAAGGATTTACATTTGTAAAGAAGAATGGCAGCTGAACGTGAAGATTTCTTAACCGAGGATGCTGAGATTCCCAGCCAGCGCTGGGCTCTTCTGAGTTTCCTCAGCCCCGAGAAGGTATTAAGCCGGAAGGATACACATTTCTTTACTGTTTTTTTGAAGCAGTATGAATTCCAAGTTCGCACACAAAATCTTGAGAAGTTCCTTGTCGGAAAGGTTAAGAGTTTCAATGACAAGCTTGATAAGCAGGCGGCGGAGTTCGAATCAAAGGACCTCAGTGGTGCCGCAACCCTGTGCCGCGGTGCACAGATGCGCGTCGACACTGTATTGACCGATCTTCAGGAGTTCGTAAAGACGAACCAGAAGGAGCTTATTCAGTCCAAGTTGAATGACGAGTTCGATGACTTCCTTTTCAAGAATAAGACCAAGCTCGAGGATGATTACTATGCGCAGAACAATTTCCAGACAACTGTGCGTGGTCTCAAGATTCGCGGCGTATACAGCGACAAGCGTGAAGCCGAGGTTCGGGCGAAGAAACTCCAGCGCACTGATCCTCTTCATAATATCTTTGTAGGCGAGGTGGGTAAGTGGCTGCCGTGGCATCCCGACCCGCACGAGGTTGCCGAGCAGGAATATGCCGAGGATCAGCTCAACACGCTCATGAAGAAGTACAAGGAGAATGAGGAGGCGCGTGAGGTGTTCCACAGAGAGCAGCGTGAGTCAGGACGTAGTCAGAAGAAGACTGTTTTCTCAGATGATGGTGTCCCTGAGGGTGTAGGTGCTACGATGAACGTTGTAAGCGGTGTACCGAAGGAAGATGAACTACCTTCCCTCGGATCAGGCACGTCGGCGTTTGCCGGCATGTTCTCCTCATCAGGTTCTGCAGATCTCGCAATCGAGAGAAAGACCCAGAAGAAGGAAGAGTAAATAGATTATAAGTATGTAAACTGAAGGGCTGGTATTTGTCTATATCAACTCTTCAGTTAGCTCATTTGGTAGAGCGGGGGATTGTAGACAATGTCTAAGCAATAAGTCTCCCCAGGTAATTGGTTCGATTCCGATACTGAAGATTTTTTAATCATGTAGTACATGCTTTGAAAATCATATTAATGTTGAATCTCAGACAAGTCACTGAATTTATACATAAAAAAGTGTAATAGGGCAACTGACGACAGTGCCATGCCCGCCACTTGAATAATATGCCATTCCTTTGTTCCATCTTCTTTTTCTTTTACGTCAACAGCTTTACATATATTTGTTAAGCTATATATTGAATAACCAATTGCATATCCTAATAAGGCGCCTAGACATACGTCACTAAAATGATGATAGCCAAATGACACGCGATGTAATGCTGTCATTGCGGCAACAAAAAAACCAAAAGACACAAGAGCCAATTTTATTGTCGGATCGTAAAAGGGTATTCCTAAAAACGTTTTATCCTCATTACTCTTTGTACTGTCTGATAGATACATATGGAGAGTTGTCGCCAATGCGACGGCAATAATAGTATGCCCTGAAGGGAAACTCTGATGCATGGTACCACCAAGGCAATGTTTAGGGTCAATTAATTTATCTAAGCCCTTTCCTTTCAAACATCCTGGGCGAATGCGGTCTATATTATGTTTCATATACGTCGCAACACTGAAAGCAAACCAATGGGGTAAAAGATGAAACTGAACAGGATTGAATGATTTATCATAAAACATTGTAAATATAGCTAAAAACATACCGGGAATCACATATAATTCATAGGGTAATAGACCCAAAAAATACGGGGCTTTTGAAATAAGCGGATTTTTATTAAGACCTATATTTTCGTATATCCATTTTGTTATTTTGAAATCAACATTATTTGTAGCTTTTACTATATTTTGTATCATCTTATATTAAAGTATTTTTTAATATAAGATCATTATTTACAATGGAAACTACTGTACAAAAATAGGAATACACTTGTTTTCCTGGCAAAACTGTCCCTCGGCACACGTTACACCCGCGCAATCCAAATTGCGGAATCCCTCGTAAGGAAACGCAGCCGGAAAGAGATTTTTTAGGAGGGGAACTACAACTAATACAGCCAAAAGGATAACAACTAGTCCTAACAATCCGTATGAACGCGCCATTCTACCAAGGCTCAAGGAAAAACGGGCAGCCCTGTATCTCTCGGGAGAAGCGAAGTCCTGTTTTCTTCGCAGTATCCATTGAAACATTTCTCCTTCGGTTGGTTTTTACACGACAACAGGTCAACACCGCACCGTTCTCCAAGAAACCCTTCATTAATCCTGTAAAATCTGTCGCAAACCAGAAGAACACATGCGATGAACAGTATG
>Ga0209597_1002859_pt1 | contig 10822 bp, 8 predicted proteins | sample M_140625_MF_Meta_FD_187316 | JGI IMG/M metagenome (GOLD analysis project Ga0209597, IMG submission 187316) | Freshwater microbial communities from Lake Montjoie, Canada to study carbon cycling - M_140625_MF_MetaG (SPAdes) (version 2) | ecosystem: Environmental > Aquatic > Freshwater > Lake...
CGAGTTGCGTGAACGAACGCAGTGTGCGGCGTAAGTTTTGCCGTGCGCAACCGTAACGAGTTACTCACGACGAACACACTGGAAAATGCCATTGCTAATCCTGCCCACATGGGGTTCATGTATCCGAGTGCGGCAAGTGGAATGGCTGCTGCGTTATAGATAAATGCCCAAAACACGTTTGCGCTAATGGTTCGCAAGGTTGCACGCGACAACAGGATGGCGTCTGCAACTAATCGCAAGTCACCGCTCACAATGGTGAGGTCGCTTGCATTCATGGCAACATCGGTGCCCGTTCCCATGGCTATACCAACGTCAGACTGCGCAAGCGCAGCAGCATCATTCACGCCATCGCCAACCATGGCAACCGCATAACCGCGCTCCTGTAGGTCGGCAACAACACGCACCTTTTCAGCAGGAAGAACACCTGCGATTACGTGCTGTTCATCCGTATCAATACCCACTTGCTCGGCTACGGCAACGGCAGTCGCCCGATTGTCTCCTGTCAGCAACACCGGCCTTAGGCCAAGCTTGCGCAAATCGGCAATGGCTTCCGCGCTGTGCTGCTTCGGCTGATCGGCAATGACACACACACCTTTGGCCGAACCGTCGTAGGCAACGAGCACTGCAGTGTTGCCGGAATTGCGAGCGGCGTGCAAAGCGTCTTTCATGTCTTTCGACACGATGGTGAGCTGCTTTTCAAACAACGGTTCACCACCCACCATCACTCGCTTGCCATCAACAACACCAACAGTTCCCATGCCCGCAATTGATTCAAAGTGACCAACGCCGGCAAGAGTTCCGAGTTCTGTGCGGGCTGCATTGGCAATTGCTTTTGCCACCGGATGTTCACTCGCGTGCTCTAATGCGCCAGCAAAACCAAGTACCTCTGCACGAGTAACGCCCGTTGCGCACACCACATCAATCAGTTGCATGACGCCCGTTGTCACTGTTCCAGTTTTGTCAAACACCACCGTGTCAATACGACGAGTGCTCTGCAAAACGTCTACGCCCTTAATCACAATTCCCATTTGTGCAGCGCGACCACTGCCCACCATTAACGCCGTTGGCGTTGCAAGACCAAGCGCACACGGGCACGCAATAATCAGCACCGCAACAGCTGCAGTAAATGAATCTGCAATGCGATTGACATCGTCGCCGAGCACATACCAGCCAATAAAGGTGAGGATTGAAATTGCAATCACTGTTGGCACAAATACGCTGCTCACTCTGTCGGCCAAGCGCTGCACCGGTGCTTTCGTGGATTGCGCATCACGCACGAGTTTGGTCATTTGCGCAAATGTTGAATCAGCACCAACTCGGCGTGCCTTCACAATGATCCTGCCTGACAAGTTCACTGTTGTTCCGGTTACTTTGCTGCCTTTCGCAACATCAACAGGAACACTTTCACCCGTGAGCATTGATGCATCAATAGTGGACTCGCCGTCTTGCACAATTCCGTCTGCTGCTATGATTTCGCCTGGACGCACCACAATCAAATCGCCCACCTTGATGAGCGCAGCCTCAATCACCACTTCTTCCCCGTCACGCAACACCGTTGCATTGCGTGCACCAAGTGCGAGAAGCGCGCGAAGAGCATCGCCAGCTCGTCGTTTTGCACGAGCTTCGAAATATCGACCAGCCAATAAAAACACGCTTACTGAAACGGCAACTTCGAAATACACATGCGGCGATTCAGCCATGCCGGCCATGTGGTGATCATCAGTTGCACCACCCCAGATCAAAGCCCATAGCGACCAACCAGTTGCAGCAACTATGCCCAGTGAAATCAGTGTGTCCATGGTGGTGTTTCGATGACGCGCGTTCATGAGTGCAGCGCGATGGAACGGCCACGCACCCCATGTCACCACTGGCGCTGACAATGCCAATGCGTACCACTGCCAATTGTTGAATTGGAGTGCCATAAACATCGACACCACAGCAACAGGAACCGCCAGCACGAGAGACACCATCAAACGTGTTTTCAGCATCGACACGCGTTCACGAACTTCGGCGTCCAGCATGTCTGGCGTAGTTTCGGCAAGCGTGCGCGCGCCGTAACCAAGTCCTTCGATCGTTGCAATAAATGTCGCTACATCTGCAGAAGTTGAATCAAATGCCACACGGGCAGATTCGGTTGCATAGTTCACCGTTGCTTCCACTCCGGGAAGTGCATTCAGTCCTTTTTCGATTGACATTGCACATGCGTTGCATGACATGCCAGTGATCGAAAGATCTAACTGGTTGACTACTGACTCGTCTGTACTCACTGCGTACAGTCTCGCCTTTCATTCACCTAGATGTCGGTGACATCTGGCGAATTGAGGGATTAGAGACGAAAGTCTGGGCCTTGGTCGCCGTATCCGTTGAACGAGTCAACCGAAGCCATGACCAGGCGGTGTGCGAGGGTGAAAACACCCGATGCGATAAGGAGGGGGATGAACATGTATTCAGTATCGCATTCATATCGTGAACCGTGATAACAGAGCAGTAATTATCTTAAAATTAGATACTTACTATCGCTATTGGCGAAAAACCAATGGTGGGTCGCCAGGGGCTCGAACCCTGGACCTGCGGATTAAAAGTCCGTTGCTCTACCAACTGAGCTAGCGACCCGAAATTGCACTTCCTTCGTGCACGACAGGCTAGTTCCCCCAAGACCAAAATCTTCAGGCGACGAGACATTTGATCAACGTTGCCTACGCAACGCGAGCAACCAGCAACCCAACTCCAACGAACTGCAGCACCCCTGCAACCACCGTGAACACATGCCAAAGTTCGTGATAGCCGAAAACGTGAGGCACAAGAGCAGGTTTTTTCAAATAGAACAGCACTGCACCAACGGTGTACACAACGCCACCCAAGGCATACAACAACAGACTGGTGAAACCTGCTCGACCATAAGCCCACGGCAAAATAACTAACGCTGCCCAACCAATAATGATGTACATCGCATGGCCAACACGTTTTGCCTTCCAGGTAATTTTTAATCCCATTCCCACTGCAGCTGCTGCCCAGATAAGCAATAAAAACGGTATGCCAACGGTCCGCGGTAGAGCCAACAAACACACGGGTGTATACGTGCCAGCAATTAATACGTAGACCATGGCGTGGTCAATTTGCTGCATCGTCTTTTGCGAACGTAATGACCTCGTGAATAGGTGGTACGAGGCAGAGGTGGAGTACAAAGCAAACAATGACAATGCGTAAATTCCTACTGCCAAACGCGGTACTCCGGCAGGAGTGAACAAGGTGAGAATAATTCCAGCAGGAACAGTTAAAGCCACAGCTATGGCATGAATTCGCCCACGCCAACGAGGTCTCCAATTGCCTGTTGCATGCATAAACACGGGAATGTGTGGCACGAATTGCACCTCCTGAACTCAGCGTAACCTGTGCGGATGACCTACAACTTTGATCGCTTTCTTCGATACGACGAAATGGTTTCGTGGCTGCACGAACTGGCTTCACGATTTCCTCAGTTAGTGACATTGGAGACATATGGCAAGTCGCACAAAGGTCGAGATTTGTGGATTGCAACGGTCACCGACTCCACAACTGGATCGCACGACACAAAACCAGCGCATTGGATTGATGCCAACATCCATGCCACAGAGGTAACTGGTGGAGTTGCAGCGTTATTCATTTTGGAGTATCTCACCAGCCAATTTGGTCGAGAACATCACACGACAGAAGCACTGCGCACACGCACGTTTTACATTGTTCCGCGTGTGAACCCTGACGGCGTTGAAGACGCTCTACTTGATAATCCGCTCTATCACCGTTCAAGTGTTCGTGCATGGCCATGGCGCGATGCACACCGTTGGCCAGGACTCAGCGTGGAAGATATTGATGGCGACGGAGCTGTGCGCACCATGCGCATTGCAGACCCTGACGGTGCGTGGGTGGAGCACGCCGATGACGCTCGAGTAATGGTCCCTGTTGGTCCTCTTGGTGTGGCACCTGGAACTCAGCGTTACCGATTGCTAGATGAAGGTGTGCTCGAAAACTTCGATGGCTTCACCATCCCCATGCCACGAGACCCAGCTGGGCTTGACCTGAATAGGAACTTCCCAGCAGGTTGGGGCACCACAGTGCTTGGTTCGGGAGACCACCCGATGTCTGAGCCAGAAATTGATTCGCTTGTTCGCGCTGCCCGATCACGTACGAATGTTTGCGGTTACAACGCATTCCATACCGCTGGTGGATTTATGTTGCGACCAAGTAGCACGCGCCCCGATTCAACTCTTCCACCATTTGATATTTGGGTGTACAACGAACTGGGCAAAGTTGGTGTGCAACACACCGGCTACCCCGTTCATTCGGTATACGAAGACCTCACGTGGGATAAGAGCGACACCATGAGCGGTGCTGGCGACGATTGGGCATACGAACATTTAGGCGTATTCGGCTGGACCACAGAATTTTGGGACATCATTTTCCACGCCACAGGGAAACACTCACCGACCGATGTTTGGTATGTGGGTCCAACCCCAGAGCAAGAACTTGCTGTCTGTAAATGGACTGATACTCATGCACCAGGCGCCTATGCGACGTGGAAGAGGTTCAATCACCCACAGTTGGGTGAAATTGAAATTGGCGGTTGTGACCCCATCAAAACATGGTCAAATGCACCTGCTTCAAAATTGCGCGACGAAGTTGCACCACACGTGCATTTCGCAATTTATCAAGCACTTGCTTCGCCACGACTTGAAATCAAACGTGCCACAGCCGAATCACTTGGCAACGGTGTGTACAAAGTGGAAATTGGAATTGCTAACACTGGTTGGTTGGGCACGGAAATCAGTGAATGGGCACACAAGAACAAGATCGTTCTCCCACTGACTGCTGAAATTTCTGGCGCAACTCTTGTTGAAGGCGCACCGCGAGTAAAGCTTGGTCAACTTGATGGACGTGTGAAGTTTCGAGTGAGCGGCGACGCAAAATCGGATGGAACACCCGATCGCGTATTACATAGTTGGCTAGTTCGTGGAGAAAAAGGCCAGAGAGTGGCCCTCACTGCTACACATCAACGCGCTGGTGTTGCCTCTGCGGTAGTTGAACTTCCATAACGCCTGTGTGATTGGATCGCTCTAATTGCAATAAATAATGCACATGGGCCAATGACGATGTTTGGTGCAGCAACATATGCATCTCCAATAAGCAACCCATAGGTTCCCCATGAGATGGTCATGGTCGTAATGATCAAGAACGTCATCACGCTCACACCAACGAGATGACTGGTTCGTGCCGCCCGAACTGCTTGGGGAATGATTCCTGTAGACCCAATAACAACGGTGACTACACCGAGAACAGACTCAGAAATGCTCCATGTCACAAATGCGAGCACACAAACAGCTAGCTCAATTCCAATGGCAAAACGCATCGTGATCACTTTCATATCAACCTGCTTGTACACCACGATGCCGATTCCAACGAGTGTCACCACGTTGGCAGCAGCAACAACAGGTGAGCCCGAGACCAAGCCGTAAACAATCCACAAAATTGAACCGGCAACGCCCTGCAACTGAGAAGTAACAGAAATGCCCTCAACAGTGTCACGTCGAATCACTCGCACCGCTTGGGGAATAGTAAAGATCAGCGAAAGCCCGAAACACCATGCACCTAAAAGGTCTTGGAAATCCACTTCGCAACCCTAGGCGGTCTCGTTAGCGTTATGGAGACCATGTTCACCACGTACGCGATGACGCTGCCCACGAAGAAATGGACAGAAGAAACCCGTGAGCGCGCAGTTGGCGTTATCACGCAGTGGCATCAGCAGTGGTTCCCCGCAGACCACTTGCCCATCAATATTCGTGTGCGAATTCGACATAGCCAAGAAGATGAAGTGTTCAGGCTTGAAGTGCAAAATACCCACCCGCAAACCGGTGGAACTCACCTGATTATCGCGACCCTCACTCCGTACAAAGGCCAACTTGTTTTTGATTTACGAGTGAAGTTTGCGCCAGGCAAGGACTCGATCATTCCCCATCGGCGAGCGGAATTGCCGCCCAAACCCGTGCGGGCACTCGTTGCCGAAATGGCCAAGTTGCTCGAGGTCTACGACGCAGAGCGACGCATCAGCCCAACAATTCGTCAAGTTACGTCTGCGCTTGACGGCGAAGCACTCGCTGCTGACTTTATTAATGCGCTTGCACGTCGCTTACCGATACTCGTTGAGACGATTGTTGATAAATCGGTGCAATCGTCACACACTGGTCCATTACTTGACGACCTCGTTGGCATTGCCCACATTGCACACATCACTTCAATCGAAGCTGTGGATTCGTTTAATGCATATTGCAATGGCAAGGTGCTCGACAAAAACTACGTCACTATTTTGTGGCCTCACCCCGCTCAACCTTTAACGTTTCATACCGTTACGCCCAACCGTGAACAAATCGAAAATCCCATCCTTGAAGCTGCAGCTTTACAGCCAGACATTCCAACGCAAGCTCCACCACGGTTTGCAACAAGTCGTCCCGTTCAATCCGCGGTGCCTAAACCAACCCCTATTGCGGCTCAGGCCACAACAGATTTATCACCAGTGGTTGAGCAACTTAAACGCACTGTGGACGAGCATCAATTACATATTGAGCAACTTGATGATGCATTAGAAGAAGTTGAAGCAGAGCGTGATGAATTTGCAGAATTGCTCGAAGAGAAAGCAGTTGAAGCAGAAGAATTAACTGCAGAAGTTGCGCTTCTCCGCGGGCGTTTAGACGCACTCACACTTCAGGCGCTTGACCTTGACGCCGAACTCGCCCGAGCACGGCCAGACCGTGTGCTTCGCACTGTGCTCGATGCTGTCAATCGTGCGCGAACCGAGTGCAAGCATCTCGAATTTCTTCCAACAGCATTTACCACTGCTAATGAACTTCAAGGTCCTAACCCTCGCCAAGTGCTCCAGGATTTAAAGGCACTCGATAGCGCAGTTGCAAATTGGCGCAGAGATGTATTCCCAATTGCAGGACTGCAGTCATATTTACGTGATAGCGCAGGCCTTGATTTTGCCCCACGAATTTCCGAAGACACACACCATCGACATGGCGAGTGGTATTCGGCAATGCACAAGAATCAACAAATCCACATTGGCGCGCATCTGCGCAGAGGAAAAAATCGCACGCTGATTCGCATTTATATGCATGTCAACACCACTGATAAGACGATTGTTATCGCCAAAATTGTGCGACATGGACCAGACAGCACCAGTTAGTCACCTCGCATAACACGCTGATAAAGGCGTATCGTGTTGCCATGACTTCGCCTGTGTATTCACTCTCCGACGACTACATCAACAAGGTTGCTGAACTTGATCCAGCAGCAGCCACATATATGGGCATTGCTGGTCACGATCACGAGATGACTGACTTCAGTCCAGCTGGCCACGATGCACGTGCAAATAACGATCGCCAAACTCTTGCACATTTGAATGCACTTGATTCCAGTGCAAGCTCTGATCGCTTGGCTGCAGGTGTATTACGTGAATCGCTAGAAATCTCTGGTGCAGAATACGATGCCAATGAACACCTGGTTTCAATTCGAGTGCTCGCGGGCGACGTTGATGCTGCTCGAGCAATTTTTGACCTCATGCCAACCGATACGGCAGAACAATGGTCGGTAATTGCAGAGCGCATGTCAAAAGTCCCGCAAGCGTTTGCTGGCATGCGCGAATCGTGGAAGCTTGGCCTTGATCGCGGTGTGAAGGCTCAACGCCGACAGGTGCTCGCATCAAGCGAACAGCTCGCAACGTGGGCAGGTCGTAAAGATGCTCCTGCATTCTTCGAACAATTCGCAGAATCGGCCGCCGCCGTTCCGGGCGCACCACTTGAACAACTTCGCAAAGCTGCAAAGAATGCATCTCTTGCACTTGGCGAGACCGCAGATTTCCTCGTTAACGATTACGCGCCACAAGCTGACGTACGTGATGGCGTAGGACCAGAACGCCACGCACTTGCGCTGCGACGATTCATGGGAATGAAGGTTGAAGCCAAAGATGCATACGAGTGGGGTTGGGCTGAAGTACAACGCATCGATGCGGAAATGGAACGCGTCGCAAACGAAATTCTTCCTGGATCGTCGCTGGCGGAAGTTCGACACTTTCTTGACACCGATCCTGCTCATTCAATTCAGGGTGAAGGCGCTCTTCGCGACTGGTTGCAGGAGTTAATGGACGATGCCATGTCGTTCCTCATTGACAACAACCATTTTTCAATTCCAGATTCCATTCGTACTGTAGAAGCGATGATTTCTCCGCCAGGTGGAGCCGCCGCGATGTATTACACAGGACCAAGCGAAGACCTCAGCCGACCTGGTCGTACCTGGTATCCGGCAAATGGCCGCACCGTGTTTCCACGTTGGAGCGAACCAACCACCGCGTATCACGAAGGCGTTCCAGGACACCACTTGCAAGTTGCGATTGCCACCATCAACTCAGAAAAACTCTCACGCTTCCAACGCAACACCTTCGTATCTGGACATGGAGAAGGTTGGGCGTTGTATGCCGAGCGCCTGATGGAAGAATTCGGATTCTTGGAAAACCCTGAGTACCGCTTGGGATACCTCTACGCGCAGGCTTTCCGTGCCGCCCGAATCGTCATCGATACAGGCATTCATTGTGGTTTTGCAATTCCACAAAGTTCGTCCTGGCACCCAGGCGAACAATGGACCCCAGAACTCATGTTCGAATTCCTCAGTGCTCATTCTTCAAGCGACGATGAATTCAATCGCTCAGAAATCAATCGCTACCTCGGTTGGCCAGGACAAGCAATTTCGTACAAGCTCGGCGAACGCGTGTGGCTTGACCTCCGCGATGATGCCAAGAAGAAATATGGTGCTGAGTTTGATTTGCGCAAATGGCATGCACATGCTCTCGACCTTGGCAACCTTGGCCTCGACCTCTTGAAGTCGGAAATGGCTCGCTTCTAAAACTATTTACGGAACTACGACAACCTTGGTTCCAGGTTTTGCCCAGTCAAAAATAAACTTTGCATCTTGCGTACTCGATCGCAAACAACCACTCCCTAAAAACGTTCCAAGCTCTGCTTCGGTTTGTAGCGGCACGCCATTCTTTGTTGGAATTTCATGGAACCCAATGTTGCCACCATTGCGACCTGTTGCAAACCGTGTCATGAAGCGGAACTTCACGCCCTCAAGTTCCTGACTAAAGGATGACACTGACTGGTTCTTCACAAAATACGAACCCTTCAGAGGTTGACCACGCATTCCTGATACCAAGAACGTGCGAATAACTTCGCCCGAACTGTTTATTACCCACACCCGCAGCTGACGATTCGAGTACACAATTCGTCGACCGCTTCCTGAATTCTTTGGTACTGCGAGATTTAATTCAGCGCTCTTTGTCGGAGTCGAAGCAATCGTTGTCGACGTAGTTGTTGGAGTTGGATCATCAGCAGCATTGGCTACTCCCTGCCCACACCATGTTGTTACAACTACTGCTAGAGCAACTACTGCACGTTTCATTTCAACCCATCCAAAATTACACGCGAGGCTGATGCTCCAATTCGACTTGCCCCTGCTTCAATCATTGCTAATGCATCTGCAGTGGTCCGAATGCCGCCACTTGCTTTAACACCGATATCTTCCCCAACCGCATTGCGCATCGTTCGCACTGCGTCGAGCGAAGCCCCACCTACTTTGTGAAATCCTGTTGACGTTTTGACATAGTCAGAACCACCTTGAACGCTGTGCTTACATGCCGCAATGATTTGTTCACTCGACCACAGACCCGTTTCCAAAATAACTTTCAACACCACAGCCGCGCCGATGGCTCGGCGCACCTCTGCAACCTCATTCTCCAAACTCGACCATTCTCCGCTTGCAATCCAACCCAGATTCGCGACCATGTCTATTTCGCTTGCTCCGTCGGAAACTGCCTGGGCTGCTTCAGCTGCTTTAGTGCCAGAGAGGTGGCTTCCTGAAGGAAACCCCACCACGCTGGCAATGGGAATTCTCGTGATTTTGTGTGCAAGCGACACCCAGTTCGGCGAAACGCATACTGCACCTACTGAAAGTTCGTCTGCCTCGGCGCACAGCGCGACAATGTCTGCCGATGTGGCTTCTGGCGCAAGCAATGTGTGATCAATCACCAGGGCAAGTGTGGTGCGATCAAGGGCTTCCATATCCTCCACACTACGCCAGGTGGATGAAGCACATCAGTCCGACTACGGTTCATGATCGTCATGGCCACCTTGCGATTCAGTTACGGCACGATGGGTTCAGGTAAGAGCACGCTTGCTCTGCAAATTCATCACAACATGTCATCGCGTGGAGTAAACGGACTGCTGCTCACCAAACTTGATCGCGATGGTTCGCAAGTGACGAGCAGGCTTGGAGTTTCGGCTCCGGCAATTGACGTGTCGTTTGATCTTGATTTATTTGAACTCACCAAAGAACACATGCCGGTGCAGTTTTTAGTTTGTGACGAAACTCAGTTTTACTCAGTCGAACAGTGCGACCAACTTGCACGCGTTGTAGATGAACTCAATGTTGACGTCTTTGCGTTCGGACTAATCACTGACTTCCGCGGATTGCTATTTGATGGCACGCGTCGTCTGCTGGAAATTGCTGATCAGCGAATTGAAATGCAAGTTGAAGCACGTTGCTGGTGTGGTGACCGAGCAAACAATAACGCTCGATTGGTGAACGGTGTCATTGTGTACGAAGGTGAAACTGTTGTAGTTGGCGACACCGATAAAACTATGAGTGAACCGTTGTTCGGCGATGAAGTGCGCTACGAACTGCTGTGCCGGAAGCACTACATCAACGGCGTGCTCGGACCTTCGCAATAATCTCTGCGACAACT
>Ga0209597_1002862_pt1 | contig 10820 bp, 10 predicted proteins | sample M_140625_MF_Meta_FD_187316 | JGI IMG/M metagenome (GOLD analysis project Ga0209597, IMG submission 187316) | Freshwater microbial communities from Lake Montjoie, Canada to study carbon cycling - M_140625_MF_MetaG (SPAdes) (version 2) | ecosystem: Environmental > Aquatic > Freshwater > Lake...
TCGTGCTCTACCACAATGACGGTATTGCCTAAATCCCGAAGTCTTTTTAAGGTTTCAAGTAAGCGGTCGTTGTCTCTTTGATGTAAGCCAATCGAAGGCTCATCAAGTACATACATCACACCGGTTAAACCACTGCCAATTTGTGAAGCTAGACGAATACGTTGTGCTTCACCTCCGGATAGTGTTTCTGCTGAACGAGATAAAGATAAATAATCTAAACCTACATTCACTAAAAATTTTAAGCGGCTTGTAATTTCATAAACGATTTTTTCAGCAATCGTTTTTTTTGCTCCCTTTAACTTTAAGGATTCAAAAAAATGTACCGTTTCTTTTAAAGGGGTATTACATATTTCATGAATATTTTTTTTACCTACCTTCACATGTCTTGCTTCAATCCGCAGACGAGAACCCTCACACGATGGACAGGTTTGCATATTGAGATATTTTGCAAGTTCGTCTCTGACGGTCCCTGAATCGGTTTCGTGATAACGACGTTTTAAATTATTTAAGATGCCTTCAAAGCTATGCATCTTTTTATTGATTTGACCACGCTCATTCATGTATGAAAAACTAATGTGTTCCGACCCGCTACCATTCAAAATTACATCTTGAATTTTTTCAGGTATCTCTTCAAATACTGTTTCTAAATCAAATTTATAATGCTCACTTAAAGATTGTAAGAGTTGAAAATAAAATTGATTGCGTTTATCCCAGCCTTTAATCGCCCCTGAGGCAAGTGATAAGTGTGGAAAAGCTACCACGCGTTTTGGATCGAAGAAATTAATATTGCCAAGCCCATCGCACTCAGGGCAAGCTCCCATAGGGTTATTAAATGAGAAGATGCGCGGCTCTAATTCCTCTAATGAGTAATCGCATAAAGGACATGCAAATTTGGCCGAAAAGAGATGTGATTTATTCGTATCCATCTCAATCGCAATCATTTTTCCATCTGCTAACTTTAATGCTGTTTCAGTGGATTCTGTAATGCGCTGCTTAATCTCGGGGTTAATTTTAATGCGATCCACCACGACATCGACTTGATGTTTTTTAGTTTTGGTGAGTTTTGGTAGTGCATCAATTTCATAAATCTCACCATCAATGCGAAGACGAATAAACCCTTGCGCTTTTAGATCTTCAAATAAATCTTGCTGCTCGCCTTTACGGCTATTCACAATGGGGGCTAACAGCATAATTTTTGTATCATTAGGGAGTACTAATAATGTATCGACCATCTCCGATACGGTTTGCGATTCTAAAGTATGTGCATGTGTGGGACATTCAGGCTCACCCGCTCTTGCATAAAGCAGTCTTAAATAATCATGGATCTCAGTGACGGTGCCCACTGTGGATCGTGGATTATGAGAAGTTGATTTTTGTTCAATGGATATAGCAGGAGATAAGCCTTCAATCAAATCGACGTCGGGTTTATTCATGCGCTCTAAGAATTGCCTTGCGTATGCGGATAAAGATTCGACGTAGCGACGCTGTCCTTCAGCGTATAGCGTATCAAAAGCTAAGGATGACTTGCCGGAACCGGATAAGCCTGTAATCACAATCAATTTATTACGCGGCAGATCAAGCGAAATGTTTTTTAAATTATGGGTTCTAGCCCCGCGAATCTTAATCGTATCCATGCTACTCAGTTTTTTTAAGGTAACCTGTTAATATACGAAATTATTCGAAAATAAGAAATATCTAAATCAAGTTTATGAAGATAGAACAAGGTATGACCCCCCTCGAGATTCGATCTAGCTTAAGTTTGGCTTCGATCTATGGCTTAAGAATGCTAGGCATGTTTTTAATCCTGCCTATTTTTGCGATCTATGCGGAAGGCTTACCTGGAAGTCCTTCAGCTTTTCAAGTCGGCTTAGCTTTAGGGGCTTATGGTTTAACCCAAGCACTCTTTCAGCTCCCCTTCGGCATGCTGTCTGACCGTTATGGACGGAAAAATATCATTTATATTGGCCTTCTTTTATTTGCTTTGGGTTCATTTGTGTCTGGCTATTCAGATGATATTAATATCATTATTCTAGGCCGTGCGATTCAAGGCGCGGGTGCTATTTCAGCCGCTATTACAGCACTTGTAGCAGATTTAACAAGGGATGAGCACCGTACGAAAGCCATGGCAATGATTGGAGCTACCATTGGAATTACCTTTGCCCTATCTTTAATGGGCGCTCCCGTTCTCAATCGTCTGATTGGCGTGCCAGGTATTTTTATGCTGACAGGCTTTTTATCTTTGACGGCTATTTTAGTTGTGCGTTTTATTGTGCCCACCCCCTTGGATATAAACACCTCTAAAACACTAAAAGAAGCTTCCCCATCCTTTAAATCGATTCTCAAAAATACCCAACTTTCACGTTTAAATTTTGGAATCTTCGCATTGCATGCCGCTCAAATGGCGATGTTTATTGTGGTACCGATAGCACTAGCCACTTCGGGTGGTATGGATGTGAATCAACACTGGAAAGTCTATTTACCTGTTCTATTAAGCTCTTTCGTTTTTATGGTACCTATCATTATCATCGGTGAAAAATTTAATAAATCGAAACTCATATTTATTAGCTCTATTTTTCTAATGTTGATTGCTCAAATCATGTTTGGTATTTTAATTAATGTTTTTTGGGGTTTAGTGGCATCGCTTTTCGTCTATTTTGTAGCCTTCAATGTTTTAGAGGCAAGCCTACCCAGTTTGATTAGTAAAATTGCCCCGCCGAGCGCTAAAGGGACGGCGATTGGGGTGTATAATACTTGTCAGTCATTAGGTGTCTTTTTTGGTGGTTTATTGGGCGGATTCTTAGCCGATCGAGGTGGTAGTTTTTCAGTATTTTCGTTTTGCGCGATTTTGATGATGTTGTGGGTAATTTTTGCATTATCAATGAAAGCCCCGCCCGCAATAAAAACATTGATGTTTATAATAAAAAATAAATCATTACACAAAAACCCTAAACAATTAGCATTAGTGCAACAACAATTAAAAAAAATAAAAGGTGTGCGTGAAGTTATGATCTTGCTTGAAGAAGGCAAGGTAATGCTTAAAGTCAACAAACACGAATCCATTCATGAAGCATCGATTATTCGGTTACTAGGAGGAAAACATGGCGTCAGTAAATAAGGTGATTTTGATGGGCAATTTAGGCAAAGATCCTGAAGTGCGATTTATGCCAAACGGTGACGCAGTGTGTAATTTTAGTATTGCAACCACAGATAACTGGAAAGATAAAAACGGTGAAAAGCAAGAGCGTACCGAATGGCATAACATTGTCATGTATCGAAAATTAGCCGAGATCGCAGGCGAATATTTAAAAAAAGGTCGTCCTGTGTTTATTGAAGGCAGACTTCAAACGCGTAAATGGCAAACTAAAGACGGCCAAGATCGTTACACCACTGAAATTATTGCGGAGAGCATGCAAATGTTAGGTGGTCGAGATAGTGGTGGCGCGGCATCAAGCGGTGCGTCAAGTGCTCCAAGCCAGCCCGTATCCCAAGGCAGTGATGAATTTAATCAAGCCCCTCAAAGAACGGGCAGTGCACCCCAAGCGGCAGCCACTAACTTTGATGATTTTGAGGACGATATTCCTTTTTAATTCATGCCTATTTTTGATTTCACATGTGAAGCTTGCGGATGCTCAAAAGAGTTACTTCGCAAAATTTCAGATCCGATTGTGATGGAATGTCCCGAGTGCCATAAAGAAACTTTTAAGAAACAAGTTTCAGCACCAAGTTTTCAACTCACCGGCTCTGGATGGTATGTCACAGACTTTAAAAATAAAGCAAAAGACAGCACTGCAAAAACCGATATAAAAACTGAAACCAAAAAAGATGCAAGCGCATCCTCAACTTCGAATTAATTTACATTATGTTTAAACGTTATTTTTTAACTGGCTTACTTGTTCTTGTACCTTTAGCGATTACGATATGGGTGATTACTTCTCTGACCCATTTTCTAGATCAAACGCTTATTTGGTTACCTTACGATTATCAACCGAAAAATCTTTTTGGATTTGATGTCCCAGGCATAGGAGTGGTTTTAACCGTAGCCGTTATTTTAAGTATTGGAGTCTTAGCGTCTAATTTATTTGGCCGTCAATTTTTAAAGCTATGGGAATTATTGTTATCAAGACTTCCATTTGTGAATTCTATTTATTCAAGTATTAAACAAGTATCTGATACTTTATTCTCTGAATCAGGACGTGCCTTTAATAAAGCAGTGCTTATTCCTTACCCTAATCGCGAGTCTCACACGATTGCATTTTTAACCGGCGAACCAAGTCCTGATATTGCAAAACATTTAAAGGGAAAACATGTGAGTGTCTATGTGCCCACCACACCAAATCCTACTTCAGGTTTTTTTCTTATGGTTGCTAAAAAAGATATTGTTGAATTAGATATCAGTGTCGATCAAGCATTGAAGTATGTCATCTCCATGGGTGTCGTACCTCCTAATAAAAAAATCAAAAAAATTAATTAACTATTTTTACAAAGAGACTTTAAAGAATGATGCGAACGCATTACTGTGGTGATTTAAATAAAACACATATTGGAGAGACCGTCACCTTGTGCGGCTGGGCTCATCGTCGACGTGACCATGGTGGTGTCATTTTTATTGACCTTCGTGATCGAGAAGGTATTGCACAGATTGTTGTCAATCCAGACACAAAAGAAACATTTAGTGTCGCCGAATCAATTCGTAATGAATTCGTATTAAAGGTTGTTTGTAAAGTGATAGCCCGTCTAGACGGTACGGTCAATTTAAATATGCCAACAGGTGAAGTTGAAATGGTAGCTTCCACCATAGAAATTTTAAACCCATCACTCACACCACCATTCATGCTTGATGATGTTTCTATTTCAGAAATGATTCGTCTTGAATATCGCTTTATGGATTTGCGTCGTCCAATGATGCAAAATAATTTACGTCTGCGTTATCGCGTCGCTAAAGTCTTGCGTGATTTCTTAGATGAAAACGGATTTATGGAAATTGAAACGCCTATGCTAACAAGAAGTACGCCTGAAGGTGCTCGTGATTATCTTGTGCCATCACGCGTGCATGCAGGGGAGTTTTTTGCCCTTCCTCAGTCCCCTCAATTATTTAAGCAGCTCTTGATGGTGTCTGGTTTTGATCGTTACTTCCAAATTACAAAATGTTTCCGTGATGAAGATTTAAGAGCTGATCGCCAACCTGAATTCACACAAGTGGATATTGAAACTTCATTTATGAATGAAGAAGACATTATGACTATAGTTGAGACAATGATCCGTGAGATGTATAAGAAAGTGGCATCTATTGATTTGCCTTCTCAATTCCAACGCATGAACTACCAAGAAGCGATGCATAAATACGGTTCAGATAAACCTGACATGCGTGTCACTTTAGAAATTACTGAATTAACAGATGTCATGAAAGATGTCGATTTTAAAGTCTTCTCATCTGCAGCAACGATGAAAGGTGGTCGTGTCGCCGCGATTCGCGTACCCAATGGATCGGCAATCACTCGCTCTGAGATTGATGCCTATACCGAATTCGTTAAAATCTATGGCGCTAAAGGTTTAGCTTATATCAAGATTAATGATGTGAATGAATTAAACGAGACGGGTCTTCAAAGTCCGATTGTTAAAAATATTCATGTGGGTGCTTTGAAATCCATCATTGAAAAAACAGGTGCCATAAATGGCGACATTGTTTTCTTCGGTGCCGATAAAGAAAAGATTGTGAATGAGGCTCTAGGAGCATTGCGTCTCAAAATTGGTCACGAAAAAAATCATGTCGATGGCAGGGCTTGGGCACCATTATGGGTTGTTGATTTCCCAATGTTTGAACATGATGAAGAAACCGATCGTTGGGTTGCTATCCATCATCCATTTACAGCTCCTAAAGAAGGTCATGATGATTTATTAACGACTGATCCAGGTAAGTGTCTATCTAAGGCCTATGACATGGTCATCAACGGATGGGAAGTAGGCGGTGGATCTATTCGTATTCACGAAGAAAAAGTGCAGTCTAAAGTTTTTGATGCATTAAAAATTTCAAAAGAAGAAGCTAAAGAAAAATTCGGATTCCTTCTCGACGCATTACAATATGGCGCACCACCTCATGGTGGTTTAGCATTTGGTCTTGATCGACTCGTCACTTTATTAGCAGGTGCTGAATCAATTCGTGATGTCATTGCATTCCCTAAAACACAACGCGCTCAATGTTTACTTACTAAAGCACCTAACGTGGTAGATGAAAAACAATTGCGTGAGCTTCATATTCGTCTACGCTCACCACAACCTATCACTTAACGAAGTAGCCTCATGATTCTTTCCATCAATCACATTCAGCTTGTTGCGGAAAAAGATTTAGTGATGCAATTGAGAGATTTTTATTGTGACGTGGTTGGCTTAACAGAAGGGTTTAGGCCAGCTTTTGAACGTTTTGGTTTTTGGTTATATATAGGCGATAAAGATGTTTTGCATCTTATTACCCCTAAAGCAGGCGATGGTCGCTACCCTCAAAAATCATCTTTTGATCACGTGGCTTTTAAGACAGGTGGCTATGAAGGTGTTTTAAAAAAACTTAAATCACTCAATGTTCCTTTTGAAGAAAAACCTATTCCTGGCATGACCGCACATCAAATATTTTTAAGAGATCCTGCTGGGAATCGTGTTGAACTTAATTTTGATGATCACTAATACTATTTAATTTTTATAAGGATATTTCCATATGAAAAGCTACCGAAAAGAACTTTGGTTTAATGCACCGGCTCGAATGCATTTCACAAATATCACCCCTGACATAAGAGAGTGTTTAGCTGAAAGCACTATTAAAGAAGGTCTTGTATTAGTTAATGCTATGCATATCACGGCAAGTGTATTTATCAATGATGATGAATCAGGCCTTCATCATGATTATAAAGAATGGCTAGAAGCTATGGCACCTCATGAGCCGGTTAGTAGCTATCGACATAACGATACTGGTGAAGATAATGCGGATGCTCATATTAAACGTCAGATCATGGGCCGCGAAGTGGTTATAGCTGTGACCGCAGGCAAGCTTGATTTTGGTCCTTGGGAGCAAATTTTTTACGGTGAATTTGACGGAAAACGTAAAAAAAGGGTTTTAGTCAAAATTATTGGGGAATAAAATTTTCATAACTAATTTTAGCTTCGTTCAGTAGGCTTTAGTTTTCATGAATGATATTAGCACCTGAGAAACTAAAATAATTAATCTTATGTACTAGAAGTATAAAAAACCAATGAATGAATTTTTTAGTTTGATAAATTCAGATAACAAAATTTTTGTTGGCAAGGTGCTTTTGACGATTCTGATGATTGATTTTCCCTTACCAAAATATAATACTTTAATTCTCTTTTAACTAAAGTTAAATTTCAATTATTTCTAATATAAAATTAATAATAACTCTTCTTTGGTTGAGTTGTGGTGGTGTTGACCGATGCCATTTTTCAGAATTAAAAATGCATAAATTTCCCCCCACCGGTGCGGACTTCATAAATATCGTTCGCTTATCATCTTCTAATAATACTGTATCGCCATCAGAGTCATCGACATAATAGACCATTGAAATCCAATTTCTGTAAAGATTCTCGACCTTATCCCCATCCATAATATCTTTATGTAATAATATTTTTAAGTCATTTTCTATAAAACTGGTTCGTACCATCAAATTAGCTTTAATTCGATGCGTCTTAATTACTTTTATATTTAATGAAGTTTCAACAAATTCTATGATCGGTTGAATTATCAAAAAAATTTCTTTATCTGCTATTTCTTCGGGTCTAGTAATATCATGAAAAAATTGAAAAAATTGTGGGGTTAGCACATCAAAACTTATGTATGGAATAAAATGCCATGCAAAGTTCTTATGCATCAATTTTTCCTTGATCGCGGTTTGAACTTCTTCAGGGATCTTTAGTATTATTGGATCGATAGGCTTCATATTAAGAATATTAATTCATCAATTTAATATCATTAATAGATAAAATATTGGGCAAATTAAATTGTTTAATTTGCTTGGTGATTATGTTCATCTCTAGCAAATATGCACTTTTATTTTTTCCAGTTTTAAAGTTAACTGAGCAACCAATAATCAATTTGTTATTAAATAAAGCCATCCCTCTTATAAACACTTCACTGGGGTCTGCTATTTTAAACACGGCAACTTTTTTTTCTTCTAAATCAATTTCATATAACTCGCCTGACCCAGTAGAAAGTGTGTACATTATGTTATGAATAATATAAATATTATGCCCGCATGTCCCTAACTCAATAAGATGGCGCACCTTATAGTCAACTTTATCAAAACACCCATAATAACTTAGCTCTTTACCATGATTATGTAAGCAAAAATAAATCTTATCTTCACAAGCAAATAATGAATTTACATGATGTTGATCTAATAGGTCTGAATCAGCTGGGGCTTTTGGTATCTTTGAATCTATTTTAAATGTTGCGACATCTAGAAATAAATTTTCTGATGTAAGCGTGTTATAAATTCCAATATTATTTATCGCTGTATTTGTCACATAAAATGTATCATCATCTTTTAAAATCTGATGGGTGTTGACATAAAGAGGAACATCTATCAGAGAATTGAATTTAAAACTCTTCTTGTCGAATCTTGCAAGCTTATTATTAGAGGCTATATAGATATATTTTTCACAAACATCAATCCCAAAGGGGCGGTGAACTGGCCTGCCCTGGCCTACAAGTTCTGGGCTTTCTATGATATTTGTCTTGGGTTGTTTATGCTGTATTTCATGTTCCCTAATGTCATAAATTAGAAAATCAAATCCTTCCGTGGTAATTATTAATTTTGACACTTGATATATTCCTTAACAATACTTTTTATAATTTCTATGAAAGAAAAAACCCACATATTTCTATGTGGGTTTTTTAAGAACTTTATACTACTAAGAAATTAATCTCTTAGAAGAATAAGATCGCACCTAAAGAACCAGTGTTAGCCTTGTTATTTTGGCCATAATGATTCTCAGATTCCAAGTTGTCATACTCAGCAACTAATGTTAAGTGCTTTGTAAGTGGGTGCATAACCATTGCAGTCCATAGTTCGTTGCTCTTAACAATGTTGTTGTTGTTGGAAAGCTCATTACCAGTTAAATCAAGGTTACTTACGCCCCAGCTTACGCCAAGCCTTGTTTTAGTTGGTAATGTGTAGATAGCTTGAACATAGCCACCGTCAGAGTCGCGCGCAGTCCACTTACTACCTGCGTCACGGCTATAACCTTGAAGCATTTGGCCAGTTGTACCAACGCCTGAACCACTGTAGTAGTAACCTGTCAAGTCAAAGCCTGACATTTTAGCATTGATACCAATGTCTGCAGCGTAAGCTGTCGGGTCATCATTTTTTGCACTTGAGCCTGGATAAATTTGTCCAACGTGCTGCGCAATTCCAGAAACCCAGATTTTACCTGTTATATCATTTGCAGCGAATGAGTAAGATGCCTTACCTTCGTAAGCTACATTTGCATTAGCTACGCCTGCGTTACCGTAATCAGCACCAGAACCATTTGCTAGCGAATCAAATGCTTTAGAAATACCAACTGTCGCTTGCACGCCATTAAAGTTAGGTGTCGTGTAAGCAATTTGTGGTTTCCAGTCAGCGTAGATGTAACCTGCACCGATACGGCCTAATGATGTGTTGCCTGCTGAACCAGCTGAACCAGCACCAACACCGAGAAGCGTCATGTCGCCTAGGATTGCATCAGATGCAAAAATACCTAAATCTTTACCCATCTTGACAGAACCCCATGATTTATCACCAAAAGTAATAAATGCTTGACGGTTATTCATACCACCAGCGTTAGCTGTTATTGAATTGCCACTATTGTCGCCAACTTGACGAAGAGCTGCATTTGAAGCAGTACCTGGCTGGATTGAAATTAAGAATGTTACATCCAAATCATTTTGACGTGTTGATCCTGAAACTGATAAGAAGTTAGGTAAGAGACCGTTACCCATCGTGTTATTTGTTCCTTGAACAGCAGCGCCAGTTCCATTTACTAAACCACCATAAATCGTATTAGTAGAGCCGCTTGAAACTTTTGTCCATGATGTGTAGTAATTCACATTACCAGATACATCTAGAGTCCAGTCACCTGCTGGAATAACGATACCAGCATTAGCTGCTGAAGCTGAAAGTGCTAAAACAGCACCAGCCACTGCTAATTTAATATTCTTGTTCATATATTTCTCCTATTGTTTTTAAAACCTCATCAATTGCTTGATGAGAAAGTTCGCGAACTTTCCCAATGAATAAAAGCTTCATCAAGAAGGTTAAGCAAATTATGCTGCATCAAATGAGGGCGCCGCAAGCTTTTTTAGTGTTTTTTGCGACATTTGGGATTTCTTGTTGTAAATTTACCACAAAATAAATTTAAGCTATTGATTTAAATGTAATTTTTCAAACTCACGAATCGCGTAACGATCCGTCATGCCGGCAATGTAATCCGCAATAACCCGCGGTTTTTCTTCTTTTCCTATGGACTGGTAATCAGAAGGAATGAGGTTTAAATCATCCATATATACCTTAAATAGCCCCTCAATCGTCTTCGCTGCCTTATCCGTCATCTCGGTTACTTTGGGATGAAGGTATAAACACTTTCTCAAGAACTGTTTTAACTGCAACTGTTTTTCTGCCATCTCCACAGAAAAATCAATCATAGGGCCATTAAGTCTTACCTCGTCCACTGTTTTTGGTTTTGATACCTTTATATAGGAGAGACTGGTTCGGCATAAATCATCGACTAAACTATGAATCATTCGACGGATGGTTTCATGCACAAGGCGTTTTTGAGAT
>Ga0209597_1002874_pt1 | contig 10780 bp, 10 predicted proteins | sample M_140625_MF_Meta_FD_187316 | JGI IMG/M metagenome (GOLD analysis project Ga0209597, IMG submission 187316) | Freshwater microbial communities from Lake Montjoie, Canada to study carbon cycling - M_140625_MF_MetaG (SPAdes) (version 2) | ecosystem: Environmental > Aquatic > Freshwater > Lake...
GGCGGCAGCCGTCCGATGCAGCTTGACGACTCGGCCCGACGAGCCCTTGCCGCGGCCGAACGACTGCTCACGGAGTGCGGAACATCACTTCGGAGTTAAGGTTTTCAAAAGTTCGATACACCAACATGGAGTCTTGTCATGAAGTGGGAAGCCTGGAGCGTCGTGTTCACCGGTCTGTCGCTGACGAGCGTGACGGCGGTCGTGCTGTTTCTGCTGGTCGCCATCAATCCGAAAGACGCCGCGTACGGCTCGAAGCCGCTGGCCTACGCCGCCGGCTCGGCGATCGTGGCGTTGGTCTTCAATCGGGCTTCGGCATGGGCGGCCCGCCGGGCGGAACGCTTCGTTCCGTGAATCGCCAGCGCTCAATCGCGGCGTAGCAGGCGAACACCCCGAGCACAGCCAGTCCGTAGAGCATCGCGATCAGTGCCAGCGCCAAATCGTAGGGTTTGGGCGTTGAGAGGGAGACCCGCAGGAGAACCGTCGAGATTACGAAGCCGGCGTTGCGAAACACGTGTTCGTAGCGGTCGTAGTAGGCCAGCGACACGATCAGCAGAAAGACGTCGGTGAAGATCATGAACTCGAAGAATCGGGGGAAGAAGAAGAGATCGACGTCGATCGGCGGCGGCGCCAGCACCACCGGCAACCGATCCACCAGCCTGGCCCAGCTGGCCAGATTGACCAACGCCAGGGTGACCAGCACGAACAGCAGCAACACGGCCACGGCCTTCTTGAGCTGGATGAAGCCCTCCAGGCCACGATGCGTAGGCAACTTCGGTGTCAGGTGCCGCAGGAGGTTGAAGACGGTCACGATCAGGAACATCAAGACGGCCCCTGCCATGTCGAGCAGCACGACCTTGACCGCGGCGGGCTCTGCCAGCCAGTTTTCGAGGTTGTGGAAACTGCCGATGTCCTTGAACACTCCGCGGACGACGATCAGCGAAATGATCTGGTACTGCTTGGCGACCTCTCCGGTATGCGAAGCGGCCAGGGCGAACACCAGCAGCACCACCTCGTAGAACAGGATCACGCTGAACGGCGTGTAGACCGCATGGAGGGGACTCTCGTCGAGCCCCTCGAAGAGAGTCTGGGGCAGGTCAGGAAACAGCCGGGCGATCCCAATCACGCTCAGGTGCACAAGAAAGCCGACAGCCGCCCCCGTCACCACCAGCCGCTCCAGCCAGGCCCGCACGGCCGGGCTGTCGAGGGCGTCGAAGATGCCGGCCAGCCGGCTGCAGATCGAACTCAGCACGGCAATCTCTCCGGTGTGAGCGCCAGCGCAAAAAGGCACCCCGCACGGTGAACCGTACGGGGTGCCACAGCGAAGGCGTCAGGAAATCCTACCAGATCACTCTGGGAGGATCACGGCGTCGATCACGTGGATGACCCCGTTGCTGGCCTTGATGTCGGTCTTGGTGACGTTGGCCATGCCCTTGGCAGTGCCCACCTTCACTCCACCATCCGTGGAGATCTTCACGGTGGATCCGCCGGCGGTCTTGGCTTCTTTGAGCTTCACAACGTCTGCTGCCATGACGGAGCCAGGAACGACGTGAATCAGGAGGATGGCCTTGAGCTTCTCCTTGTTTTCCGGCTTCAGCAGAGATTCGACCGTGCCCTTGGGAAGCTTCTCAAATGCCTCATCAGTCGGCGCGAACACCGTGTAGGGGCCCGCTCCCTTGAGCGTATCGACGAGTTCGGCGGCTCCAAGGGCAGCCGCGAGGGTCTTGAAGGTACCGGCTCCAACGGCCGTCTCGACGATGTCAGCGGCTTTCACGCCTGCCGTACCAACCAGCATGAGGGCAGCCGCGAAACAAGTGGTGGCAATTCGGGTGTGCAACATAAGCTCTCCAAAAATCCAGAAGGTGATGAAACCACCTAACTGTAGGACCATGGACGCATGTGGCAAGAAAATCTGGTGGTCTTATGCGATTGGGGCCAAACCGGCATCTTCTCCGTCTTACGGATGCCTAAGCGACACTTTGGCCGACGCGAACTCGTTTACGGCGGCGAACTCGTGGAAGCGTCAGCCCCTCACGCCGAGCGCGGCGGACCAGACCTTCGTGGTCGGCCAGGTGCCCACCTTCGTGGACGTGAAGGCAGACCCGGTGCTGGCCAGGAGCCGCCAGGCACCGTTGGCCGCGTTGCGGACGGCGATGTCGGCCTTGCCATCGTTGTTGAAGTCGCCGACGGTGGCGAACTGCGTGCTGGTGAGCGAGGCCCAGACGGACGTGGTGAGGCCGCTGCCGTTGCTCAGCGAGACCGACCAGCTGCCGTCGCCGGTGCTTTGACTGACGAGGTCGGTCTTGCCGTCGCCGTTGAAGTCGCCCGCACGGACGTTATCCCAGGCGATGCCCGTAGCCCAGGTGCCAGCCCGCACCGACGAAAATGCCAATCCATTGCTGATGAGAAACCGCAACGAACCGTTCGTCGGATTGCGAACGAAGAGATCGGCCTTGCCGTCGCCGTTGAAGTCTCCGACGGTGGTGAACTGCGAGATCGGCAGATTGGCCCACACGGAGGTCACGAGCGTGGTTCCGTTGCTCAGCGACACCGACCAGTTACCGTCGCCGGTGTTCTGGCCGACGAGGTCGGTCTTGCCATCACCGTTGAAGTCGCCCGCACGGACGCCGTCCCAGACGACGCCCGTGGCCCACGTACCAGCCTTCACCGACGAGAATGCCGATCCGTTGCTGGTGAGGAACCGCCAGGTACCGTTGGTCGGGTTACGAACGGCGATGTCGGCCTTGCCGTCGCCGTTGAAGTCGCCAACCGAGGGAAACTGAAAAATCGGCAGGTTCGCCCACACCGTCGGCGTGGCCGTGCCCGACGCCGGCGTGAGCGTCACCCACCAGTCGCCGGTGGACGAAGCCGCGGCGAAGTCGCCCCGTCCGTCACCGTTGAAGTCGCCGGCAACCTGCGCCGCCCACGTGTTGCCAGCCGGGAGGGTGGCGAGCGCATTCGTGGTAAAGCCGCCGCTGGGGAATCGGCTGATGACCAGCTCATCGCCCGACATTCCGATAATGGCGTTGGCTGGCGGCGGAAGGGGCGGAGCAACCGTCACAGAGAACGTGTCTTCCACGAACTTCTTGGCATCGAAGACGGAGGTCGCCCGCACCGTCACCACACCCGTGCCGACCGCACCCGGGGCGTATGTCAGCTTGAGGCTGCCGTCGGCCTGGATCACCGGAGTGACAAGGGTCGGCGACGAGGAGGTCGCCGTGCAGACCAGTTCACCCACGCGCACGATTTGCGGAAACTTCACGAACTGGTCGGCGGTCAGCGTGTTGGTATTGACCGCCTGATTGGTGAAGGAGGGAACGGTGCTCGGGTTGGCTCCCGGCACGTCGCGGAGCGGAACCGTGTCGAAGGGCGAGACATAGCCAAACCGCGGCACCGCGGCCATCGCATCGACCGCCGCCATGCCGTTGCCCAGCACACGACCAAAGGTGGTGAAGCCGCCGTTTTGGTTATCCAGGTTCGCTGAGTTATCGGCGAGGTTGAAGAACCACTGGTTGGTCGCGCTGTTGGCGTCGCTGCCGAGCTTTGCCATCGCGATCGTGCCGCGAATATTGTTGGGGGCGGTGGTTCCACCCGGCTTCGGCTCGTTGACGACCGCGGCGAACTGCGTGACGTTGCCGATCGCTACCCCTGGATTGGCGTTGGTGACGGTGAACCCGCCTCCCTGCACCACGAAGCCCGGCACGGAGCGATGGATGATCGTGTTTTGGTAGTGGCCGCCGTCCACGTAAGAGAGGAAGTTCGCCGCGGTCGCAGGCGTCGTCCGCAGCCGCCCCGGGCCTTCTTTGTCGAAGAGTTCCACATAGACCTTGTCGAGCGGCGCCGGGCTGTTGACGTCGAACCGCACGATGGTGCCGGTGACGTCGGTGTCGTCGTAGCGTCCGGCCAGCGAGATCACCGCCGGCGCGGCTCCTGGGGCCACCGCCAGGTCGGGCAGGGCGCTGAGCACGTCCACGGCCATGAGCCGCCGGTTCTCGAGCTTTTCGATCCGGCCGAGCCTGCCAAACGGCTTCCGCTTCATGGTTGCACCCGAAATGCGTTTCGTGCCGTCCACGCCCTGAGTATGACTGGGAAACCGGCCTCGACAAAGGCCATACGCACCCCGGAGGCCGATGGTTCGCCCCGGCACAGCTCACTCAACGCTTTCGGGCCGAAACAGCCGGCCAAACCACCGACGTGGGCCTTCGGATGAACTGGCCATGGATTCGCATGCGAGATGTACTCTAACGCGGGAAACGTTTGGGAGCCCCCTCATGAACTGGCGAATCGACCGCATCTTCTGGGGACTGGTGCGTCTCCTGCTGCACCTTCGGTATCGCGTCAGCACCGACGGCATGGAGCAGGTCCGCCTCCTTCGCGGACCCACGCTCGTACTTCCCAACCACCCTGCCTACGTCGATCCGCCCACCGTACTCGCGCACGTGCCGCTCTCGGCGCCGCTGCGGCCGCTTGTCTACTCCGGCACCTACCGACTCCTGCCGCTGCTGCCCCTGATGAAGCTCGTCCGCGCCTTCGAGGTGCCCGACCTGTCGGCGCAGAGCCGCGACGCTGCCGCGCGAACGAGGGACCTCATCGACGCTGTCGCCGCTCGGCTCCAGGCAGGAGAAAGCTTTCTCATCTATCCCTCGGGCCGCCTCCAGCGCGGCGACCGCGAGATCGTGGGCTCCGCCCGCGTGGTCCACGAACTACTCACCCGCTGCCCGGAGGCGAACGTCGTCCTCATCCGCACCCGCGGCCTGTGGGGGAGCATGTTCAGCTGCGCCCGACGGGGAACGCTGCCCGATCTCGGCCGCAAGGCGGTCGCCGCCATCGGCTGGGGCCTCGCCAGCCTCGTCTTCTTCCTGCCTAGGCGGCCCGTGCACCTGCATGCCGAGGTGATTCCGCGCGACCGTCTCCCGCTTGGCTCGCGGGAGGAGTTCAACGCGTTTCTCGAGTCGTGGTACGACGCCGACGGCGGCCAGAGGCCATTCTTCGTCCGCTATAACGCCCTCTTCGGGCCCTCTTCCGGCCGCTTCGAAGCCGCATCCTCCGGCGTCGCCGTCGATCCGGACACGATCTCGCCAAAGACGATCCGGCTGGTCAACGAACTGCTCGCCGCGCACCTCAAGCGGGATCTCGCACCGCACGAACTGGAGGCCGAGACCCGGTTCGACGCCATCGGCCTCGACAGCCTCGACCGCATGGAACTCGCCCTCACCATCGAGCAGCAGTTTGGTTTCCAGAGCGACACGGTGGTCGACACACTCGGCGGCCTCTGGGCGCTTGCCGACGGCAAACTGGCATCGACGTCGGCAACGAGTCGGCCTGCCGCGGCCCCGCCCGCCTGGAGCCGTCCCGCCAGCCATGGCGATCGCCGCGTGCTCGCCGACACGGTCGCGGAGGCCTTCGTCCGCCGCGTGATCGCCGACCCCGACGCCGTGGCCGTCGCCGATGCTGTCTCGGGAGTCCTCTCCGCGCGGCGGCTGCTCGTGGCCGCGGCTCTGATGGCCCGCCGGTTCGCCGCCTATCCCGAACCGCACGTGGGCGTAATGCTGCCCGCGAGCGCCGCGGCCGACATCGTGTTCTACGCGCTCCACCTCGCCGGCAAGGTGCCGGTGATGATGAACTGGACCACCGGGCCCGCCAACCTCGCCCACGGCATCCGCGTCACCGACACGAAGAGGATTCTCACGTCGCGAAAACTCGTGGACCGGCTTGGCATCGAGGTCGAGGGGGCGGCGTATGAGTTTCTCGAGGAGATCAAGCAAGGGATCGGGCGACTGGAAGCGGCCACCACCATGCTCGCCGCACGGCTCGCTCCCAGCGGCTTTCTTCGTCGACTGCCGAAGCAGCGGCCCGACGACCCGGCGGTGTTTCTCTTCACATCCGGTTCGGAGAGCGCTCCCAAGACCGTGCCGCTCACCCACGACAACCTGATCGCCAACGTGGCGGCCAGTCTCGAGGTGCTCGAGCCCGACGCCGGCGATTCCCTGCTCGGGTTCCTGCCCCCGTTCCACAGTTTTGGACTCACAGGCAACGTGCTGCTGCCGGTCGTGGCTGGGATCCGCTCCGTGCGACACGCCGACCCCACCGACGCCCGGGGGCTGGTGCGGCTGATCGAGATCTACCGGCCGACGATGCTCTTCACCACGCCGACGTTTCTTGGCTACATCCTCGCCGCCTGCTCGGGCGACGAACTGCGAAGCCTCAAAAAGATCATCACCGGCGCCGAGCGCTGCCCGGACGCCACCTTCGCCGCTTGCCGCCGACTCGCCCCCGACGCCACGATCCTCGAGGGCTACGGGATCACCGAGTGCTCGCCCGTCGTGGCGGCGAACCGCCTCAACCGTGTCAAAGCCGGTTCGATCGGCGGCCCCGTCAGGCACGTCGAGACGATCGTCGTCGACCCCGACACGCACGAGCCCGTGGCCGCGGGCGCCACGGGCATGCTGCTCGTCCGCGGCCGCTCAATCTTCAAGGGATATCACCGCCACGACGGCCCGTCGCCCTTCGTGGAAGCCGTTGGCCACACGTGGTATCGCACCGGCGACCTTGTCTCCGCCGACGCCGACGGCTTCTTCACGTTCCGCGGTCGGCTCAAGCGGTTCCTCAAGGCGGCGGGCGAAATGATCTCGCTTCCGGCACTCGAGGAGCCGTTTCAGAGGCGGTTTCCACCAGACGATAATGGTCCGCGGGTCGCGGTCGAAGGCATCGAGACGCCCGGCGGCCGGCACGTGGTCCTGTTCACCACCTTCGACTTGCCGCTTCGCGACGCCTCCGAAATCCTGCTCGCCGATGGCCTACGAGGCGTGATGCGGCTGGATCAGATCCACCGGCTCGACAGGATCCCCGTGCTCGGGACCGGCAAGACCGACTACAACTCTCTCCGCCGGCTGGTCACCGAGTTGCATGACGCGGGCTGACCTCTGTCGGCACGATCGAGCTTTGACTGGCTCGACCACGGGAGGCGGTCAGGAGCCGGCCCGCGTGGCTTTCGTGCCGCCGAAGCGGTCTTCGATGCAGGTCATAATGCTGGCGAGATGCGGCTCTGCAATCGTGTAATACGCGCGGCGGCCATCCTTTTCGACATTGAGAAACCCACATCGCTGCATCAGCCGCAGGTGCTCCGACGCCATGTGGCTCGGAATGCCGCACGCCTCGGCCAACTCGCCGACGGTGTAGCGTCCGCTGAGCAGCATCTCCACGATGCGAAGCCGATGCGGATGGGCCAGCGTCTTGAGGCACTCGGCGGCCTGCCCAAGACACTCGAGGCTCATAAACTCCGGCGGACGGACTGGCTTGCTGCTCACATCGACCATGACGTCACCTCGAGCGGCCCGCTCCGGTCGCCGCTTTCGGGATTATATCGGAATGTGGCGACACGACACTGAATCGTTTCTGACCTTGGTGCCATACGGGCTCTCCAAGTGCCTTGCGCGGCGGTTTGTCCAAGCCCAACGCCGTGAGGCGTGGGCCGAATCACCACCAGTGGCGAAAAGCGTAGTCTGGGCCCCCTTCCCCGATGCCACCACGGAGCCACCATGCGGGCGGCCGCCTTCATTGCCGTTGAGCTCGCGTTCCTTGCCCTCGCCCACCTGCTCGGCGGGCCGGCGTGGACGGTGCTCGGCATGATTGCCTTCGTGGCGCAGGCCACCGGTGGCCTGCGGCCGGCAGCTTTGGCCACACTCGTTCCCGCCCTCGCCTGGGCGGTGGCGGCGAAGACCACCGGCAATCGCGAACTCTACTTTCCCTTCGCGATGCACCTCGCAGCCGTGACGGCAGCCATTCCGCCGACGACGCATCGGCTCGGATCGCTCGTGGCGGGGAGCGCAGTCGTGGCGACATTCCTCGCGATCCGCTGGCTGCAGGCCGCCACACCCCGGGTGCTCGCCGTCGAAGCCGTCGCGGCCGCGGTGGTGTTGGTAGCCGCAGTGGTGGCCCGGGAACGCTTTGCCGACGCGGCGGGCCGTTGGTGGATTCCCGCGGCCGCCTCGCTGCTCGCCTACGCGTGCCTTGCGCTCTGACCGCACGGCCTCAGCGGCCGGCCGGCGTATGGGCGTTGATCGACTCAGCCACCGCCCTGGCGATCTCATCAGCCAGTCGCTGCTGCTGCGTGATGTCGGCGACACCGCTGTTGGAGGCCACGACCTTGCCCACCACCACGGCGGGATTGAAGCCTGCCACGGCGCCCACCGCCACCGTCCCCGGCATCATGCGACCCTTGTCGGAACTGTCGAGGATAAAAAATGGCGTGCCGCCCGCCGTGGCGGGATCCGACATCGTGATATCGATGCCGATCTGCTTGTTGCCCACACCAAAGCCGATCGCGTTACGGGCCGCCGCGCTCCCCTCGTCGAGTTGCACCACCTGCCCAGCAAGCCGCCAGCCATTGGCCGGCGGCGGTGATGCCTCGGTCCAAAATACGGTCGGCCAGCCGGCTTGCTTGAGTTCGTCGGCGACGAGCCGCGCGATGCTCACGCCGGGCGGCTCGCTGCGGTCATGGCCGGTGACGATGTCGGCCACCCGAGGACGCGAGGCCATCAGCTGTCGCACGGGCCCCTGCGGCACGAGTCCGCCGGCAGCCTGCTGCCGTAGCTCCTCCTGAAGCGCGGGGTCCATGGTGAACGGCAGCACGTAGATGCGGGCCGGTCGCGCCGTCGGCCAGACGGCAGCGGTCGGCACCGCAGTGGCAGCCGTCGGCCCGACCGACTGAGCCCGGGCGGCGGCTAGAATACCATCGCTGACGAGCAAAGCCACGACGACGCAGCGAACGATGCCAGCCTGCATCACAACGCACCTCCACGAAAGAACGAAGCGGGAATGATAGGCAAGGAGGGTAGGTCTGAATGATCGGGAGCAAAAGGCCGATTCGACGCTCGATCGCCCGGCCCAGACCCGATCAGACCGCGGTCATTCCGGCGTGTCGTCCTCGCGGCCGGCCTTGCCGCGGCGCCGGGGCTGCGGGTCGTCGTGCCGGCGAAACACCGCCACCACGTCCTCGATCGGCACGACATACAGCAGGTTGTCTTGCTCGAAGTCGACGGGAATCGAGTTCTTGGGATGGAAGAGCACCTTGTCGTACTTCTCGATCGGGAAGTCGGCGTCGCGTTCGATTTGGAGGCTGACCTCAACCACTCGGCCGGTGATCGTGGGGATCTCAGCCTGGTCGGGCAGCACGATTCCGCCGCGGGTCGTCGTGCGGCTCTCGTCCTTGCGAATCAGCACCCGCATCCCGAGCGGCTCGACGAACTCTTTCACGGTGACGTCCTCCTCCGCCGGCCGGCGGTGACGACACGATGACAGTCCGGGGGGAAGGCGGCAACCCGAGCCAGTCTTGGTCGGACAACTCCCAGCCCGTAGATGGCCTCCACTTGATCCTCGCGCTCAAGTGCACGGCAAGTGAAAGCCGACCGGCCGTGAGGCCGCGGGCGAATCACGCTGGACGCAGCATCTTGTGGTGGTTCACCCCACGCCTCACGGCGTTGGGCTTGGACGAACAGCGGCGGCTGCCCGTGCAAGCCGAAGGCCGTGAGGCCTCGAACGCGGTGGAGAGGATGCCGAGTTTGTTCTGACCGCGCCCCACGCCTCACGGCGTTGGGCTTGGACCGCGGCCGCGCGAGGCTCTTGGAGGTCCGCATCAGTCGCCTTGAGGGCCGCGGGTTTCCGAACGAAGTTCGACCAGCGCGTTGGAGGCGGCCCGCTGCTCCGCCTCCTTCTTGTTGCGACCCCAGGCCGGGGAATACCGCCGCCCGCCAATCTGGGCCGACACGTGGAAGCTCTTGCTGTGATCGGGGCCGATCTCCTCGAGCACCTCGTAGGTGGGCGTGATGCCGTAATCCCGCTGGGCCCACTGCTGCAAGAGTGACTTGTGGTTCGAGCCCATCTCCCCGCTCACCACCTTCTCGATCTCGGGCACGAGCATCCGCTCCACGAGCGGACGAACGGCATCCATGCCGCCGTCGAGATAGATGCCGGCCACGAGCGACTCGAAGAGATCCGAGAGCACCGACGCCGGAACGGCGCGGCTGGGCGTGGAGAGACCCTTGCCCACAATCAGGAAGTCGACCAGTTGGAGCTGATCGCTGATCCGGCTGCAGGTCTCGCGGCTGACCACCACCGACTTGATCCGGGTCAGGTCGCCCTCGAGCGAGTCGGGGAACGTCCGGTAGAGCCGCTCACAGACGAGAAACCCGAGGATCGCGTCGCCGAGGAACTCGAGCCGCTCGTTCGAGGCCAGCCGGTGCAGGGCGCCCGAGGCATGGGTGAGGGCGGAAATGAGCAGCGCCGGATCGCGGAACTCGTAGCCGAGCCGCCGCTGGCACTCGGCCACGTCGATTCCGCATTCGGCCTCTGCCCGCTGCTCGTGCCCGGCCATGCGTACTCCCGTGATCCGTTCCCAAGGAAATATCGAGGATTTTGGGGGAGTGTCAACGCAGGTCGCCGCCGCGGTGGAACCGTGGAAAACCGGACCGAACAACCCCCTGCGATGCTGCGTACCAGGAGGAACCGCGTCTCCGCGAGCACCGCCGGCCCCCCTGGCCGGCCGGTGCCGTTTGCGCGCTCCGTGCCTACCATTGTGCGAGTCCATCGTCCACGAAAGGAGTCCTCCATGACCATCGTGACCCCGAGTTCCTCCACCTCCCCGTCGCCCCGCCGCGGTTTCCACCGGCCGGCGGCCTGCGTGTTTTGTGCCGCTGCCGTGGCGGCCGCCGCCGTTGTCGCCGCCCTAGCGCCCGTCGCCGTGCGTGCCGAGGCGGCCGCCGACGACCTCGTCCACGCCAACGCC
>Ga0209597_1002875_pt1 | contig 10779 bp, 8 predicted proteins | sample M_140625_MF_Meta_FD_187316 | JGI IMG/M metagenome (GOLD analysis project Ga0209597, IMG submission 187316) | Freshwater microbial communities from Lake Montjoie, Canada to study carbon cycling - M_140625_MF_MetaG (SPAdes) (version 2) | ecosystem: Environmental > Aquatic > Freshwater > Lake...
TACTCTGAAAATCAAGGAACTGCTTTACCAGGATTCTTGCCAGGTATAGGATTCTTTGGTTCGTCTAAACCTTCTTTAGGATTTGCATTTGGTGGTCAAGACGAAGTTCGATTTGAATCAGCAAAAAATGGTTGGTTAACCAATTATCCTAATTTCAATCAAAATTATACCCATGTATTAACTCGATCTTTAGATTTTACTGCTAATATGGATTTGTTTCCAGATTTAAAAATTGACTTTACTGCAAACAGATCTTTTGCTAACAATTACTCCGAGCAATACGATGTAACAGATGGTGTATATAATTCTAGATCTCCTTACAACACGGGTAATTTTGCAATATCTACTGTGATGCTAAAATCTTCGTTTAAACAGAGTGACGAATTTTTCTCTTTACCATTTGAAGAATTTAGAAATAACAGAATTATTATTGCTAATAGATTGGCCACAGATTATTATGGAACTACTAACTTTCCTGTCAATGCAGATGGTTTCCCTACTGGATTTGGAAAAAATAGTCCAGAGGTATTGTTGCCTTCTTTCTTAGCAGCCTACACCGGTTTTGATATTCCCGCATTAAAAGTAGTTGGAATAAGTTTGGCACAAAGCCCCGAAGATAGAGCAGGTACAATTTCGTTAAATGCATTTAAAAATATTCCTATACCAAACTGGAATATTAAATACAATGGATTAATGCGATATAATTTCTTTAAAGAAAAGTTCAAACGCTTTTCAATTCAACATGCTTATAAGGCTTCTTATACCGTTAACTCCTTCCGTTCTAATTTAGATTATAACCAACATGCTAACGAATTAAATCCGCTAAATGGCAATTTCTATAGCCAGACTATTATTGGAAACGTTAACTTGGTAGAACAATTTAATCCATTAATTAGGGTAGATTTTGAAACTAAAAGTTCCTTTAAAATTCTTGCTGAATTGAAAAAAGATAGAGCATTATCTTTAAGTTTTGATAATAATTTACTGACTGAAGTAAAAGGAATTGAATATGTTATTGGTACAGGATATCGGTTTAAAGATGTAATTTTTTCTAGTAAATTAGCTGATACCCCATCCGGAGTAATTAAAAGCGATATCAATTTGAAAATAGATTTTTCATACCGAAATAATAAAACCATCGTTCGTTATTTAGATTATAACAACAATCAACTAGGAGGTGGGCAGAATATTTGGACTTTAAAGTTAACGGCGGATTATTCTTTTAGCAAAAATTTAACTGCAATTCTATATTACGATCATTCGTTCTCTAAAGCAGTAATTTCTACTTCGTTTCCTATGACCAACATTAGAGGTGGTTTTACTTTGCGATATAACTTTGGCAATTAATAAAAATTGAGGTAGAATCCTTTTCAATATTTAATAATAAACAATACATTTGAACACAATATAAAAAATAGAAATATAATGAATATACCAACTAATTTAAAATATACTAAAGACCACGAATGGATTTCTATGAATGGTTCTATTGCAACAATTGGAATTACAGATTTTGCACAAAGTGAACTAGGTGATATAGTTTATGTGGAGGTTGAAAGTTTAGATCAAACATTAGATAAAGATGAAGTTTTTGGTACAGTTGAAGCCGTGAAAACAGTATCTGATTTATTCTTACCTATGTCAGGAGAAATCATTGAATTTAATGAAGATTTAGAACGTAATCCCGAAACTGTAAATACAGATCCTTATGGCAAAGGATGGATGGTGAAAATAAAAGTTTCAGATAATTCCCAATGGGAGGAGTTATTGGATAGTGATGCTTATGGGAAGCTGATAGGTGCATAATAATAAATTATATCTTTGGTTTGCACTCCTCTGGACTTCAATAGTTACGGTGTTGAGTTTGATAACCATAGGTGATGTTGGAAGCTCTATACCTATTTCCAATAAAGATAAATATGTACATTTTATTTTTTATTTTATTTTTGTTATTGTTTGGACTTTAGTTATAAAGCACTCAAATTCAAAAAAAATGCATTGGATTGTCTTGTTTTCGTCAATATCTTTCGGAATTTTAATGGAGATTTGTCAAGGAGTATTTACCACGTCTAGGAAACCAGATGTAATGGATGTAGTTGCAAATAGCTTAGGAGCAATTTTCGGATTGATTTTTTTTAAAATTATTTTAAATAAATATAAAACCACTCCTTGAGTGGTTTTTGTATAACTTCCAAAATATGAAAATGCAACAATATTTAGATTCTACCTATCTTAAAACTCCAAATCAAGCAGGTCTTTCAAATATAGAAAATACTAAAATAGTAGAAGGGTTTATTCAGGAAGCTATCGAAGAAAGGTTTAAGCTAATTATGATTCGTCCAGACATGGTTACATTGGCAGAAAAAATGATCCAATATGCCAATTCTAAACTAACCATTGGAACTGTGATTGGTTTTCCAGAAGGCACTTATTCTTTAGAAGAAAAATTAGCAGAAGCCCAAAAAGCTATTGAAGATGGCGCAGATGATTTAGATTTTGTTTGTAATTACGAAGCTTTTAAAAGAGGAGAAATACAATTGGTTAAAAAAGAAATACTGGAAGGAACTAAGTTGGGATTATCACATAATAAAATTGTAAAATGGATTATTGAAGTTGCTGCTTTAAATGGAGAACAAATAATTCAACTTTCGGCGTTAATAAAAAATGTAGTTATGGCAAATTTTAAAGAAGTTTGTTATCCTTCCGTTTTTGTGAAATCATCCACGGGTTTTTATAAATCAGAAGGAGGACTTCCAAATGGAGCAACTATTCCAACTATACTAATGATGCTTGAAAATGCATCACCACTTTCAATTAAAGCAGCAGGTGGGGTTCGTACTTATGAAGAAGCAGTTGAAATGATTCGTTTGGGAGTTAAAAGAATTGGCACCTCTTCAGCTAAAGCAATTGTAAAGGGCCAAATTGCAAATGAAAGTTATTAATTGATAGTACTACTATGTTAAAGAAATTTTTTACAGCATTTTTATTTTTTGCTATGGTTGTTGCCTTCGCTCAAAAAAATAGTGAGCAAATGCCAATTTTTTCTTCTTGTGAAAAATTGCAAGACAAACAATTAGAAGCTTGTTTTTACCAGCAAGTAAAAACTTATATTTATACTAATTTTCAAGTTCCACAAAAGTTAAAAGATTCCAACTATAAAGGAACCATTATTGTGCTTTTTGAAGTAGAAAGTAATGGTGCTTTTAAAGTACTTTATATTGATGCCAATGATACCGAATTAAAAATTGAGAGTCAACGCGTTTTTGAAAAAATGCCTAAAGTCGTTCCCGCTACTTTTAATGGATCTCCTACTACTACCAAATACACCATTAAAATTTCTGTTCCTTTGCAAAACTACGTATCACCTAATGTAGACAATTACTTACAAGAGGATGCCGCTTCCATAATTAAATCGAATCGAAATAAAGAACTAACCGAATTGGATAGTATTACCTATCAAAAATTTAATAATCCTCAATTTGAAAGTCATTTAAACATTCCTTTTTCTCACAGTTATTATGCGCAATTTGATGGGTCAATGAACCAAATTGGCAGTAATAATCACACTGCCTCCAAGCCTTTTACGTATGCCGAAGTTTCTAAATATTATAATTTGTCTGCTGAAAATGAGAAGTTAATGAAGAACAAAACTACTTGGTGTGGAAAGAAAATTTGGAATGAAAATACTGTTGCAATTCAAGCTAAAGATTATTGGTTTACAATGAATCCGATTTTTGATTTACAAATGGGAAAAAGTAATCCAAAAACAGCAAAATATACCTTTGTTAACACTCGTGGAATTCAAATTCGTGGTGGTTTGGGTAGTCAGTTAAATTTCACGACTACTATTTATGAAAGCCAAGGAAGATTTGCCGATTATTATAATAATTTTGCCGAATCTTTGCATCCAATAGGAACAGTTCCTGTCGATTATCCTGCCGTGGGTGATCCTGCAATAATCCCAGGAATTGGTATTGCTAAAAGATTTAAAAAAGACGCCTTCGATTTTCCTTCTGCGGAAGCAAACTTAACCTATTCTCCAAGCAATTTTTTCGATTTGCAAATGGGTTATGGAAGAAATTTCATAGGGGATGGCTACAGATCTTTACTTTTAGGAGATGGAACCACGCCTTATCCTTATGTAAAATTAAACACTACTTTCTGGAAAGTAAAATATACCAATACCTATATGTGGTTAAAAGATGTTCGAAAAGATGCAATGGTAGATAAAACATATGCGACTAAATTTATGGCTAACCATTATTTAAGTTGGAATATTAACAAACGATTTAATTTAGGATTCTTTGAATCGGTGGTGTGGGCAAACCAAAATAATAGAGGCTTTGATATGAGTTTTGTGAATCCAATAATCTTTTATCGTTCGGTAGAATTTGCAGCTTCATCTAAAAGTGGAAATGCACTTCTAGGATTAACTTATAAATACAAATGGAACAACCAATTTAATTTTTACGGTCAATTTTTAATTGATGAATTCTCTTTTAGCGAAGTTAAAGCACAAAACAATAGTTGGAAAAATAAATTTGCATACCAACTTGGTGTTAAATATTTCAACGCCCTGAATATTCCAAATTTATTACTACAATTAGAGTATAACCACATTCGTCCTTATGTCTATTCTCACAGCGATGTCATGACTAATTATGGGAATTACAATCAGAGTATGGGTCACCAATGGGGAGGAAATGCTAAAGAATTAGTTGCTATTGCAAGGTACCATAAAGGCAGGTATTTTGCAGATGCTAAAGTAACTATGGGTGTACGAGGATTAGATTTTAATTCGGCAACAGATTCTAATAATTATGGCGGAAATATTTACATAAGCTATTATGATAATCGCCCTAATGACATAGGGGTTGTAATTGGACAAGGAAACAAAACTTCTATTTTTATTGCCGATCTACAAGCGGGATATTTAATAAATCCTGCAACTAACATGAAGTTGTTTGGTAGTCTTATTTATAGAAATATGAATCCTACAGTTGAAACTGAATTGGTAAAAAAAGAAACTTCTACTTGGGTTTCTTTGGGCTTGCGTTGTGATATTTTTAATTGGTATTTTGATTATTAATTTTTCAAAATAGGCGCTTTTTTTTTCTTAAAATTGTAATTCCATATACTAAAGCTAAAAGTAATAAAAGCCAAAGTTTAGCATTTATAGTTGCCGCTGGAGGATCGCCTCCTTCAAGTCCTGTGCTGCCATTATTATCTTCATCTCCCGGTCCTGAACCAATTTGGGCAAATAAAATAAAATCAGAAATCAAAAAATAGAATACTAACAGTGTTTTAATAATTCTTTTCATGACTTATTTAACATTTTTTTTAGTTATAATTTCTCCGTTTTGGGTTGTTATTTGAAATAATAATACCTCATTAGCAACATCTAGTTTAATAGAGTATTTAGTATCATTTATGTCCGATTTTTGGTATAATAATCTTCCTCTAATATCAAATATTTTTATAGAATGCATGATTATTTCACCTGAGTTTATAAACGCGGCTTGGTCCTTGTTATAAATTATTATTTGATTAGCATTAACAGATGGATTTGTGTTGTTAAGCTGATTTTGATAAATAATATCAAAACGATCTGTAAAAGTTCCTATTGCGGTGCTAAAGGAGTATTCACCTAGGGTTAAATTTTGAATACTATTAGCATAATTATCTCTCAATAAAACATCCTGTGAACCATCAAAAATCCCTTCTTTTTGTAGTAATGAAAAAGTATAAGTATCTGCTACATTTGTTTTAAATAGTATCGGAATAACATCATTAACCATAAAACTAGGTCGAGCATTGATAACTAATTCTTGTGGGCCTGCTTTTGTATAAAAAGCAATAGAAGAATCATTAGAATATAATCCATCCAAGCCGGTATCATAATCATACGTTGCATTAGGTATATAAGCAATCAAATTTTGCCCTGCACTGTTATTGGTAGAATTTAACATTTTTATCCAATAACGATCCATTTGTGTATTTGAAGATTTAAAGAATTGATCCACATTTTCACTAGACCGCATGGAGTTAGTGAAATTTAAATTTGTTTGTCCCGCTTTAGCTTTTACCATAAATCCTTGGCCAATTGATATTAAATTTGTATTTGTGTAAGTTGCATTGTTATTTAAAGTACACCCTATCATGGTACAAGTAGAATAAGAAACTAAATTATTATTTTCATTAAATTTTCTCCAAAACCACAATGTCCCCTCAATAGTACTACTGTTGTCGCTAATAAAATTATTCATTAATAAAGCAGATGGGTATGGATTGCCAGTAGCATTAATAGCGGTGTTACTTCCAGTATTTTCCATTGTAAACGAAACATTCCCATTTCTTGGAACTCCTGTAAAAGTACCAGTCCATTTTAGTGGCTCAGGAGATAAATTAGAGTTATAAGAAAGCCAATTATTTGGGCTTCTAATTAAATAACTTTTTGCAGTATCAAATGAGGTAGTAATTGGATTAACCGAATTATATTGATTTGTTATAGTATTATATGTGTAAAAACGAATGTTAGTTGGACTAATATTTGAAGTTAAAGGCGAAAAATCAAATAATTTTTGGATACTAATAACTGGGGAAGACCATAAATTATAATCTAATCTATACATAGGAGAAGACATTCGTTTTACGGAAATATCTCCAATGTTACTTACATTAGTTTGTTGAAGCAAATTAGAATTATTGTTTAAAGTAAAACTACTTCCAGCTTCCACAGTTAGCTTGCCATTTAGGGTAACATCGTATCCAGAAGGAATTGAAACGATAGCAGAATTAGATACCGTCAAAGTACAAGCGAATATATCGACAGCTTCCGAATAGTTTCCAGTCATGAAGGCGGTGGTGGTAATTATTGGCACGCCGTTACTCCAAGCATTTCCATTCCATGTTGTAGCACTAATAGTAATAGTAACGTAATTAGAGTTTACAACTGTACAAGATCCATTTTGTACTAGCGCTCTAAAATAGGTAGTTGTTGTTAAATTACCAATATTAGAACCTGTTAAAGTTGTCGCGGTATTTGTTATATCAACCGGACTTGTGAATGCGGTATCAGAAGATTTTTGCCATTTCAGTACATTGCCTATATTTCCAGATAAAGTAAGATCTGAAGGAGCACTTCCAGAACATATTGCTTGGTTGGAGGATAAGGTTCCTGCAGTTGTAGGTATTGGACTAACTAAGGTTACAGTACTTTCAGCTGATTTAGAACAAGTTACATCGATCGTACTTCTCACTTTTAAAGTATAAATTCCTGTGGCTAATCCTGAGAAAGTAGCACTTGCTTGGTATGTTGTTCCATTATTTACACTATATTCAACACCCGATTGTGTGGTAAATACTATCGTTCCTGTTGGGACCGTACAAGTTGGTTGAGTTGTACTTGCAGCCGTTGGTGTGCTTGGTGAGTTTATGGTTACATTCACTGAAGCTCCTACTGAACTATAGCAATTATTTACGCTATCATAATAAAATGAATAATAAATTCCTGCATCAGTAGTTTCTGGTGTCGTATATGCAGTTCCAGTATGTGTATTATTAGTAAACCATACTAACGTTGCCGCCGATGGAGTACTACTTGTCACCAAAGAATTCAAATTTACTGAAGTACTTGGGCAAACATTTACTAAAGTAGTACCGCTTAATACAGGGGCAGAAGTGCCCGATCCACAAACTTTTCCTAAAGTATATATTTCATAAGTATTAGGAACTATAGCTGCAATAGTTGTAATTGATCCAGAAGTTAAATTACTAGGATCACCTAAAATAGAAATGGAATCAACGTTTGCAGGAATTGCAACCCATTGCGATCCGTTCCATCCTAAAATTCCTAACGAACTTAGGGAAGTAACAGCGCTTGTTGCATCCCAAGTTAGTGTTATCTTGGCAGATGTGGCTCCGTTTATATCCCAGTATTCTACATTATTTACACTTAAAACACCAGCTCCCATTAATCCGGTATTAAATGGACCACTCGCTGGCAACACCGGTTCGTTACCCCCCCTTAATCTTGTAGTAATTGCAATGGAAGCACTAACACCATAATAGGCAGCATTTGCAGGATTTATTAAAGTAGCTGAAGATATTGCTGCGGGTCTATATTTAGAATTATCCCCAATTGGGAAAGTAAAAGCAGATGTTCTGTAAGTTTTTACATAGCCATCTACAAAGGCGGAGTTAGATGCGCCCGTCCAACTTGCAGTTCCTACAAAACTCAAAAATCCTTGCGTAGCGGTTCTGTCGGTGCCTACAAGACCTGGTTGAATTCCGGAACCTCCATTTAAAAAATTATGTTGTATATTTACAATAGCCATTTCGCTCGAATTGAAGAGGTAGGTGTTTCCAAAACTTGAGGATTGAGAATAGATTTTTCCGCTAATGGCAACTAACGCTATTAAAAGAATCTCAACACTTCTTTTAGGGGATATTTGTATCATTTTATCATTTTTTTTGAGTTTTAGTGAAATCAACCCTAACAATAGAAATTATCAAGTACAAAAGTAGGTTAGTACTTAATGACCAAGTATATTAAAATATGCGTATAAATTGTAAAATTGACATTATTTAAAATAAGAAATATTTAATGTTTACGAATTTTAATGCTCTTTCCTATTAATTTTAAGAGGAATTACTGTCATATATCAATAAAAATTGAAATTGACTAAACCACATTTTTTTGTATTGAATAGGTTTTTTAGAATTTATAAATTAAAAAATCACTATTTGTGAATTGTTTTTTGTCAAATCCTTTTTGATAAACTACTTTTGCATTAGTTTTAATAGTAAAACACTTTTGAAAACAATTCAATCTCCTTTTTTGCATTTAAAAATCTACCACGATTTTAAACAAATTACTAAAGCAGGATTAGCAATAAGTGTTGTTTTTTCTTCTATTGCAGGGTATTTATTAGGTTTTGATGCTACTTACCCATTTAGTTGGATGACCTTGTTGGCCCTTACAATAGGAGGATATTGTATGGTTGGAGCTTCTAATGCTTTTAATCAAGTAATAGAGAAAGATTTAGATTCCTTAATGGATAGAACTAAAAATCGTCCAGTTCCTTCTGGCAGGATGTCTGCTAATAGCGCATTATTTATTGCTAGTTTTTTAACAATAATTGGTTTGATTTTGTTATATAATATTAATCCAAAAACTGCAATGTTTGGAGCAATATCTATTTTTTTATACACCAGTATTTACACTCCGTTAAAAACGATTACCCCTCTTTCGGTATTTGTTGGAGCATTTCCCGGAGCTATTCCATTCATGCTAGGCTGGGTTGCTGCTACAAATCATTTTGGTATAGAAGCGGGAACTTTGTTTTTAATTCAATTCTTTTGGCAGTTTCCGCACTTTTGGGCTATAGGTTGGTTTTTGTTTGAAGATTATGAAAAAGCTGGATTTTTCATGCTTCCAACAGGTAAGAAAGACACTAAAACGGCTACTCAAATAATTCTTTATACGCTTTGGTTGATTGTAACCTCCTTAATACCGTATTTTGGATATACCGGAAAATTACAAATTAGCCTTCCTTCTGCGATTTTAGTTTTTCTTATAGGAATATGGATGTTGCTTTATGCAGTAAAACTATACCACGCTAGAACTCCCAAAGCAGCCCGAGCTTTGATGTTAGTAAGCGTTTCTTACATTACATTACTACAAATAATATATATAACAGATAAATTTTTAAGATAGTTATGATGACAAACGAAGAATATAAATCGCGTACGGCAAGATCTTACAAGCTCTTGTTAATTTTTGCTATGATAAGCATGACCATGATGTTCGCTGGCTTAACCAGTGCCTTGGTGGTTAGCAAGTCAAGACCCGATTGGATGAAAGATTTCCAATTACCCTCTTCTTTTTACTTTAGTTTAGTGGTAATAATCTTATGTAGTATTACAATGCATTTGGCTAAAAAGGCGATACAAAAAGACAACCGAAAAGCCACTTCCTATTTATTAGGTACTACTTTAGCGTTAGGACTGGCCTTTGTATATTTTCAGTTTCAAGGGTTTTCTCAATTATTCCAAAATCACTTGTATCCAGTTGGAGGCGCAGGTTCTATAACTATTTCCTTCTTGTACGTTTTAGTTTATGTGCACCTTGCGCATTTATCTGGAGGGATAATTTCACTATTAATTATAATTTATAATCATTTTAAACAAAAGTACAATTCATCCCAATTTCTTGGTATTGAGCTAGGTGCAATGTATTGGCACTTTCTTGATTTCTTATGGATTTATTTATTTTTGTTTTTATATTTCTTTAAATAAGAAAAATATGTAAATTTGGGGACTTTTTAACAACAACTTTTTATGGGATCGAAAGGTACTACTACTAATACTGAAGGCAAAACTTGGGATGGAGGAAATGAGCCATTAAAAGCAAGTTACGGAAAATTAATGATGTGGTTTTTCATCGTTTCTGATGCATTAACTTTTTCGGGATTTTTAGCTGCCTACGGTTTTTCAAGATTTAAATTTATTGAAACTTGGCCATTAGCCGATGAGGTGTTTACCCACTTTCCTTTTGCACACGGTGTTTCTATGCCAATGTATTATGTGGCATTGATGACTTTTATATTAATTGGATCTTCTGTAACCATGGTTTTAGCTGTTGATGCTGGTCACCACATGAAACAAGGCAAAGTGGCATTTTATATGTTTTTAACTATTATTGGGGGCTTAATATTCGTTGGATCTCAAGCATGGGAATGGAAAAACTTTATCCATGGTGAATATGGCGCTATTGAA
>Ga0209597_1002876_pt1 | contig 10778 bp, 21 predicted proteins | sample M_140625_MF_Meta_FD_187316 | JGI IMG/M metagenome (GOLD analysis project Ga0209597, IMG submission 187316) | Freshwater microbial communities from Lake Montjoie, Canada to study carbon cycling - M_140625_MF_MetaG (SPAdes) (version 2) | ecosystem: Environmental > Aquatic > Freshwater > Lake...
TAAAATGGACACATAGTACTACTCCTAGTATTAAAAGCCTTAGAATCGTCTTAAAATGCGAAATAAGGCTATTGTGGTTACTCTTCATACTCTCCGTCTTCGTTAATATCCAATAATTCCCCTTTATTATGGTTATAAAGTGGTATTTCATCACTCTCCCCAGCCTTGTAAGCTGGTACAATCATTCCTGGCTCTGTTTGCGTATCAAAGTTAATTATCTCACCTTGTGGTAACGCTTTGTGCTCATCTCCGTCTATTTGCTTCATAATATCTCCAATTTGATTCGGTTTAACTACGTTGACTGTAATTTGCTTAACCACATCTCCTTCATGAGCAACCTCAGTCTTCTCGATATATCCTCTTCTCTTGCCTCTAGTCTTCAACAAGAACATGGTTGCTAAGGTGTCACCCCTAGCAATCCTCTCCATCAGCTTTTGTTCGCCAAAGTCAAGCATTATCTCCTCAGGCTCGATTTCAGCTAATCTCTTAGCAAAGTCAGGATCATCCTTCAACCAAGTCTTATACTGCGTCCTACCGACTCCAGAAGCCTCACATGATATAGTGATATTGCCAAAGTTCTCCTTGTAAGCTATGATAAAAGCTTCTTTAGCTATTTCCTTGAATTGTGCGTTCATATTATACCTTTTGGTGTGTCAAATGTTTAAAAATGTTAAAATCATTGTTTTATATCAGAATATTGGGGGGCACAAGGGCATGATAGGGTAGGGGACGCTAAAAAAGTGGGTAGGGGGTCGAGTGGGGGAGTGGTCTCCCCTATCACTTAACATAATAATTATTATCGGTGCTTGTCCCCTATCGTTTCGGTGGATCATTTTGGGTGTTTTAGTGTGCTAAGTTAAGCGTAAATATTTAATGATTGATAAGTGACTCAAAGGCAAAAAGTAAAAACCGTTCACCTTATTGTATTAATATATACTTACTACTATAATAGTATATTAATATAGTAATATAATATTACTACTATAATATACCATTATTAATATAATATATAATTACTAATTAAACAATTGATAATAATATACTTAGTAATTATATATATACCTTAACAAATATTTAACAAAATACTTTTATTTATTTGCAATTGTTTGCAATTGTTTACATATCTTTAGGTCCTATTAATAACAAACAAAAACAATTTTATGCAACACCTTGACACCTTTTTAATGTTTTACTCCTTAGCTTTATTTACCTTGATATTAGGTAACATGGCTAAAGTATTCACAGATTATTTACTAACTAAAATAAAATAACATGAGCCTAATTTCATTTATCATTTACTTAATTATTGGAACTCTATTTTTAACCCTTGTCAAAACAATATGGCAAGAAATAACAAACAAATAAAACCAAAAACAATGACAAACACAACACAACAAAAAAAGGAATTTAGAGTACAGCTTGACCAACTTTGTACTATTTGGACAAGTAGTATAAAATTTGTTGAAGCGACAACGCAAGATGAAGCCGACAAGCTAGCCATTGAATTATATAACAATGGCGAACTATTCGAAAACCTTGAAGACTTTGAATACGTTTATGACTCAATAAAAGAAACCGACACATTGGAGGTTATAAGCGAAACAGGTAACGTACTTATGAAAATAAACTAAAAATAAATACAATGAAAACAAAATTTAATAACTCCGAATTGACACACGTTTGGGCAAATCAAACTCAAACACATGGCAAAGGCTCAAATATGTTTTTTGAATACGATAGTATCTATTCATACGGCTATCACTTTAAATTAGCTCAACACGTAACCAACAAAGACGGGCAAAAGTGCGTATTTTTTAACGATAGGCACTATTCTAACTCAACAAGTAAACAACAAACACTTGTTTGGCGTTCAATACCCGCAAATGTTCAATTTTTTAAAGTACAAAGTTTTTTCAATGATATCGAGAACTCAACAAACGCACATTGCGAGAACTTAAAAAGTTATTTAGAATACGCAAAGGATAGTCAACAAAAGGGAATAAAAGCAACTAAATTAAAAAACGGATATATAGAACAAACTAAAATTGCGATTGACATTTTTGAAAAGTACGTTTCTTTTTTTGGCTTGAGTCAGTTTTTATGGGATTATCAAACGCTACAAAATAGATACAACGAGCTAACCAATTGGATATTTGAATACCAAAATTCGGAGGAGTTCAAAACATGGCAAATAAAAAAAGACGAGAACCAAAGAAAAGCCGAACAAAAACGACTAGAAAAGGCAAAAGACGACATTTTAGAATTTAAAGCGTTTAAAGTTTCGTCAATTTATAACTTAGGTCAATATTTTTTACGATATAACAAAGAAACTGACAACGTTGAAACGTCAGGAGGCGTAAAAATGTCCAAAAATGTATTTTTATTGGCTTACCAACGTCTAAAAAATAATACTTTACAAATAGGTCAACATGTTGGCGACTTTACATATAACGGCATAAAAGACGGTTTTTTGTCGGTTGGTTGCCATAAAATAAGTATTGACGAGGTTGAAAATTTAGTACCTGAATTAGGTTAACTGACGAGGCTTAAAATGTAGCCGAAATAAAGGCCCATTAATTTGGGCTTTTATATTAACCAAAATATTTAACAATGTTTACACGAATTAACAACGACACAAACGGCAACCCTCGTTTTGTTGTTCATTACCTACAAATGGCGGACACATACGAAAGAGCCCTTTTTTTAGGTCGCAAATTAGGAGGGCGTAAATTCCATAACAAACAATTTGGCGGAGGTATAGCGTTTCAATCTTATAATACTGAATATTTAGCCGAAAGGATAGCCCAAATTAAGCAAAACGAATATTTGGCAAAATAATCCAAAATAAGACACTAAAAATACAAAATAATGTAACTACCTTACTAACATATTAAACAGGCTAGAAACGTCTAAAAAGGACGTTTAAATTGATTCTGTTCATATTGTCAATATATGGCTAATAAGTCCATGTTGCAACATTGATGTTGTGCCATTGATTTTGCCATTTGAAGATCCTATGTCATGCCAAAAATCTGTGCCAAAAACCCTATTCAAAAACTCCCCAAAAAACCCACAAAAATCTTTGACAAAAACCTAACAAAAATTTGGTGGGACAAAAACTTTTATATATTTTTAAACTTTAATACAAACAAAAAACCTAAAACATGAACACAAAATTCCACTTATTACTTGAACGAAGTGAATACACATCGGACAATGACATCACAAAGTTAGAACCATTGTTACAAGAGTTTGCTAAATCAGAGGGCGAAAAAACCTTTTTTAAATCAGACATAGTATCAATCAATGATGCTAATAATTACATGAAAGAAGAACTTTGGATTGAGAACAATAAGTACAATGGCGAAGACGTTACTTTTATTCACTGGTACAACGAACAATTTTATATCATACAAACAAATTAAACAAAATGAAACCACTAAAATCACAAATCAAAATCGATGCTATCAAAATGATTGAAGCATCAACAGAATCAATTTTTGCTGCTTTACATGAAAAATATATGACTGTTGGAGGTGATATTTCGCCAATTCAGCAATATCAGATAGAAGAAGCACAAGAACTTTTAGTTCACATTATTACAAAACAAGTATTTCAAAACATTGACCTAAGTAAAGTTAATTTACAAGAACTTAATAGAGATGAGTTAATGGAACTAGCTTATGAACTAGATTGGAACGGTAGCTGGGACGCTGACGAGGAAGGTCAAGAGCCTATGACCAAAGATGATTTGATAGAAGCTATTGCCAATATGATAAACGAATTATAAATGAAAGTATTAGAGCTGTTTGCAGGAAGCAGGTCTATTGGCAAAGTAGCTGATAGACTTGCTTTTGACGTTTACTCAAGCGACATTGAGCAATTCGGTGGAATAGATTACGTTACCGACATTTTGGATTTTGACCCAACAAAAATCCCTTTTAAGCCAGACATCATTTGGGCATCTTGTCCATGTACTGCGTTTAGCGTGGCTGCCATTGGTAAAAACTGGACTAAGGTCGGCGATGATTACGTCCCCAAAAACCCCAGAGCTAAATTTGGTCTACAACTAGTCCAAAAAACCCTTGAAATAATTGAGCATTTTAACCCCACCTATTTTTTTATAGAAAATCCTAGAGGGATGCTTAGAAAGATGCCTATAATGGCGGATCTTCCAAGACAAGGCGTAACATATTGTCAATATGGAGATACAAGGATGAAGCCCACAGACATCTGGACTAACAGTACAAAATGGATTCCAAGACCAATGTGTAAAAATGGCGACCCATGTCATGTAGCTGCACCCAGAGGATCAAAAACTGGCACACAAGGACTTAAAGGTTCATACGAGAGAAGTAAAATACCAGAAGATTTGTGTTATGAGATACTAAATTCTTGCATTATTTAACAAAATATTAGCAAAAAACTTCAAAAGATATCCAAAAACTTCTTAATTTTACAAAACAATTATAAACAAAACAAAAAACCTATGAAATTTGAATTTGTACAAGAGACAGATCAGTTGTTAAATGACACAATCTATTTTACTAAGCAAGATGGCGTATTCGTTAGTGGAAGCATCAGCACTAAAAGAGATATAGCTTATGCTATATTCCAAAAACTTTCCGAAGGATTGCCCCTTAGAACAACAGAAATATTAGAAACAAAAACCCTACAAGAGTAAAAACAAAAAAAATGTTGAAACTAACCCTCGAACAAAAAAAGAAAGGTATCAAAGAAGAGTTTACCTATGTCAACAGTAACGGACGAATGTCAAAACAATACACCTACAAAGGGATGTATATCACTTGGGATAACCAAATCCTACATGGCAAATGGTATTACTGGAGAGCTAGTTATTACGGATCTTTAGATGCAGCGATTACAGGAATAGATAGGCACATTAATCACTTTAAAACCAAATAAACAAATGTTAGAAATCAAAGACCACAAAAGCCTTTTTAAATATGGCGACATGAAAAAAATTATGGAAATCACTGGCTACAGTCGTTATGTTATTGAAACTAGACTAAAGAACAATGACTACGAGATGACAGAGCTGATAAAAACCTTTTACGACAAAAAACTTGAACTACTTAAAAACCAAATATGGGAGCATCAGAAATAAGCTATTACGTTATGCCAGGACTAAAACAAACAGAAGTAAGATTTGACCAAGTTATTAAAACGGTATGTGAAGTTATGAAAATTGATAGATATAAGTTACTTACGCCAAACAGGAGTAAAAACTTGGTTTTTGGTAGAAATATGTGTTATTTTATTTTTAGACGTTATTTTTCGATGACACTAAAAGAAATAGCACAAGCTTTTGGCAGAGATCACACTACAGTTATTCATGGACTTGTAACATTCCAAAATGACATAGAGTGTATCAAGTTTTATAAATCTCAGTTCTTAGACGTACAACAAACATTAGGATTACACACAAACAACAAAAAACTCAATATTTTAACAACAAACTAAACATTATGCTATCATCATTCGCAGAGTTAAACGAAACAGACAAAAGACTTTTTGTCGCTAAAATCATCCACAACATTAATTATAGCCAATCAAGTTTTGAGACTGTTATGGCACTTGTTAAGATGTGGGATGAATACCCAAGAAGACAAGCCACTTTTTTTACCAAATTAAACCAAATAACAAATGGAACTGCAAACAACTAACACACAGATTCAAGCACCTAGTTACCAGATGGTTAACAAGGACTCTATGTTATCCTTATCTAACGAGCTTAAACGCTTTGTAAAGGATGCACACTTAGTATCTAACATTAAAGGAAAGGACTATTGTAACGTAGAAGCATGGCAGATGGCTGGAGCTTCATTAGGCTTATTTCCTATCATTACAAGCGTACAAGACTTATCAAGTGAGAATGAAGTTAAGTACATGGCTACTTGCGAAGTTAGATCATACCAAGACAATAAGTTGGTATCTGTAGGTATCGCAATATGCTCTAACAAAGAGGGTAGCAAAAAATTCTTTGATGAGTATGCTATCTTATCTATGGCACAAACAAGAGCAGTAGGTAAAGCATTCCGTAATCAGTTAGCATGGTTGATGAAGGCGGCTGGATTCGAAGCGACACCTGCTGAGGAGATGGATTTTGCGACAGTGCAAACTGGTGCTAGTGTACATGAAGAGCCAAAAAAACCCTCAAAGCCAGTACAAACAGTTGTAGCTGAAATCTTAGAGGAACAACCTACAAGAGAAGAAATAATGATGGAAATAGCTCAATGTACTAAATTAAAGCAGCTAACAGATGTTTATTATGGATATAAGCAAACATTTGATGCTGATGAAACATTGATGAAGGTATTAAAAATGAAAAAAGAAAACCTAAAATAAAATGAACCTAACATTATTACCAAAAGTAGAACTAAGTTCTATAGAACCGAACAAATTTGCAATTGAGTTAATCAAAACGCAGATAGTAAATCACTTTACAGAAACTGGTGAGTCACCACTTGAGCTTCTTGTCAAATCAGAGGCTGTTGTACAGCTTTTAGAAGGCATTAGAGCTGATTTAAAGGATTTAGTACTAGATGAGCTTAGTAAGTATCCTGGAGGCAAGGCTGAGGTCTTAGGAAGCGAAATGTCTAAGTTTGAATCAGGAGTCAAGTATATCTATGACCAAGATTATACTTGGGGCAAGATGAATGAGCAATTAGAATCAATAAGATTTGCTATTAAGGAAAGGGAAAGGATGCTAAGAACCTTACCTACTGCTATGGTTGATCCTGAAACTGGGGAGATGGTACACCCAGCTCCTAGAATTAGTACAACAACCTTTAAGATTAATTTAAAGAAGTAAAAATCCCCTACCACCTCAAGATACCAATATTTATAACCTGATAGTAATTTATAAAAAACTTGGGGTGGTTATTTTAACTTATGACTATAATTTTAACTATAGCACTTTGGGAATTAGGCAAGACCTTATTCTATAAACTTATAAACAAATAAACATGATGGAGATTGGAGGATTGGAGAATAATGTACCAGTAAGGATGATTTATATTGATGATAAAAGCGAAGTATTATTTAAATCAATGGCTAGAGCTTCAAGATTTACAAACATACCACAAGACTCAATAAAAAAGTCTTTAAACCCTACATTGAAGCGTAGATTTACACACAACGATAGGGATGTAATTTTTAGAATAGTTAGGGATAAGTAGTATATTTGTCTTGAGTGTCGGATACTCATTAAGAACTTATTGCCCTTGATATGAACCCCCAATCCGACTGGGGGGAATTTGATAGGGCACTTTTATTTTATGAATACAGGAATGATTGTTAAGAGCAGATCGGCTGAAAAGTACACTGCCATCGACAACGAAATTATTAGGAATGTCGAATTAACATTAGAGGAGAGAGGATTATTAATTTACTTGCTTAGTATGAGACATGATTGGGTAGTTTATAAAACTAACCTACATGAACGATTAGGTTGCACTAAAGGTCAACTAGACAGAGTTTTTAAAGGATTACAAACCAAGAACTATATTTTGTCAGTAAAGGTCATAAATGAGCTTGGAAGGTTTACTGGATGGAATCATGTAGTATATGATACACCAGCAATCCGAGATGATAAATCACCGAGTTCTATAAATGCCGAAGTCGGTGAAAGTGCCCCTATAAGTAATACTAATACAATTAATACTAAATTAAATTATAAGAAAACTAAGTTTATAAGACCAACAGCTAATGAGATAGACTTATATGCTAAAGAAATAGGCTTTTTAACTCTTGATCCTTCTTACTTCTTAGACCATTATGATTCTAATGGTTGGTTAATAGGTAAAAATCCCATGAAAGATTGGAAGGCTACTGTAAGAACTTGGAAAAAGAATAGTTCTAAATTTAATCAGCAATCTGATGTACCTACAAACAAAATCACTACACAAATTAAACTTAAATGATTGCTATAAATTTACCAAAAGCATTAGATATTGAATCTAACATACTTGGGGCATTACTTTTAGACAAAAGGACTATACCATTGGTTATTGGTCATCTAAAAACTGAGATATTCTACGATCTAAAGCACCAAAAAATCTTTAACGCTATTAAAGAAATGTACGATACCAATGTATCTATAGACCTTTCTACTGTAGCTCAAAAACTTTCTCAAGACAAGGAAATCCAAGATATTGGTGGAGCTTATTACCTATCAAAGTTAACTGATAATGTAATTTCTAGTCATCATATTAACACGCATATTGAGATTGTTATAGAGATGTATAAGAAGCGTGAAGCTTATAAAGTACTTAGGATAGCTGAGAATCAATGTCTTGACAATGATAGTCAAGCTATAGATTTACTTTCTGACTTAAATAGTCAACTTATAGGTTTACTTGAATATGGCAATATCTACGAAAAAACCATAACTGATGTAGTTATGTCTATAAACTATGCTCGTGATAAGGCACAGAATGGGGAGTTATTAGGCTTTAATACAGGATTCCAAGAGCTAAATCAAACTATTGCTGGGTGGTGTAAACCTGACCTTTGTATTATTGCTGCAAGACCAGGAGCTGGTAAGACTGCAATGATGCTTTCAAGTGTTTATCACTTAGCTATCCTAAATAACGTTCCTACGGCTATTTTTAGCCTTGAAATGAGCTCCGAGCAGTTAGTTGAAAGGTTAGAGTCAATAACAAGTCAAGTGCCCTTAAAAAGCCTTAGAACGAATAATTTGAATGATTACGAAAGAAAGGTACTTTTAAAGACAGATGACAAAATAATCACAGCACCCATCTACATAGAAGATACTGGAGGAATCAGTATCTCACAACTCAGAGCTAAGGCTACCATTTTAAAGCAGAAGTATGGTATTAAGATTATTTTCTTAGACTATCTTCAGTTAATGAGTGGACAAGGTAAGGCTAACCAGAACCGAGAGCAAGAGGTTAGTAACATTAGCCGAAGTCTTAAAGCCTTAGCCAAAGAGTTGGAAGTGCCTATTATTGCTTTATCGCAGTTATCTAGAAAGGTTGAGGAAAGAGCTGACAAGCTACCAATGTTATCCGATCTTAGAGAGTCAGGTAGTATAGAGCAAGACGCTGACATTGTTATTATGCTTATGCGACCATCTTACTACGAGATGAAAGATTCTATAGAAATAGGTGGTAAAGAGTACAATCCTGATGACCTAGTTATCGTTAAGGTAGAAAAGAATAGACATGGAAGGACTGGCAACCTAGCTGTAAGATTTATTGGAGAAACAACCACATTTGAAGACTATAAACACTAAAACATGAATGACAAGTACCAAAAATTTGCTGAAGTGGAATTAAAAGAAGGTGAAGACCTTAACATTGAGAACATGAAAGAACGTATCGTTACTAAAGCATGGTATGATACGGCAAGGTTTAACGAGATTACTGACGTTGCAGTTGGTATAGGCATGGGAACTAGAACTCTTTACTTTTATGCCAAAAAACTAAAACTACCAAAGAGAAGTGGACTTAAATAGGAACTATAAGAATACTCGTAAGTTCGACATAGAACAAGCTAAGGCTGCTGATGGCACTTATCAGGCATTGTTATTGTTTGCTAGGAACACAAAAATCTTGGTCATACAACAGCCAAAAGCCTTAAAGCAAAAGTATATGTGGCTTGAATATGAGAATAATGGTAAACCTAGTGGCATAGCAGACACAAGAGTAGAGTTCTTTGCTATCAACTTTGACCTTAAAGACAGAATCTATTTTATAAGAGCTGAAATGCTTAGAACAAAGGCAAGAAGGTACTTTAAATGGGGTAAAACTAAGATAGTTGAAGGCGTAAGATATATAAAAGTTCCGACCACAGAGATAATACGTTTCGATTAAATATTGTAATTTCGTTTATATGACATACAAGACCGCAAGTGACTTGACCAAAATGATGCTAGAATATTTAGATAGTCTAGGATATGAGGTATGGAGGAATAATAACCTAGCAGTTAAGGGAAGGTCTTTTATTGGTAAGAAAGGATTGCCTGATATTATTGGTTATCATAAGAACTATGGTCAGTTTATTGCTTGTGAGATTAAAGCTATTGGTGATCGTTTAAGTGTATCTCAGATGAGTTTTTTAACACACTTAGGTATGTGTGGTGGCACATCAATAGTATGTCAGCAAGTATCAGACGGAACAATTAACTTAACAATATTTTTAGACAATGGCGAAAGCAAAATCAGCATCTGGGACGAGTATAAAGGTGAATTTCGGAACGAGGAAGAAGGGTAAGGCAAAGAAATCATATAATAAACACAGTTCAAGACCAAAAGCATATAGAGGTCAAGGACGCTAAAAAACAATTATGGAAAATTTAGAGTTAGAAAACAAATCAGAAAACGTAACTAAGACAACTAAACAAGATGTTAAGGTTACTGTAGTACCTAAAGAAGGCAAGTTTGTAACTGCTGAGACTATTAAGTTAGTAGAAGACATCTTAAACGATGGTACTATTGATATTAAGTGGAGAGCACAACTTAAAGAGCAAGTTAGAAAATACAAAGGATCACAAGAATAGTTTATAAACCAAAACAAAAATAACATGGCAACGCAAAAAGAGAACTTCTTAGGAAGATGTTTCACACTTAGATCAGCTTACGGATCATTTAGAAAGGTATCATTTGGTCCAGAGGACTTAAAGAAACTTAATGAGTTCGCAGCTACTAACAAAGGATGGTGTTCTATCCTTATCAAAGACAAAAAGAACGCAGGACCTGAACAAAGTGATTTCTATTGTGAAATGGATACAT
>Ga0209597_1002879_pt1 | contig 10771 bp, 10 predicted proteins | sample M_140625_MF_Meta_FD_187316 | JGI IMG/M metagenome (GOLD analysis project Ga0209597, IMG submission 187316) | Freshwater microbial communities from Lake Montjoie, Canada to study carbon cycling - M_140625_MF_MetaG (SPAdes) (version 2) | ecosystem: Environmental > Aquatic > Freshwater > Lake...
TCACGACGGTCTTCTCGGCCTTGGCCCATGCGGCCACGCGCTTGAAGCCGGCCGCGAGGCGCTTCTGCTCGCCGGCCTTCACGTCGTCGAGCTTCCAGATGACGACCTTGTCCTCCGCGGCGGAGAGGGCGGTGAAAGCGAGGAGGCAGAGCAGTGCGAGGGGGCGCATGCAGCCTTCTAATCCGACTTAGCGATGCCTTGAAGCCTATTTCTTGCTCCCGTCGTGCTTCTTCGGAGGCGTATTGGCGGCGAGTAGCTTCTCGAGTTCAGCCAAGCGCTTCTGGGCGTCGGCGAGCATCAGTTTATCGACGAGTTGGTTGTCGATCGACTTCAGGAATGCCTCATGCCGGGCGAACTTCGCCTCCTTCGGCTGATTCTTGGCGAAGAGGTGGGCCCAGGCGTAGGCCTCGATGTATTTCGTGGTCACGAAACGGAGTTCGCCGCCGTAGAATTCGGCTAAGGCGAACTGAGCCGAGCCACGGCCTTGGAGCGCAGCCTTCTCGAGCCATTGCACGGCTTGCCTTTGATCAATCGCGACGCCGTCTCCGTGGAGGTAAGCCTGGCCGAGCCCCTCCTGCGAGGCGGCATGGCCGCCTTCGGCAGCCTTGCGATACCAGCGCAGGGCCTCCGAGTTGTTGCGGTTGGTGCCGGCGCCATGTTCGTACGCCCAGGCCAGCTTGTGCATCGCGTCGAGGTTGCCTTTCTCTGCTTCCTCTTTGTATTGTTGGAACGTGCGTTCGGTCGCCGGGGTCTGCTGCGCGCAGGCCGCGGTAGCGAAAAGAAGGAGCGCGAGCAGGGCGATAGAGTGGAGCCTACGGATGTTCATGGAAGGAGCTACGGATAGAACCCCGGACGTGGCGGCGAGTTGCGTGGCCAATACGTCGGATTGCTTCGTGGGCCGAAGGCGACACCATGGGAGTATGAGCGAGCCGACCATCGAAGCCCCCCAGCCAGCGACCACGCTGCCGCGGATGCTGATTGGGGAGTTAAAGGTCGTCGGGACGTTGCCGGAAGGCCCCGTGCTCTTGTGCGGCAACCATGTCAGCTATCGGGACGTGTTCCTGTTCGGCAAGGTCCGCGCTTCGGCGCGGCTGCTCGTGCACCCTTTAGTGTTCTCGTTCCCTTTCCTGAAGAAGTTCGCGCTGCGCTGGGGCTTCGTCCAAGTGTCGATTGATGACGCCGTCGCACTGCTCAAGCAGGGGCAGACCGTGGCCATCTGCCCGACCGGGCTGGTCGAGGCGTTAGGCGAGGCCGAGCTGCCCTTTAAGACCGGCGCGGTGCGCATCGCGCAGCAGGCCGGCGTCCCGATGGTCCCGGTCTATTTCCATTATGGCAGTTATCCTGGTCGCTGGGTGACGCCGTTCTCCATCACCGTTCAGAATATCATTCTGTTCTGCCTCTGGCCGTTCTATCGCCAAGGCGTTACGATCATCGTCGGTGCACCGATGGATCCTGTCGGCGACGTGAGGGAGCGGACGAAGGCGTTGAAGGCGGCGGTCGAGGCGTTGAAGCCAGGAGCTTAGAGGGCTGAGTGGAGGACTGAATTGGGGTAGGGATGCGATTGCCATCGCATCCGTATAAAACCGAGGTCGGGGTTTACTCGGGTCTTAGTTTGGTGCGATAACTTCGCCGCTCCGTAAGCGAACGGACGTGATGGCAATCACGTCCCTACCTCTTACTTGATCCCGGGGAGGCGGTCGAAGGGGATGCGGAGGTAGAAGCCGAGGCCTTCGGTGGACTTGTAGAGGATGCCGACGCCGGTGGCTTCGACGGACTTTGGGTCGACGCCAGGGGCGGTGAGTAGGAAGGCCTTGGTCTCGGCGAGCGCCTGAGGGATGGGTGTGCCGTGTTCGAGCGCGTGTTCGAGACGTTCCTGATAGGACGCGCATTCGGCCATGCGTTTCGTGATGAGCGGGTCGCCGGCGTTTCGATTGGCCGCGGGCTTCGCGACGGGCTTCAGTTTCTCGAACTCCTCTGGTAGGTCGAGGTCCTTGGGGGTCATCTGCACCGATGCGCCGGCGGCGGGCACTTCGACTTGGGCGGCCCAGAGCACGCCGTTGACGATCAGGCGACGGAAGGGTTCGGAGGCGAGGTTGTCGTGGAAGTGCAGCCCGACGAAGCCGAACGAACGTCCGCCCGCGGGCCGCTCATACGCCCAGCCGACGGGGTAATCTTTGCCGCCGACCATCGCTCGGGCGACGGGTTTCGCGGCGGGCAGGAAGCGCAGGTCGTAATACCATTCGTCGCGGATCGGGAAATCCTGCCAGCCTCGGCTGATCGGATGCGTCGGGTCGGCGAGGCGTACCGTGCTCGGCTCGACCTTGTAGCGGGAGAAGCCGCCTTTCTGCGCATTGAAATGTCCGCCGAGCGCCTTGAGCCAGGGGTCGCCGGCGGCGGGTTCGGCGGAGCCCGTGCCCCAGTGGAGGGCGACGAGGCCGATGCCGCGGTCGATGAGCGCCTGCGCCTGGGCGGCGTGGGCGGGGGCGAAGAAGACGTCGCCGCCGAGCTTGTCGTGCAGGACTACCGCCGCGACACCGTCGAAGGCGTGCGGGTCGGTCGGCCAGCCGCGGGCGACGACTGTCTCGAAGTCGCCGTTCTGTTTGAGCCACTTCGCGATCAGCTCGCAGTCCGGGAGGTAGGTATGGGAGCGATAGCCGTGATCCGGCGGCTGGCCGATGAGCAGCAGCTTGACCGGCGCGGCGAAGGCCTGGACGAAGGTGAACAAGGAGAGCCAGAGCAGGATGACGGGGCGGTTCATCGTGCGGGGAGTGTTGGGGAGAGCCGGTGGAGTTTCGAGGATAGAGTATGGGCGCCCGCTTGGGCGCGCCCACGCTTGCACGAGGGCGTCGCCGGGCCAGTATCGACGCATGAAGCTCTGGCTGGCTATCGTGGGTGCCGTCCTCGCCGTCTGGGCGCAGGCGGCGCCGTCGGTGCCAGTCGAGACTTTCGTGGTGAGCAAGCTTTCGCCTTCGGGCGCCTACTCGCAGAAGGACTTCGCCGTCCTGTGGTCGGCTTTCCGTCAGCAATATCGCATCGGCGCCAACGGCACCTTGGTGCAGCAGGATTACGCCCGCACGCTAATCCGCAAGGTCGACGAGAACAGCCCCTTCGCATTCTCCGACCTTACGCGGCTCTTCGGCGACAACGCCGTGGGCAAGACGGGACTGATGCGCGCGGAAGGCGCCGAGCTGCAACGGACGCCCCTCAAGGTCTTGCGCACGCCTAAGGAGGCGGCCGAGCATGCGCGCGATGTGACGTGCCGGATGGCCGAGGTTCAGGTCGGATCGGCTTTGTCCGACCGCCTCGTCGGTGCGCATGCGGCGGTGTTCCTCCGCAAGGTGCCCAACGAATTTGACAAGGCGCTCGGCACCGACGACTTCGCCGGTTCGTTTAAGAATACGCCGGTCACGATCTTCCTGACGGACCCCGATCTCGTGCCTTTCGGGACGATCAAGGCCCACATCGAACCGACCGATGGCGGGTTCAACCAAGTAGGCGAGCTCGCGGATTCGAAGGCGAATCAGGATCGCTTCCTAGCGGCGCTCAAGGGCGGCGCGGAGTTCAGGGTCTTTTGGTTCAAAGAGGGCCTCTGCTACGCCTGCAAGGGCTCCGGGATCGTCGCGGGAAACTACGATCAGAAAGGGAAAGCCGTCCGCGCTTTCCAGCTGAGCGGCGGGTCGCTTGCCGTGGACGAGAAATGCAAGACCTGCGGTGCCAACGGTCGCCTGCCGCGCGGCCATGTGAGCGTGCTGGTATGGGAGAAGAAGTGAGCGCCGTCCAAGGACTGCCAGCCTCGCTCACCTATCTCGCTGCCGGCGTGAGCTGCGGGTGCTTCACCGGTTCCATCGCCGCAAAGATTGGTCGGCCGCTGGCGCTGAGGATCGAGACCACTTCGTCACCCGGAGGGAGTAGGTGCCAGAGCTCCGTGCTGACGATGAAGGTCTTGCCGGACTTCAGCTTCACGCAGAGCAGTCGGGAATAGGGAGCCACGGTGGCAGGGCGTTGGCTACTAGGACGGAGGAGGCGGAAAGGCATGAGGAAAGCCTCCCGGCCGCGGGGTCACCGTCAAAGGACAACCTCTGGGGTGTTTTCCTAGGGCTTTTCCTTCTTGGCCACGAAGGCCTTCGCCTTCTTTTCGGCTTCGGCCGCCTGTTCCTGAGTCAGTTTCTGGAGGAGTCGTTCGCGCAGGAGTTTGCGTGAAGCCGGCGTATGGCCGTCCAGCTTGCCGTCCGTCGACGCGGTGGGATTGGCGTCGGCGATTAGCGACCACTTATAAGAGGTGACCGGATCCTGAAGGGTGTAAAAGAGTAGGCTGGCCAAGGTGGCTTGGGCTTCGTGATGTCCCTGGAGGGCGGCGCGTTCAAGCCAGCGGACGGCTTCCTGCGAGTTCGCGGGAATCACCGGTATGGAGACGAAGCGGATGGAAGGCATTGAGCCTCTGGACAGGTCTTCGCCGGTCAGCGCCGAAAGTACGTGCGGGGAGAACTGCATCCCATGCGTGCCTGGGTCCAAGTGGATGACTTGATCCATGCCTTTATGATAAATAACGCCGAGCAGATTCTGGGCGTCGGCTTCGCCAGCCTCGGCGCTCCGGCGGGCGTTGCCGAAGGCGACGCCGACGTCGACGGGGCGTTTCTTCGCTTCCGCGACTGCGAAGGAGGCGTCTTCTTTCGCACGTCGCTCGGCCGTTTCCTTGGCTCGGGCAGCCTCCTGCTCGCGACGCAGCTTGGCAGCCGTCGCTTCTGCCACTGCCTTGCGACGGAAGCCATCGTTGATTTCTTTGGAGCGCTTCTGAGATTCGGCGATTCGCTCCTGTTCGGCGATCAGCGCGAGGCGGGCGAAGTAGGCGAACAAGACGACCGCCGCCACGGCGAGCATGACGAACATCCCTTTGATGAGCGGCTTGAGCGGGTTCGGCGCCATGGGGTAGAAGTAGGCTGGAGGTGGGGAGAGGGCAACGCCAGAGGGGCGCAGCCTCGTCGCGTTAGGTCGAAATCCAGCGGCTTCCTTAGGTTTAAGAGGGGAGGAAGGTGCTAGGCTGCGTTCTCTGGGGCGTCTTCGCCGCCAGAAGTTTTCGCAAGTTTGTCACCCGATGCGTTCGGTATCGCATCACCGAGGGTTTAAGATGGCTAAATGGTCACCCCAGCTAAGCCCAGTCTACGCCAGTGGTTGCTCTGGGTGTCGTCCGCCCTGGTGTTCACCGTGGTCGTGTTACCGCTTTCGTTCTACGGGTTCCTGCATCTCGACCACAATAGTCATGAGGTCGAGCCCGGCCTGATCTACCGTTCTGCCCAGCTACCCGCGGCGGAGTTCGTCGATTTGGCGAAGAGGGTTGGCCTGCGCACGGTCATCAATCTCCGTGGAGAGAACAGCGGACGAGAATGGTATGATGACCAATCTCGCGCGGCCCGAGCTCTGGGAGTCGGTTTCGTGAACTATCGCATGAGCGCCTCGCGGGAGCTGACCCCTGCGCAGATGGCCGAGCTTGCCCAGATTCTCCGCGACGCGCCGAAGCCGGTGCTCATCCACTGTGGTTCGGGATCAGATCGGACCGGTCTGGCCTGCGCGCTCTATCTTTTTGACGCGGGTTATCCGGCTGAGGCTGTCGCGTATCAACTATCTTTGCGCTTTGGACATTTTCCCTACCTCTGGAGCGGTTCGTGGGCCATGGATAATAGTCTCAAGGCCTATAGGGATCATCTGCGCGCCGCCAGCCGGGGCTTGGCTGCCGCGGGGAACTGAGCAGTGCGTCTGCTCGACCGTCACGTCCTGAAGGAATGCGCGTTGGCCTGCTCGCTTGCGACCGGGGCTTTCGTGTTCGTGTTGCTGGGCGGCAATATCGTCCAGATGGTGCTTGGGGCGGTCTCGTCCGGTCGCGTCACCTCATGGGAAGCCTGCGAACTGATCGCGCTGCTCTTTCCCACGGTGCTACCGTATGCCTTGCCGATGGGGGTGCTGACCGGCGTCCTGTTGACGTTCGGACGGATGGGGGCCGACGGAGAGATCACTGCCATGAAGGCTTCCGGCGTCTCCCTTTGGCGCATCGCCGCCCCCGTGTGGATTGTCGCTGCCTTGTTGGCTGTCGCCTCGCTCTGGCTCAACCTCGAAGCTGGCCCGGCCTCGGAAGACGGCTTCCAGAAGGTACTGCTCGGATCCGCCCAGCTGACGCCCGCCGGCCTCATCCAGCCCGGTAAGCTCAACCGCCAGTTCCAAGGCCTGTTGATCCGCGCCGAGGCCAAGGATGGCGAGACGCTAAAGCGCTTTCATCTCTGGCAGGTGGACGAACGAGGCAAAGTCCTCCAGTCCTTGCGGGCGGCGGAGGCGCGCCTCACCAAGGTAACGGACTCCGCGGGACATTCGTTCCTCAAGGTGGAGATGCGCGAAGCCAAGATGAACAGCCGCCCCGGTGACGGCGACACGCTTGCGCATCCCGAAAGTTTCGTCGCCGCCCAGCAGGCCATCCTAGAAGTCCCGCTGGGCCAGCGGTCAGGCGAGAAGGGAACCTATGTGAAGCGCTTGCGCATGATGACGGGTGGCGAACTGCTCGCGGCGATGGAGACCGGCTGGCAACTACCGGACAAGCCGACGGCAGAGGAACGGTTGACCGAACGGATGAGGCTCGCCGTGCAATTTATGTTCCGGGTGGCGACTGCTTTGTCCGTGCTATCCTTGACGATGCTCGCCGTGCCGTTGGCGGTCTCAGTCGGTCGTTCGGAGACCAGTGTGAGCGCTGGATTGGCCTTGGGCGTGGCCTTGACCTATTATCTCCTGACCTCGATGGTGACCTGGGTGAAGAACCCCGCCTGGCATCCGGAGGTCCTGGTGCTCTTGCCGAATATCCTGCTCGCGGTGATCGCCTGTCTGTTGATGCGGAAAGCCGCGCGCCACTAGTCGCTATCGCCATAAGGTGCGACGCCCTGAGGACAGCCAAGTCGCTTTGGTTTGCCAGGGTGGGGCGGGGCGAAAGAATTGGCTCATGCGTACCCCCGTCTTCTTTCTCAGCCTACTGTTGTCCGTCGGCGGCTTCGCCGCCGAGTCTGTTCTCGCCCCGTTCGTGCAGCGCGAAGAGCTCGCCGGCGCGGTGGCCCTGGTCGCGAGCAAGGACAAGGTCCTGAATGTGACCACCGTCGGTTTCGCTGACATCGAGGCGAAGAAGCCCATGCAGGTCGACTCTGTCTTCTGGATCGCCTCGCAGTCCAAGGGTATCACCGCCACGGCCGTCATGATGCTTGTCGATGAAGGTAAGCTCTCGCTGAACGATCCCGTCGAGAAATACCTGCCTGAGTTCCGTGACCAGCAGGTCGCCGCTGGTAAGGATAAGACCGTCGCCCCCGTCCGTTCGATCACGATTCGTGATCTCCTCTCACACGTCAGCGGCCTGCCGTTCAAGTCGGTCGAAGAAACGCCTACGCTCGATGGCCTGCCGCTCGCGGCCGCGGTGAAGACCTACGCCAAGGCTCCGCTCGCCACGCAGCCTGGCGCGAAGTACCAGTATTCCAACGCCGGCATCAATACCGCCGCCCGCGTCCTCGAGGTCGTCAGCGGCATGGCGTACGAAGACTTCATGGATAAGCGCCTGTTTGGCCCGCTCGGCATGAAGGACACCACTTTCTGGCCCAACGCCGAGCAGGTCTCGCGCCTCGCCAAGACCTACAAGCCCGACGCCTCCAAGAAGAAGCTCATGCTCGGCGGTCTCGGCCAGCTACAGGCCGACCTCACCGACCATGCGCATCGTTTCCCGATGCCGGCCGGCGGCCTCTTCTCCACCGCCAAGGATGTCTCTACGTTCTGCCGCATGCTGCTCAACGGCGGCGAACTCGACGGACGCCGTTACCTCAGCGCCGCTGCGTTGAGGGAGCTCTCGACGCGCCAGACGCCGAAGGAGCTGAAGGAAAGCTACGGCCTCGGCCTCGCGGTCGGTCCCGACTTCTTCGGCCACGGCGGGGCGCAGGCTACGGGCATGGAAGTGCGTACGAAGGATGGCCTCGTACTCGTCTGGATGGTCCAACACCAGGGCTTCCCCGGAAAGGGAGGTCAGGCCCAGGGCGAATTCAAGAAGTGGGCGGTGAAGGAGTTCGGGGCGAAATAGTTGACCCGTTGATCGGTTGGCCAGTTGGCCGGGGATGCGACGGCGGACAGGGTTGCCTGGCTTGTGACTTGGGCGACGCCAAGTTGGCTTAATTCGATGGCATGATGGGAAACTACGCTTCCCCATGCGCCACCCCTTCGTCCGTGCTTTTCGCGTCGTCGGCTTACTTGCGATCGCTCTCCTGCTATTCCTCGGTGGAGCGTATGCTTACGTCCATGGCGGTGGTAATTTCCATGAAGTGGAGAAGGGTGTGCTCTACCGTTCTTCTTGGCTCGGGGCCGAAGGCTTGGAGAAGGCGATCGCCCGACATGGCGTGAAGTCCGTGCTGAATCTCTGTGGTGAGCAACCCGGTGATGCGTGGTATGACGGCGAGACGCAGGTCGCCCGTCGTCGCGGGATCATGTTCCGTAGCCTGGCGCTTTCCGCGAAGAACGAACTGGACGCGAGGCAGCTGGCGGAGCTTGTCGAGGCCCTGCGCGACGCTCCGAAGCCCTTGCTCATCCATTGCCGCGCAGGTTCCGATCGGACCGGCCTGGCCTGTGCCATCTATGTGGCCTCGCACGGGGGCTCTTATCGCGATGCCTGCGAACAGCTTTCGCTCTACTACGGCCACTTCCCTTATTTCGGGAGCAAGAGCGTGGCGATGGACGTGACCCTCGAGCGCTTCTACGAAAGCGTGGCGGGCCTGCGAATCGTGACTCAGGCGGAATCAAGGTAGGGTTGAGTCGGGCATGGGCTCAAGGGGAGACCGGAAACCGGAAAGGTTGCTTCGGTCATAGGAAGCCAAGCCAGTCATCCGGTCTCCGGTTTCCCTTTGAGAGCCCCGCTGCGAACGGCGGCCATGGCAATGGCCGCCCTACCTCTTATTCCGCTCCGATAATGACCTATTCCGCTCAATTGATGCGAAAAGATTGAAGAGTCGCGGGCGGGTTGGAACATCAGGGTCCCTTTTCCCGTCCTAATTTATCCCCATGAGAACCCCACCCCTCGCCGCCTTTGTGTTCGCGCTGATGTCCGTCCTCGGACTGTCTGCGCAGAGCAAGGAGACGGTCGCCAAGATCGTCCTGCCGCCGGAACCCGTCGCGCAGGCCGTCACTAAGAAAATCAACATCCTCGACCTTTTCCGTGAAGGAAAGGCTGAGATGCACATCAACCCGAAGGCCGACATTAAGGACGACCCTAAGAACGTCTTTAAGTTCGAGCCCGACGGACTGTTCCATGTCAGCGGCAACGGCTACGGTGGCATCACCACCAACGACAGCTTTAAAGACTACCACCTCGTCATCGAGTTCAAGTGGGGCGATAAGACCTGGGGCAAGCGTGCCAAGGCCACGCGCGACAACGGCATCCTCGTCCATTGCTTCGGCCCGCAGGGCGCCGTGGGTGGTAGCTGGATGGCGAGCATCGAAGCCCAGATCATCGAAGGCGGCGTGGGCGATATCCTCGTCCTCGCGCCCAAGTTGGCGGACGGCACCGTGCTGGAGACCTCGCTCAGCGCTGAAGTCGGACTCGATCGCGACAAGGAGAAGATTTGGACCCCGGGTGCTCCGCGTCAGACCATGAAGGGCGGCCGTCTCAATTGGCAGAAGCGCGACGTCGACTGGAAGGACACGCTCGGCTTCCGCGGCCGCGATGACGTCGAGTCGCCTGCGGGCCAGTGGACCCGTTTCGAGGTGATCGCCAAGGGCGACATGCTCCAGTACTTCGTCAACGGTGTGAAGGTGAACGAAGCCTTCGAAGTGAAGCCCAGCCAGGGCCGCATCCTCCTGCAGGTCGAAGCCGCGGAGATGTTCGTCCGGCGCTATGAGCTCTACCCGCTCGGTGAGTTCAAGGAGAAGTGGGGCGCCGCCAAGCCTGCCGGCCACGGTGACGGCGAAGAGTTCCCGTCCTACGCCTATCGCCCGCGCTTTCTCGATCTCTCTCCGGAGCAAATCGCGCTGAACACCCCGAAGGCCAAGCTGCCACCGGGTTTTGAAATGGTCGTCGCCGCCACCTCTCCAATGGTAGCCAATCCCACCATGGGATGCGTCGATGACCAAGGTCGCCTGTTCGTAGGCGACTCCGCTGGCGTAAATTGGAGCCCGAAGAAGTTCGAGACCGTCCTCCCTAATCGCATCCTCCTCCTGGAGGATCGCGACGGGGACGGCGTGTTCGAACGCAGCACGGTCTTCGCGGATAAACTGGCCTATCCTAAGGGCGCCTATTTCCTGAACGGCAGTCTCTACGTGACCGACACCCCGGGCGTCTGGAAGCTTACTGACACCGACGGCGATGGCGTCGCGGATAAGCGCGAGCTCCTCGTGGGCGGCTTCCAATGGACCGCCAATAGCGCGGATTGCCACGGCCCGCGCCTTCACCCCGACGGTCGCCTTTATTGGACACACGGCCGCAAGGGTCACACCATTAAGCAGCAGGACGGCACGCTCGTGCACGCCGGCCTCAACAGCGGCATCTGGTCAATGAAGCCTGACGGCTCCGACGTCCGCTGGCATTCGCTCGGCTGCGCCGACAACCCCACCGGTCTCGACTTCACGCCTACCGGCGAACTCATCGGGACCACCAATCTTTACTTCGGCAGCCCGCGCGTCGACACCCTCATGCAGTGGCAGCTCGGCGGCGTCTACGAGCGCCCCGACTTCCTCCGCATCATCGCCGACCTCCCGCGCACCCACGAGCGCATGC
>Ga0209597_1002884_pt1 | contig 10763 bp, 7 predicted proteins | sample M_140625_MF_Meta_FD_187316 | JGI IMG/M metagenome (GOLD analysis project Ga0209597, IMG submission 187316) | Freshwater microbial communities from Lake Montjoie, Canada to study carbon cycling - M_140625_MF_MetaG (SPAdes) (version 2) | ecosystem: Environmental > Aquatic > Freshwater > Lake...
GCCGCTTCACCGCGCCTGCGTCCGTCATCGCCGATCTCGTGAAGAACGGCCAGGTCGCCTTCCAGTATTGCGACGCCGCCGGCGCGCCCTCGAACCGCATCGAGTTCAATCCTAACGGATCGCTCGAAGCCGTCGAAGGCATCACCAGCCCTTGCGGCCGCGTCCTCGGCAAGATGGGCCACTCCGAGCGCACCGGCGCGAATGTCGCCAAGAACATCCCCGGCGACAAGCACCAGCCCCTCCTCCAAGGCGGAGTCGACTACTTCGCGTAAGGGTAGGGATGCGATGACATCGCATCCGTTGAATCTAAGGTAGGGACAGCACCACGTGCTGTCCTTTTCCTTTGGTAGGGTCGGGACCGCGTCACGACATAGCCTGCCTTGGGTAGGGTTGAGCGCCCTCGCTCAACCGCCGCCGCGCCTTGATAGGCATTTCCTCTCAGCCAACGGGGTCAGGCCGTACCCTGAATTAAGCGTAACTAAATTCGCATCTTTTCCGCGTATTTAGTTACACCCTCCCAAAGGTACGGCCTGACCCCGTGTTCGGCTCCCCAAGGTAGGGACAGCACCGCGTGCTGCCCTAGTTGCCTCACATCGCATCCGCCGCCTCTCAGGTAGGGACAGCACCACGTGCTGTCCTCTGTATCTAAGGTAGGGTCGGCACTGCGTGCCGACCTAGTCCTCTGGTATGCCGTGCTCTCCGAACCCGCCGCCCAGCCTTCGCCTGGTAGGGTCGGGACCGCGTCACGACATAGGAATCAAGAGTCCTAGAACAGCCTGGGACTTTGGCAGGCCTCAGTTACAGCCAACGCTTCCAAAGGTGGCATATGTAGAATGAAGCAACGCCATCCAACAAAACGTAAAAAGGGTCCAGAAACAACCCGATCAATTGACACGCAGCTAAAGGAAATGACCCATAAACGGCGTACGAGAATACGCTCTAAGGGTGCCCGTATGCAATTTCGGAAGGCCGAGTGTAAATCCGAAGTAAATGGGTATTTCGTGATGGCACGTCTCTTGGAATGCCAAGCTGGGCAACTGATAGCCTTTTCGGTGCTAGTTGCTTCGATTGGGGCAACAGTCGTCGCGCTCCCTCAGTCTTTTCAGGCTTTACTGCTTTGGTGTGTCTACCGCCTCATGAAGTGAAGTGGCGCCCTTGCGTTCAGCGTTCCTTCTTAGGCATCTTGGCGTATATCTGAGAAGAAAGTGCCTGTGCTTCTTTGAGCTGATCGCCGCCAGTCAAACTCTGCTTGATTAGAACCATCAGCGAGCCCGCCTTTTCTAATCCCAGTGCGTTGGCTACATTCAGCCAGGCATAGCAACTGACCAAATCCTTTTCACAGCCGACCCCGTGGCGGAACATGAGAGCTAGATGATATTGAGCGTAGGAATCGCCTTTAAGCGCCATGTCTTTGATCCAGTCGAATGCTTCCTTGTCATCCTTGGGTGAAAGTTCGCCATACTTATAGCGAGCGTCCTGATTCTGGTAGATGGAAGAGAGTCTGTTTTCAGCATCCTTGTGATGTCCGATGATCGCTGCTTTCCGGTAGAGTTTTAGGGCTTTAACATGATCCTTGGCCACGCCTTGTCCGCTAAAGTAAAGGTTTCCTAGCTTGTATTGGGCGAGTGCTTCACCTGCGTCTGCTGACTTTTGGTACCATCTAGCAGCTTCAGCGTAATCCTGAAGCACGCCTGCCCCGACGAAGTAGCATTCCCCGAGGTTATATTGAGCTCCAGTATGTCCCAGGGCCGCTGATTTTTCATACCAGCTAACGGCCTTACGCTTATCCGCATCTGTGCCATCGCCGTTTGCATACATAATGCCAACTTCGACCTGAGCTTGCCTGTCATCTCCTTCAGCCAGTTTAAGTGTTTTATCGAAAAGAGCCTTCTTGCGTCGGACATCTTCTTCAATCTGTTCGATCAATTTCTCGGCCGGCGTCTTCTCTCTGCAGCCAGTTGCTACAGTGATAACTAATAGTAATGTAAGAAAAACTGCGCTTAATCTTTTCATTTATGCATGTATACAACGGATTTAGCGCCGGGCAACATTCATTGGCTAAGATGTATATAGCCAAGACTCAGTAAACAGCGCGGAATAGCTGGTCGCAGTCCGAACAGGTCCCTCCTTATGCGCGAGCCGGCCCTAGTTACAGCCCCAGCAGATCCCACTTCTCGAGGTACCTATCCTCGGCGTCGATGAAGACGCGCATAGCGGTGTCCTTGCGCTGGCCTCCATCGGGCTTCTTGCCCTTGAGCCAGGTGCGGTGGCTGTTGGCCACGTACTTCGCCACATCCTTGCTGGGGACGATGTGGTAGGTGGGGCGTTCGGTTTCAGCGCCAAGCTTCACGAATACATAGTAATGGTTCTTGGCGGTGAAGTGCTCTGCCTTGTCGGATAGGATCCAACTCTTGTTCTTATCCCTGGAGCTCTTGCACTGGATTGTGACGGCTCTCTTGGCCTCTGCGTTGGTGGCCAGGATGTCTATGCCGCGGGTGTTGCGCATAGTAATCGACGCGAAGAAGCCCCGGCGGGAGAGCTCCGCCGCGACGAAGTATTCGCCGGCAACGCCAGTAAGCTGGGAGCTAGGTTTCATTGTGTGAAATTATGGGTCAAGTGTAACTTAAGGAGACGAATTAAACCTTATTTACCCCAAATAAAGTCGAGTGAGTTTAGGCGATTTATCTGATTTTTAGTAAGACGTTTCCTGTTTTGGTGGCGCTGATTATTGACCCAATATCCAAGTTTAATGCCGTCGATTACGTGATTTTTCGGAACCCTGCAATGACCCTCTTTTGCGCGGAATCCCTCCAAGGCTTTAAAAGACTCTTCCCATTGTTCCAAAAACGGTGCCCAGCTAAAGTCCAATGAGTTCAGCTGATTGATTTGGTCGGCCGTAAGCTCGTCTTTTTTAAGGCGTTTATTACTTACCCATGTTCCAAGTTTTAGTCCATCTTTAGTCCACATCTTTGCAGGCACGCGACAGTGGCCTTCGCGTTTATAAAAATCCACCAACGCTCCAAATGCTTCCTCCCACTGCTCCGCATAGGGGTCCCAGTTGAAGCCTAGGGAGTCCAGTCGCGATAGCCGGTCCGCCGTAATACTTTTTTTATTCTGCCTAAGTTTATGAACCCAGCCTCCAAGCCTTAAGCCGTTGGTATGTTTTTCTAAATGCGGTACGCTACAATTGCCTTTAACCCTTTTGTATTCTTTAAGTGCTTCGTACATGGCTTCCCACTGCTCTGTGAGTGGATCCCAGTTGAAACCTAAGGAGTTCAGCTTCTCTATCTTATCTGAGGAAAGTAAGCCTTTTGCTTGCCGTTGTTTTATTACCCACCTTCCAATTTTTAGTCCATCTTTAGTGCACATCTTTGCAGGCACGCGACAGTGGCCTTCGCGTTTATAAAAATCCATCAACGCTCCAAATGCTTCCTCCCACTGCTCCGCAAAGGGGTCCCAGCTAAAGCCTAGGGAGTCCAGTCTTCGAATTTGATTAGAGCTAAGTTTGTCTCTCACCCTCCGTTGCTTTGTGACCCAAGCGCTGAGTTTATTGATTTCATTTATTTGTTTTCTTGCAGGCACGCGACAGTGGCCTTCGCGTTTATAAAAATCCATCAACGCTCCAAATGCTTCCTCCCACTGCTCCGCAAAGGGGTCCCAGTTGAAGCCCAAGGCATTCAGTCTCATTAACTGTTCTGGTGTCAAAAAAGATTTATGGCTTCTTTGATACTTAACCCAGCTGGATAGATCTGCCGTTCCGTCACTTTCGCTGCGTGGAACACTGCAGTGCCCTTTCCTTTCATGAAACATCTTCAGTTCAGCGAATGCTTTATCCCACCGCTCTATAAGTGGATTCCAACTGAACCCAATTTTTTCCAGCCTATTCAATCTCTCCGTAGTGAGCTGTTCTTTTTGTGTACGCTGAGTGCTGACCCAACTGCCTAGCCTGAAGCCATCAAATAAACGATCTTGCTTAACGAGGCAGTGTCCATGCCTTGCCTTGAATTTTTCAAGTAGCCCGAACCACTTATCCCAGCTGACACCAAGGCGCTCAAGGATCTCGACATCGATGCTCTGGGTTAGTTTGTCCAGGTTGATGGCCGGGCCGATGACTTCGATCTTCTCGTGGAGTTGCCGGGGGTTGAACTTATCCCCGCGGCCACGGGCTTCCTGCATCTCCTTAATCGTGTCGACGAGGTCGTCGTCGCTTTCGAGCATGGCGCATAGGACTTCGGCGACTTCGTCGAAGCCAGAGCGGGTGAAGGCCTCGGCCTCGGTTTCGCCCTTCTTCTGTTCGATGAAGAGGGGGACGACGATGTAACCGAGCCTCTTATTGGTGGCCTTGGACTGGCGCATGGCGCGTCCGGCCGCCTGGGCGATATCGATCTTGGACTTCCTGGGGTCGACGAAAGCCACCATGTCAACAGCAGGGACGTCCACGCCCTCGGTCAGGCATCGGGCGTTGGTAATGAGGCCCTTGGGGGCGGCTTTGAAGCCCTCCAGCAGGGCCTTACGGTCCGCGGCGTTCTGGCTGCCGTTGACGTGGAAGACGTCGAAGCCTTTGACGTGCTCCTTGAAGCCTCGGGTGTCATCCCCGGCGAAGTCCTCAGCCAGGCTAACTCGGGAGTGGAAGGTGATGATCTTGGACGCCCCGGTCTTCTCGATGGCCCGTTTGAGCGCGATTTGGTTGGCGACCCACTTGGCCTGGATCTCATCCCGGCGCACCCGGGTGCTGCCGCGGCGCAGGAGCTCAGCGTCCACTTCCTTGTTCACGGAGACGGATATGATGACCTTGTATGGGACGATGATGCCGGCGGCTACCGCGGTGGAGAAGGGGAGCCGGTAGGAGACTTTGCCGTAGACCGCCTCATCGTTCATCGAGACGACCTGGAAGTCCCCGTCCTTATCTCGCTTGTTTAGTTTATAGTGCCGGGGCGTAGCGGTCAGGAAGAGGCGCTTCTTGATCCGGATATTCTTGTCGCTGAGGCCGAAGGCGAAGAGCCCTTCCTTGTAGCCGGTGGTCTTATGGGCTTCGTCGAAGATCCCGAGGTCCACGGTCTGACCCTTGAGTCCTTCCGCGACCACTTCGGCCGACTGGTAGGTCGAGAAGATGACGTTAACGCCGGTCTTATTGCCGGATAGGAAGTCCTTAACCCTCTTTGGTTCAGTCGTGACCGAGAACTCAAGGTCTTCCTGCTTATAGGTATACCCGTCCTGCTGGGCTTCGCGGTCGACGCTGGCGTCAGAGCAGACGCACATATACCTGAAGCGCTCACCCCAGCTGGTCTGCTTGCACCAGTCCGGCAGGGTCTGGGAGAGCAGGGCAAGGGAGGGGACAAGTACCAGGACGGTCTTAGGCTGCTGGGCTTCGGCTGCCCAGAGCGCGACCAGGGTCTTGCCGGTACCGCAGGCCATGACAGCGGTCGTCCGGTCGGCTTCCTTGAGTCCAGCCGTAATCTTCTCGATAGCCTCCCTCTGGTGGGTGAGAGGATCCCATCGCTCAGAGGGCTCGATTTTCTTGCCGGTCAACCAAGCGTGAATACCCTTAAAGTCAGCCTCAGTGAGCTCGTTGAGCTTATCGGCTCGGACGCTGCGAACACCTGTCCGGTTAGCCACGTCGATGGAGAGCTTCCGGGCATTCGTGAAGATGAGCCGGTCCTGCAGAGACTTTTCGGTGATGCCCAGGAACTCGCTGATCTCACCAAAGGGTAGGGTGACCATGTTGGTCCGGTACTTCACCTGATAGGGGATATAGTTCCCGGCCGCGTCCTCGTAGACCCCGTCGATGCCCTTGGAGTCGTTGGGTAGGTTCAGCGCCTTACGGATGTTCAGGGGGATAGATCCGACCACCCAGACATCTTTGGCCTTAAGGACCTTGTCCAGATGCAGGTAGGCCTCCACCAGGATCTCCAGCGCGTCGCCCATCTCGACCGTGTCGGCCAGTTTCCCCGTGCGGGCCTCGAACTCCTTGAAGGACTTAATCCCCTCGAAGAAGCCCTGCTTCAGGAACCACGGCGCTGATTTGTGTTTCGATGCCACGCGAATGAGGAAGTTGGTCAGATGGGTGCCCTTCAAATGTATTAGCGACTGCTACTACAGGGGTCTTACCTAGTGGTTATCCCGAAGCCTCATCCGGGCAACCCCTCATTGCCCCCATAGGATTACAATCCCAGGGGTTTATTCCCAATCCCAGCGCCGGGCAGGGTGGAGTTTGCTAGATGGACAGCAGGCGTGTGCCTCACTCGCCTTGCGGCGGGCGACGGCGAGGTGTTACTTCTTCTGGCGCAATCACGTCTCGTGCGAAGTCGGTCTCTTGCTTCGAAAGCCCTGCGAGCAGCACTTCTAACCATTCTAGTTCGTCGGTGAGCGATTCGACACTGTAGGCCTTAAGGTCATCTTCTTTGCCCATTAGTTTCATGAACCCGGGCCATGTCTCAAAATTAGTGAGAGTTTTCTGCTTTCTAAGAACGGACGGAAAGACTCCGTTTCCACCATTCAACTGAGTACAGATTGAACTCCGGATACTTTGATCGAGAAGAATGGTGTCGTTTGACGACTTGGCCATGGAAGAATCTATAAGGGTAACCTCCTTCCTTTGTTCATAACTAAAAACCGCTACCACCTTCTGTACTGGTCGGCTTCGAATGAGTGTAGTCGGCAACAAGATGGCCGCTTCAAGGTGTGAAATCAAATGGCCATTACCTTTACCTTGGCATAAATCCCAGATGTCTTTGGCGTCTCCCGTGACAATAAGCCGCCCACCTTTGTTTCGCAGCAGGTTTAGCGTATCATGCCAAGAAACTCCGTCCATAGCCTGTTTTGCGTCTGATATAGATGACTCGGTGATGAACCCAAAGAGGGTGTGGTAAAAATTGAACTCATTATCTTGGCTTAGGAGGTGCACTCTTGGTTTGTCAGCACTCTCAATCCGGAAGTCAGGCCCCAAGAGTTGTGCGCGTTCGGATGCGATTTTGATATCGCTATGTCTGGGGGACCAAACTTTCAGGTTGGTGATCTCGTTCTTATCTGCCCTCGAGTCTGCCGCCAGTCTTGCTACTAGGTCGCCGGAAATCTCCCCAACCATTCCAACATGGCAGCTTTTAACCGCCATGTCTGCGAGGAGTTCGATGACGGAGGGGCAGAGATGCTCTATTTCGATACGGACATCAGCCATCCTCGCCAGATGCCTGGATATGGGATGGGCAACGCCCATCGCAGCAATAATATTCGAGCCTTCTAGGCGCGGTTTTGCCCATTCGATAAATTTATCTGAAAAGGTCGGCGGAAAGCTTGAGACTGCATCATAAAGCGCAGCTACTCCTTCGAAGCCATGCGAACCATATTCAGACTCAAGGATATCTGTAAGGCCTCCGTCTTTCTCGAAATTCCATTCGAAGGGAGATTCGATATGTCGCCAGGCTGCCCGCATCGTCCTTAGATCTGAAAGTTTGGCGACACGTTGGCGGATATTTAGTGCCTCGATTCTTCGGCTTTCTACGACAAAGAAGCTTCGCGTATCAAAATCGAAGAACTTGGGCGGCAGTTGAATGTTTTCGATAGATCCCTTGGTGAGAATCAGTTGTCCTACCTTGTTCGCCTTGATGCCTGAGAAGAGCGCGGCCCGAACGGTTTCTGATTTCAGGAACAATGATAGGCGATCGGCTTGCCCTTCGTGGCCTTTTTTCATCCGGACCAGCATCATGGTCATACCCGGGACCCAAGGCATGCCGTTTTCTTTGATGCCGTATCTCTGCTCGTTGCTAAGTGGCCCAATGACGCGATAGTTGCCACGGTTAGAAAGCAGGATATCGTTAATGGTAAGATTGAAGTTCGGGCGCTGCTCGCTCCGCTGCCGGACTAGGGATTCCTTGATCACAGCCTTTTCCATCTTGTCGGGTAGTAGTCCGGCTCCGTCTTGATCAAGGCAAGCTAAAGACACAGCCCAGCAGTCGACCGGGCTCTTGGCGTTGCTAGCCTTGCTCGGCTTAGCGGTCTTAGAGACGATGTGCATGTCCCTAGGGCCTACGCCCATGTAAACATGGGCAATATCTTTGAGCATCTTGGGCTGCACTATTTTAAGGTTTTTGGTGAAGTTGGTCGCGCAATCGCATGTTGGCGAGCGCAAGCAGAGCCAACTGGGAGTTAAGCCCGCGGCGAGAAAGCCCCCGGGCAATCCGGTCTTCGGTATTCTTTTGCAATACAACCGTCGGTCCAAGGACGGGGATCCAGAAGCCAGAAATCACCAAGCCGGGGATGCCGGCGATCTTCACCCAATTTTCTTCGTTGATTTTGGTGTCGGCCATCTCGGTCGAGTCCAGCGTGGCATCTAGCATCTCGTCGCCCCGATTCATCCCGGATGCTAAGGTGGACTTAATTCGGTGGTAGCTAAGGGAGAAATTGTCCATGGGCTCCCCGGTGAAGGGGTCCACGATCATGTCAGGCTCAGCACGGCGGCGACGACTATCGCGGTTGGGCGACTTACCTTTGGCGGGGATCTTTACGGCTAAGGCGATGTTCAGGAGGTCCAAGCAGGCTGCATTTTCCCAGCTGCCCGATACCGAAGCGGCCTCCTTTTTGATTCTGTTGATTAACTTTTCTGACAGAGACTTGAAGATGGGGTCCGGGATTTCCGATTTAAAAACCCGAAGAACCCTGACCATGACGCTGGAGACAAGGGGGGCACTAGGGGAGATAACCAGGGTGCAGGAATTGCCGGTATCGATTTCGTCGGCTTCGGATCGGATAACCTGAAGGCCCTGGGCTCGAAACAGGACCGGTTCACCGGCAGGGGTGCGGAGCAGAACATCATCAAGGCGCCCGGCTTTCAGCGAGGCACCTAGGGATAGAATTACGTCGTGAGGGTTTTGCATTGACGACCCCACCTAACGCATATTGTCTCCAGTTGGCAATAATGAACTACATCTTATCCCACCCCCTCCCAAGCCTTGGCGAAGCCCTTAAGGCCTGGCTTCGGCTGCCCCGCACTAAAACCCGTATTACGGCCGACATTCGCTCAGCCACGGAAGTCCGTCTGACGCCGCTCGTGACTCTATCCCAAGGTCTAAGGTCTTCGGATGACGTCCTAGGCTGCACTCTATCCGTCCGGGGGCTCAGCTTGGTCGTCGCCTGCGCGCCTTCGCTGGTTTGGATCGAGAGAACCGTCATTAGTCTCATAAGGCAGGGGGGCGTCAGCTGTACTCCTTGGGTGGCGAGTAAGCCCAAGGCCTGGATTAAGCCCATGGCTGCCCTTGAGATTGTAAGGCCTCGTCAGATCTCCGCGCCTAAGCGCAAAGAGAAGCTAGCCGTCAGATGCTTTAACTATCCCAACGTCGAATCTGCCTGCCTCGCAGCGGAACGTGACGCGGCCGGCTGGATTAAGCTCACAGATAGAGCTAAGGCTACCGCCAAGGACTCCAACTTCATCGATCCCGATTACATCTACGAAGCCCTTATGGCCCTCGGTCGTGCTGCCAAGCTTAACGCCAACGGAGGACTCGGGATGTCGTGGGAGCATTACCTTAAGATGAATGGTGCTCACGATTACTGCGCCCACTCCTCCGAAGGAACGCTGGCTCAGTTCTCCAAGGTCTACCACGTCGCTTACATGGGCAGCAGATACTGTATCGAGTCCCACATCCGATGCGGGACAGGTAACGGCTGTGATTCGTCCCGGATTTACGTCGCACAGCCGCATCGCCCCGGTCAGCCCGTGATCGTCGGTCAGGTTGGCGCTCACCTCCCCATCTTGGCTCGTTGCCACTAGCACCCCCTTCCATGCGCATTTCCACGCCCCGGCCTCCGCAGCCCGTCATCAACCGTCCTGGCGCACCGCTGCCTGCGGTCCCGGGTATCTCCAACAATTTCAGCTGAGGGGACTCCTCGCTGCCAAACCTAGCAAATAGAAAGGAGTAACACATGAACACCGACCCTAAGAGCGACCGCGATAATCACTCGAATCAGTGCAATCCGAATAACGACGAGTACGGCCACAGCCGCGAATAATCCGTGCTGAAGTCGTCCACCAAGGGGATCTCGAAGAGATCCCCTTTTTCTTTACCACCCGGGCAACCCCTCATTGCCCACATAGGCTTACAATCCCAGGGGTTTATTCCCATACGCTGGTTTATGGTGATTCGTGGTCTTTCCTCAAACTTGCGTAAAAAGGAATCCCCTATCTATTTCTTTCCGTCATGTTGTTGAACGACGTCCATTCCCAGCTCAACCCAACCTCCGTGACCGATGTGGTGCGGCCCACCACGCTGGAAGCTTTATGTGAGGCGGTGAAACAAGCTTCCCGTGATGGGGTGTCTTTGTCGGTGGCCGGTGCCCGGCACGCGATGGGAGGCCAGCAGTTCGCAACAGGGCAGCGCCATGTGGACATGACGGGTTTGCACCAAGTATTGCATGCCGATGCGACCCTGGGGTTGTTGCGAATCGAAGCCGGAGCCAATTGGCATCACATCATCGCTGCCAGCCATCAAATGCCGACGCCCAGTGGCGGCACCTGGGCCATACGCCAGAAGCAGACCGGCGTCGATGAGGTGACCTTGGGCGGGTCAATTTCCGCCAACGCCCATGGCCGGGGTTTGTTGATGCAGCCTCTGGGTGCCGACATTGAGGATCTCACCTTGGTGGATGCGCAGGGTGAGGTGCGGCTCTGTAGCCGTACTCAAAACGCCGAGCTATTCTCATTGGTGGTCGGCGGCTACGGCCTCTTTGGTTTGATCTACGCCGCTACCTTGCGCCTGGCGCCCCGCCAGAGG
>Ga0209597_1002885_pt1 | contig 10763 bp, 7 predicted proteins | sample M_140625_MF_Meta_FD_187316 | JGI IMG/M metagenome (GOLD analysis project Ga0209597, IMG submission 187316) | Freshwater microbial communities from Lake Montjoie, Canada to study carbon cycling - M_140625_MF_MetaG (SPAdes) (version 2) | ecosystem: Environmental > Aquatic > Freshwater > Lake...
ATCTTCAACACACAGGCCTCATTATTTACAATTAGAGTGGGGAGATAGCCTTAGTATGAAGGCCACTGTTAAAGAATACCAGATTATTTACGGCAGATTCAATGACAAAGGCGAGCCTACCAGAGCAACCATTCAAACCCAATTTTTAGAAGTTATTTCAGCAACAGCTATGTTGGCTGAACAAAGTAGACAATCGCCTGATGTTTCTCACCAAATTGAGATCAAAGAAGGTGATACAATTATGAGTCTTTGCCAAGAAATCTATGGCGATTCCAAATATTACATAGAAGTAGCCCGAATTAACGGACTTAAATCAATAAGAAATCTAAAACTAGGTTCTCTTTTATATTTCCCACCCTTAAAATAATTTATTATGGCCTTATTAATGTATGATAATGAAACTGTAACCATAGAATTTACAGTAAACGGAGCTGTATCCAAATTATCTCCCCATGTTTATGAAATAAATGTCGAAAAATCCATAAATAAAATATGCCGTGCAACAATTAAAATTCTTGACGGAGATGTTGCACTTCAAAAATTTGATCTAATAGAAGCGAATGCAGTTAATATTGGAGACCCAATTGTAATAAAAATTGGAGGCACTCCTACCACTGTTGCTGCTGTTTTTACGGGAATTATTACAGGAATAGCAACCGAAATAAGTTTAAATAGTAGCTTTATTATCATCCATTGCTCAGACAAAGCTGTGGGTATGACAAAAGGTAGAAACACTCAAATCTTCCTTAAGAAAAAAGATGATGCCATTTTGAAAGCGCTTATTGGCAATTATTCTGGAGTTACCGCAACTACCGATACCTGTACAATTGAACATGAAAAACTCATTCAGTATGGAGTGAGTGATTGGGATTTTCTTCTTATGCGTGCTCAAGCAAATGGATTTCTTGTAGCAAATTTCGACAATAAAGTCATTGTCAAAAAACCAGTTTTAACCACTGCTGCTGCTTTCACATATTCTTACGGAACAGATATTCTTGCCTTTGAAAGTTTAGCCACCGGAGAGCCTGCAATTAAAAGCATGTCTGTTCAACACTGGGATTATACAACAGGAAACATAAAAGTTGGAGCAAGCGACACTACCGATATGCCTCCTTTACCCACCATTACTACAGCAACAAAAATCAAAGATATGGCTGCACCCAAAGAGGCAGTTGGCGTATATACAGCCGGAAATCATGTTGCTGATTCATTAAAAAGTTTGGTAAATGGGAAAGTTGTTAGATCATTATTGGCCAGCTATACCGGTTATGTTACAGTTTTAGGCGAAGCTAAAGTTCTATTAGGAGATATCATTGAAATAAAAGGAATGGGCAAAATGAGTGGTAAATTTTACTGTTCAAGAATAACGCATGATTTTAGAGAAGGTATGTTTACAAGTACTTTGCACTTTGGTATTAATGAAAAATCAATTTGGGAAGAACTTCATTCCGTAAATAATGAAACTTTGGGTGGTACAAATAGCCCAATAATGGGGATTCACTTAGGCAAAGTAACAAAGCTTGATGGAGATCCAAATACCCAACTTAGAATTCAAATACTTTTGGCTAATTTTGGAACTGATGCGCTCGTTTGGGCGAGATTAACTTTCCCAGATGCCGGAAAAGGTAGGGGTATTTTCTTTGTTCCTGAAAAAGATGATGAAGTTGTTGTCTCTTTTTTAGATGGAGACCCTTCACAACCAATTATATTAGGAACTTTATACAACAAAACCAATACGCCGCCTGAAACTTGGAAGGCTGAAAATAATATTCGTAAGATTGTTTCAAAAAACAAAGTGACAATTGCGTTTGATGACGAGAAAAAGAATCTAACATTGTCTACTCCAGGTGGAAATTCTATTTTGATGGATGATGCAAAAGGCATTACAATTAAAGATGCGAACGGGAATAGCATTGTCCTAGCTGCGGCAGGTATTACAATAAAAAGTGCAAAAGATGCAACTGTACAAGCTGCTAAAAATTTAACACTAAAAGCAGATGCTGGACCTGTAGCAATAACAGGATTAGAAGTGAAAGCTGAGGCCAAAACCGCACTTAAACTTGCAGGTAAAGCTACAGCAGAAATTTCTGCTTCAGGTATTCTTACCGTTAAGGGTGCGCTAGTGAAGATTAATTAATTTTTTATTTGAAATAAAAGTTATGTGATTTTCATACTTTACTATTATTTTCGCAATATGCCTCCAGCTTCTAGAGTTACCGACCTTCATATTTGTCCCATGCAAACCATGGTAGGGCCTGTTCCTGTGCCCCATGTTGGTGGTCCAATTATAGGTCCAGGAGCTAGTACTGTTCTAATTGGCGGTTTGCCCGCAGCGCTTATGGGCGATAATTGTGTTTGTGTTGGCCCTCCAGATAAAATAATGAAAGGTTCTGCTACTGTGTTAATCAAAGGCAAACCAGCTGCCCGCATGGGTGACACTTGTCAACACGGCGGCACTGTAATGAGCTTATGTCCAACAGTTTTAATAGGCGGATGAGTTCATCAAAAAATAAAGATGAATTTTTAGGAATTGGTATTAAATTTCCATTCCGAATCAATGCATCTACGGGAAAGACTGCACTTATCAATGGCCCCGAGCTTATAGAACAGAACATCCACTTGCTCTTATCTACGCGACCAGGTGAAAGAATTTATCACCGCAATTTTGGAATTGATTTAACCCCACTCCTGTTTGAGATTCCAAATGCTGCTACACTTAAAACAATTGAAGAAAATATTATAAGCGGACTAACTCAATTTCAACCAATGATTGTAACAGAATCAGTTGATTTCGAAATCATTGCTGAAGAAGGTTTGATTAAAATCCAAATCCATTTTATGATTCGGTCTACCAACTCCCGTGGAAATTACGTTTATCCTTTTTACTTAAAAGAAGCTAATCAATTCTAAATTGAAGTGGGATAGAAATCATAATCGTCAAATTGGATTAAGTAAAAATTCATCGCAAGTTAAAGATTTGGCATCGCTAAGTCGAGTAACTAATCGAAACGATATTTTCTCTGCAATTCTTCAAATTTCTAGAAACATCCAATATTATGATGCCCATTCAAGCACGGATGGAAGTTTGAATCGTTTTTTCAGTAGTAGTTTACCCCTTGTATTGGGGCATATTATAGGCCAATCAATTACCGATAATATTAAAGATTTGAGGGACATTTCCCTCCAATTAAAAAAGCAGTGGTTGGAAGGTGGAAATCCTTTACGCAGACACAAAGCTGAAATAACAAACTTAATAATATGGCATTTACAAAGTTTAGAAATGTTAAAGAATGCCGCATTTTCTGAACAAGTGCTTATTGCCGACATTATACCTTCATTTAATGAAACAGCCAATCATTTTGAAGGAGTTGTAAATCGTTTACATTCAGGAGACTTAATTACACAGTACCGCAAAATAAAGTCGTTACTCTTGGCTTCCATGTCAATGCCATTCACTGGTGAAGATTTTATTTTCGAAACATGGAATGAAAAGTATAAATCCTTAATTACAGACATTGATAACATAGAACTGAATTGGAAAACTACCCAAGAAGAATGTACAGTTGTTTTAAACAAGATGATTAATCAACAAAAAATTGATCCTATTTCATCTTTATCATTTGTTCTTGGAGATTTATTAGAACAAGTTTCAAATAAAAACACAGACAATTTAAACAATGCGGTATCATCATATTTTTTAAATGAAATTGCCAGAATTGCTCCGCTTGAGGTTGTGCCAGAATCGTTTTATGCCAAATACCAATGGAATGAAAATTCTGAAACCAAAACCATTATTGACGGCACTGTTTATAAAGCTTTAACGAATCCAGAACAAGAAATATATTTAACAAATACTGACAATGTTCCATTAAATGATCAGTTAATTCTTCAACAAAAGAAAGTTCAATTTAGCACTACAACTCAAAATATCACAAATAAAGATAATGTTTCTTTAGATATATCTTACCCAAGTAAATTCAAATTGGAGAGATTATTAACTGAAGGAAATCAACAATTTTCACCATTTTATTTTCAAGTAAAAAGTTCATTATTGGGTATTGAGGGAAATGTAGTTAAGTGGAAAATTGGATTCACATTTCAAGAATTATCAACGGTTCAACATATTCAAAGTATATTCGAAAATCAACCCGATATAAAAAGAGGATTTCAAGAAAATACCAATCAAGAGATTCTAAACTATTGGTTGGGAGATGCATTGGGAATTGAATATTTCGGAATTGAAAGCCCAGAAATCCCTATCCCATTTCAAAAAAACAGAACAAGCTTAGACGTATCATATACTGAAAACATTGGATATCATTGCTCATGGACAGTTATTTTAGATACCGATGACGTAAGACCAATGGTAGATGAAAATGGTTTTGTGGTACTCCGGTTTAAAATTTTAAATGATTACCAGTACATCTATCATTTCTTTTCGCACAACTCTCCTATTAATTGCAAAATTGAAGCAAGTGTAATTGATTTACATAATGTTGAAATTTATAATGACTATGGGAAATTAGACACCAATACTCCTTTCAATTTATTTGGCATAAAACCAGAAATAGGCTCAAAATTTTATATTGGTCACCCATTATTGTTTTCGAATTCCCTCACGAATCTTAAAATAAACTGGCAGTGGTTTGGTTTACCCGATTCTATAAAAGGATTGGTAGACAACTACGATGGTTATGATTTAATTGAAAATAATACCGACTTTGTGGTATCGGTATCAGCACTTCAATCTGGTACTTGGTTTCCAGAGAACGACAAACAAATCATTTCACTTTTTGTTGACTCAAGTGACTCAGATGAGGAATTTAAACCAGTATCGAATATTAGAAGAATCAATGAAATTGACCTATCTCGTTTAGATCTGCAAAAGACTCAAAAAACGTACGAACCTTTAAAAGAACCAAATAAATCAAAATACGGATTTATGTGCCTTGAATTATTAAGTCCTACTGGGGCTTTTGGGCATAACAAATACAACGACTTCCTTCAGAAAAAATTAAGCACAGCCAAGTCCAAAGAAAACTTAAACGAACCTTATACCCCTTTAATTGGGAATCTAACATTAGAAGCTGTTTTGACGGAAGAAATTCCTCAAACTCAATTAAAATCTAGAGTTCAAATATTTGGAATAGATAATTATCTGCTAGATATCCCTTCAATTCCATCAAATCATTTGATGCCTGCAGATAATTACAAATGTGCTATTTATCTTGAATTTGATAAACTACCAGATGGAATGGCAAGTTTGTTTTTTAAATTACCGGAAAGTGCGAATGGGAATTTAGTAATTGGGCAAAAACAATGGTATCAATTATTGAAAAACAAATGGCATATGTTGTCAGCAGAACAAATTGTGAAAGATGAAACTTTACATTTTGAAACATCGGGTTTAATTCTTTTGAATCAACTTCATGAAAATAAGAATTTATCTGATTCAACATGGTTAAAGGTTTGTTCATTTCATGATGAATCTCTCAATAGAATATCAGAAATAGACACGCAAATAATGCATTTATTTGTGAATGATACGCGCCAACTCACTGAAGTTACACTCATTGAAAACATTCAAATTCCAGAGGAATTAATTGAAGTACTAACTGTAATTTCTCCAATAATTCCTAAGAAAATTCGACCAATTCCAAGTTTAGGTTTTAAGTCTGGAATATTTTCATTCCAATTCAAAACTCAAAATAGAATTTCAGATTTACAAGATTTAAGACAATTTATTTTAATAAAATTCCCTAAAATTCAGGATGTTTTATTGATTACTAATAAAGACCAAAATGAATTTATCAAAGCTGGTTTGGTAAGGGTAATTTTAATTCCAACATCTGAAAAAGAATCGTTATTTGAGGGAAATTGGCCGAAATTCTCCTCACAAGAACTTAAAACAGTACAGTTGTTTTTAGAAGAAAATAGTCCTATGGGATCTAGTTTCCTAATTGAAAACCCTGTATTTGAAGAACTAATTATTAAGTGCAATATTGTAGTAACAACTGGATTTGATAAAAATGAAGCTCGAAAATTAATCAACCAAGTAATACTTAAAGGATTCTTAAATATTACGGGAATTGTTGATAGTGGATTTAGTTTTGGAACATCCATTTACAGTTCAAAACTACTTTCGTTAATCAAAGTATTGCCTTTTATTCAAAGTATTACAAATTTCGCCTGTTACACCAAATACGATGAGAATTTAAAACTTCCAGCTGAATTTAATAGTTTGAATTATTTGGTTGAACCTTCTGCGATTAATCACATATTAATTCCAAATGCGAATCATTTATTCGACATCAGAGAAACAAATAAACATAATTCTGATGGTATTGGTGTTTCTAATATGACCTTGGGCACTGATTTCCTAGTTGAAAAATTGCGTACCAAACAATATAAAATGGGAATTGGGAATTTTAAAATTGGAATTAATTTACAAATTGACAAATCTGAAATTACTGATAATATAGAAATTACAGATATTTTTATTTGATTATGAATTGAATTTCTCTAGAATTCGTTGCAATTAAACTCAGAATATTACCTTAAAATACACTTAATTTTTAAAAGTTGCATTTTTTTTGCGTTTAAAGTAAAAAAAACGGACCTTTGTTGTTAAATTTACACAAATTATGGGTTCACGTAGAAGATCAGAACTTAAAAACTATTTCATCAAAGGAAGGATTCCAAAAGAGGAGGACTTTCAAGATTTCATTGATTCAACTTTGAATCATGTTGATGATGCAATAGTAATCAACGAAGAGGATGGCTTAACGATTGAATCTAAAAATACAGGCGCCTTAATTACTTTCAAACAGAATATTGATGATGCTGATGCCTTTTGGAGAATCGAATTAGAAGATGATGACAATGGTGATAGTTTTTTAAAATTCAAACATTCCCAAAACGAAAATGCTACTATTTCATTAAATAAAGATGGTAAAGTTGGTGTTGGCGTTGAAAAACCATTACATACTTTAGATGTAAATGGAGTAATTGGTTCACACGGAAGAATAGGTTATTACAAATTTGGTGAAGTTCCTGCCGACGGACAATGGCACAATGTAGTTGATAATTTATCTAGCTATTCGGCATTTGAAGTTATTTCTTCTTGTGGTGAAAAAGGTGCTCATGCAATTACTCACGCAATTTGTGTTTGTACATATGGAAAAAGCAAAGATGGAATAAATCAAACTCAAAATTATTTTGGGCGTTCTAGAAATAGAATTGAATTCCGTTGGTTTGGAGAATATTTCAATTACGCATTACAAGTGAGAACAATGCGACCATTTTCTCGCGAAGCAAATATTAAATTCAATGTTTCTTTGTTATGGGAATAAAGAAAGATACAGATTTAATGCTAAAATTAACGGCTGAAGAAGTTAATTTGGTATTAGACGGTCTTGCTAATTTACCTTACAAAAAAGTATATCATATCATTGATAAAATTAGAAATCAAGTTATTTCTGAAAATCATATACAAATTCAAGAAACTTCTCAAAGAATGAAATGAGTGATGAGCTTGAAAAATATGCCATTGAAACAGATCAGGTAATTGACCCAGACTTTGATCTTGTAGCTCTGAGGGAAAAAAGTATTTCTTTCATTCAAAAATATAGTGGTACTGAATGGACAGACCACAATATTCACGATCCCGGAATTACCATACTAGAACAAATATGTTTGGCAATTGCAGATATTACTTATCAAACTGAACAAGTAATTACTGCTTCAAATAATGCAGATACATTTGCCAATAGCCCTTATTTCAATGTAGGACAAGCTCGGAACACAAATCCTCTTATTACTTTCAAGGATTTTACTGATAAAATTATTGAATTTGAGGGAATTTATAAAGTTTATTACATCCCTTCAATTTCACACCCTTGCATCAACGGCATTTATGATATTATTGTTTTTTGTGATCAAGAAACAAATAAAAAAGACGCATTAGATCATATTCAGTCCATCAAGAATTCATGGAGGCCATTGTGTTCAAAGTTTGAAGCCATCCACTTCCCTCCGCAAAAAAATATAGAAATTCAGCTTTCAATTGAAGTTACAGATACTGACAATTTAAATGCAATTTTTGACCGTTATCTTTATGTAATAAAAGAATTTTTAAAAGGTAGAAATACAGGGGCGAATTTTTTCAGACAACGTATTTTTGATGTTGCAACATTCTCGAAAAAAATATCATTACAACTCCAATCGGCCGATTTGGTTTCAGCTTTAAATCAAGTTGAATACACGAAAAATATAATTAACATATCCATAAAAGATCCAAACCAAGATTTTGTTTGGACCATGAACTTTGATACCCCTTACGAATTACTTTTAGACCCAACAAGTACAATATCGCTTTATAAGAATGGCAATTATTTAGGCAATTGGACAGCATCGGATATTAAAAAGAGGAGAAAAAAATCTAAGAGCTTTAATAATCCCTCCAATAACGCAACTGTAAATAACGAATATCCTCAGAAGTTAACCGACTTTTATTCCTTACAAAAAGGAATGCCAGAGATTTACGAATTAGAAAAAGATATTTTAGGCAAACTAAATAAATCTCATAGTTCAGCTTTGCAGCTTAAAGGGGTATTAACAACCTACGATATTTTAATTGCCCAATTTATTTCACAATTAGAAAAAACCTTTCATATTTTAAATAACCGCCACACCAACCTCAATGATTTGGCGAAAGAAATGTTATCTGTAATTCCAGGAATTGAGTGGGTTTGGATAGATTTCAATGAAAAATTTGAAGCACTTAAGCCAAAAGAGAAACATTCTCGATTTGTTGCTTGGAAAAACTATCTTATTAATCAAAAACAAAATTTACACGAATTAGTAAATATTAGTACAAGAACTGAATCAGAAAGCATTGAAATAAGAATCAAAACTTACTTGTTTTTATTGCAGTTAATGGGATTTGATTTAGAGTTAATTACTCCAAATTATGACCAATTAACCAATTTTGACAAGGCCAATTGGTTGGAAGAAATTTTACAATTTTGGCTGAGTAATCGATTAAATAGAATTCATGTTGAGGGAGAGCCATTACAAGCATTAACCCGTAGTTCAGAAATTGGGTACCGCGGCATGATATCTAAAATATTGAATATCAAATTTGATACATTTGTATTTTCGCAAAGAATACCTAAAATAGCCCAGTGGATATCTAGAGATTCTGGCACTCCAATTAAAATAAATTCAAATTTCCCTGAATTCATGTATTGGGGTCGAAATAATAAAGCTTATAAGTACAACGAAGAAAACCAATTGGTTTTAATTGGAGATGATAATAAATCAATCGCAACAATTGGCGAAATGCTCAATGACGATGAATTGTCGGATTTAACAAAAAAGATTGCAGATTTACACAATAATTCAGAAGGGTTTGTTGTAATTGAACATACCGCCTTGACACCTAATGTAGATGAAAATGTTTTTGGTGTAATCATATCTTTAGATTCTGAAATTCTTTTAAAATTCGAACCTAACTATTCAATATCTGATCTTTATGAAATTCTTAACAATTTTGAAAAGAATATTGCCAATAAAGATTTTTCATTTGACGTAAAGAAAATAGCTTCTAAGCAATACGTAAATGTCATTAAAACAGAAAATTTGTATTCTCAAATTGAATATTATTATCCAAGCGCAGAGCAAGCCATTGAGGGACATCAAAAATTAGCCAAAGAATTACTCATAGAGAACTTGGAATTTCAGTTTTATGATAAAATGTTCTACCAGTTCCAAGACCAATTTGACCCATATAGCTTTACTATAAGTATTTGTTTTCCAGATTGGCATGAGAAATACATAAACACAGCTGCAAAGGACCAAATTTTAAACTTGTTAGACAGTATTACTCCAGCACATATTATAATAAAACCACATTGGTTAAATCCGAAACAATTCGCTACGCTTATGTCACTATATGAGGAATTCTCAAAATTAACTCAACACAGTGCGAAAGCCAATTCTTTAAGAGGGCAATTGTTAGAAATACTAATGAATTCTCATGAAATCAACACTGAAAATTCATGAACTTGAAATCATTATCGATGGTGTCGATGAACAATGGTTAATTCAAAACAATAAACACATTATTCAAGCAATACATAAGGCTTTTGACCCTTATGATATGCATCAATTTCCTGATAATATAATCAATGAAATAGTCATTGATTTACCTAAAACTAATTCGTTTAATGATTTTTTAGTAGCTCTAACTAAACAAATACAGAATCAGGTACTCCAAAAATACGCACTTTCATCTAAACAGATAAATGAAATAAAAAACAAAGATTTTATTCCTTTAAAATGGAAAACAATCGATGATTTACTTTTAAAACTCAAAGAAAATTCAAACATACATTCATCTCAATACAATGATAATTTTTCTGAGCTTTTACAAATAATATCAAATAACAATTCTGTAATTTGGGATATTTTATACAAAATTGGCATTTCCAAATCTATAATTGATTCATTTATCAAATGGAGTAAAGCGGAACAAATTAATCCTAAACAAATATTACAATGGATTGGTTATTATTTCGAATTAAGCAAGAAAAACAACAATGTAAAACAAGACAATGTTTTTCTTAATGTAATTTTAGAAACTCAATATAAAGGCAATAAATCTAAAATTGCTTTTAATAAAATCAATTCTGAATTTGTTGAAATCCTTTTAAAAACAACAAAACCTATAAACAATGAATTAGTTGAATATATAGGTAATA
>Ga0209597_1002888_pt1 | contig 10753 bp, 7 predicted proteins | sample M_140625_MF_Meta_FD_187316 | JGI IMG/M metagenome (GOLD analysis project Ga0209597, IMG submission 187316) | Freshwater microbial communities from Lake Montjoie, Canada to study carbon cycling - M_140625_MF_MetaG (SPAdes) (version 2) | ecosystem: Environmental > Aquatic > Freshwater > Lake...
AACTCAATTCTAGGACTTGAGTTTAATTCTGGTAATACACCCTCGCCATTTCCATAAATGTGAATGTGCGCAGGATTCAACCCATTTGTGGAAATACCACAAGATTCAAGAAAATTTTTATCTAATTTATATATACCATCTTTGTTAACAGCAATTTTATACCAGGTGCCGCTTCCCTCTTTAAGAACTGACGAGGTAACAAAGTCTTTTTGATGACCAATAACTGTAGTTTCTGTTAATTCAAAAACCAACTGTTTAACACGATGTAATTGACTATTAATTAGTTTATAGGGAAAAGTACTTACTGCGAAATAATAATCATTTCCAGCTTTAGTAACTTGGTAAGAAATTTCAAGATTAGTAGGAAACTGGATATTTAATGATTTAAAATGATTTAAATCAATGTCTGGGGCTAATTCATATAATACATCTTTTAGTAAAGGGGTGAAATTGTTCTTTAAATACTTTGAATAAAAATAATTTGGTTTGCCATTGCTTGATTCTTGCCCTTCAATTGAAGGGATAGAATAGGTCTTCCCATCTAAATAATGATTTACTGGTTTTTGCCAATTTAATTCTAATAAAATATCTTGTGATATAAAATAATTACTTGAAAATACAAAAAAAAGAAAAAGAATTAAATCATTTCGCCTCATAAAAAATATCTGTTTTAAAGTGAACTATGCAAAAAACGAATTAAATTAGCATATATTTGAAAAATAAACGATATTTGTAACCTTTGAAGGCAAAAATACGTTTAAATTAACACTTGCATAAAATTCAAGTTTGTGAAAATATATCGTCTATATTCAATTTATTTATCCTTACTATTTGTAGTGATAAATTCATTTATTGTTAGGTCTCAAGATCCTACTTTTACTCAATTTTATTCAAATCCAGTATATTTAAATCCCGCGTTAGCAGGTTCAAGTGGTTGTCCTAGAATTGCACTAAATTATCGAAACGAATGGCCAAGTTTATCTGGGAACTATGTTACATATTGTGCTGCTTTCGATACGTATGCTAAAAGTGTAAACGGTGGTTTAGGAATTATCGCCATGCACGACCAACAAGGGCAGGCTACGATTCAAACTAGTATGGTGGGGGGGATTTATTCATACAACTTAAAAGTAAATAGAAAATTTTCTCTTATGTTTGGTGTCAAAGCTGCTTATTTTCAAAAATTTCTTGATTGGGATAAATTAACATTTGGAGATATGATTGACCCGAGAAGAGGTTTTATATACCAAACAGGTGATGTTCCAAGAGGAGGTCAGAGAGGTTTTTTTGATGCCTCTGCTGGACTTGTTGGATTTGGAAAAAATTTTTCCTTTGGATTTGCTGCTAATCATTTAAATAGACCTGATGAATCACTAATTTTAGGGGGTTCTAGACTACCTATAAGATTAACTGGTCACATTGGTGCTGTTATAGAAATTGGAAACAAAGGAAAATTTTCTAATAAAACGAGTATTATGCCTAACATAATATATCAGTATCAAAATGGCTTTCAAGAATTAAACATAGGGACATCTATAAAATATGGGATTTTTACTACTGGAGTATGGTACAGAAATAGAGATGCATTTATACTTTCAATAGGTATGGCAACTGAAAGTATAAAAATTGGTTATAGTTACGATCTAACAATTTCAAAACTAGGGAATGGTATTACTGGCGGTTCACATGAAATATCAATGGGATTTAATTTAAAATGTAAGAAGAAACCTAAAAATTTTAGAAAAATTTCTTGTCCTTCATTTTAATGTTTGTAACAAAAAAATTAAAAATTACTTATTTATTAATATAAATTAAAAAAATGAGACTATTACCTATTAAACTTTCAGGTTTAGCAATTATTGGAGTTTTAATTGCTACTTCTTGTGCAAAAAATAAATCAAACTCTACTGGATCAAACTCAAACAAATCAACTTCTACAGGATGGGATTATAATAATTACAAAAATGGGGGATTTGAAAGAATTGACGCTCAAGAGCAAGAAACAGGTCCAGGACTTGTCTTGATTGAAGGTGGAGTGTTTACAATGGGAAGAACAGAACAAGATGTTATGTTTGATTGGAATTCAAGAGCCTCGAAGGTAACGGTTGGTTCATTTTATTTAGATAAATCTGAAGTAACAAATTTACATTGGTTAGAATATATAAACTGGATGAAAAGAGTTTATAATAAAAGTTATCCTCACGTGTACAAAAAATCATTGCCGGATACTTTAGCTTGGAGAAAAACCCTTGGTTATCGTGAAAAATTTGTAGATTACTATTTACGCCACCCATCATACAGAGATTACCCAGTGGTAGGTGTGACTTGGCTTCAAGCTAATGAGTTTTGCAAATGGAGAACAGATCGAGTTAATGAATCAATTCTGGTACGAGAAGGTATTCTAAAATGGCACTTTGCAGATTTATATAACGAAAAAGATGGAGATATTGGGGCTACAAATAAAGTAGATTACGAAAAAAAGCTTCAGTCGAGACCTGAAAACATGTTTAGTACCGAAAATTATCTTAATGGGAACTACACAATAAAAGATGACAAAGTTGAAAAATATTTCAATGGAAAGCCGAGACTTACAAAAGAAGGGAAATATGAAATGAAAGGAGATTATGGATATACTGTCGATGATAAATATTCAAAAGCAAAAGAAATTCCAAGAGATCCATATCAACTTACAAATTATGATCCGCTTTATGCTGATTTGAAAAAAAATGAAGTAATGTGTTTAGGAAAACGTGCTGTTAAAATGGAAGATGGTATTTTACTTCCGAATTACAGACTTCCAACTGAAGCTGAATGGGAATTTGCTGCATTGGGTTTAATTGGGAATTTAGATCCTGAGTCAGAAAATATAAATGATAGAAGAATATATCCATGGGATGGACACTATGTAAGACAAGAAGAAAAAGAGTTTACTGGTTCAATTCAAGCCAATTTTATGAGAGGGAGAGGTGATATGATGGGTGTTGCTGGAAACCTTAATGACGGAGGAGATATAACTGTAAGAGTAGATCAGTTTTGGCCAAATGACTATGGTTTATATCACATGGCTGGAAATGTATCTGAATGGGTTATGGATGTTTATAGACCTATGTCAAGTGAATCTTTCGAAGAATTTATGCCTTTTAGAGGAAATGTTTATAAAACGCAACTTTTAGTCCCAAATGGACTATATGATAAGCCTGTTAAAGCAATGGAGAATTTATATGATGTTCATGGAATGAAAGAATATGTGAATGAATATGCCCGTGTTATGTATTTATCAAACACAAATCTGAAAATTGATGGGATTTCTGGCAAATACATAGATGAATATACTAATGATGCTGAGAGGAGAAGATTGGAATCAGAAAAGAAAAGTGAAATCTATATAACAAGTTCAAATATCATTGCTAATAATAAAGATTCAGTTGTTTTTCGAAGTTTTTACAATGGAGGAGTTAAAACTAACTTGAAATATTCATGGAGTGTGGATAATTCTTCAGATGTGCGTTTCAAAGATAATAAGCAAACACTGGATTCTGCAGTAATTTGGTTTAATACTCCTGGTAAATATAATGTAAGCTTATCGTTTAAAGATGCTAAAAACATGACAACTGAAAAAGTTTTAGAAATTGAAGTAAGAGATTATGCTAAGAATCCATTAATAAATAGTAATGCAAGCAATTCTAGAATTAATCAACGTCAAGATCAAAAGAAATATAGATTCAATACCTTAAGTAAAGAATATTTATCTAATAATAAATCATTAAGTGAGCAAGAAAGGAAACAGTTTCTATTTTTAGACACCTTAAATATGCATATAGATACAGCTATTTTTCTAATGAATGCTAATAGGCAAAGTGCTGCATCAGCCTATATTGAAAATGCTCTTTTTGGAAATAAATCTCTAGTGCAAATTACCAAGGGAGATATTCGAGGTAATAATGACCAAACAACAATAATTCCTGGATCAATTTGGTTAAATTCAAATGATGATGTGCGTGATCCACTATTTGGAAAAAATTATTTAGACTCTATGTTTACAAATTTTAGAAATGATCCAACAATTGCAACATGGATAATTACCCTTCGTAATGGTCTTACTGAATTTATTACTGATACAAGGGGAAAACAACGATGGAGAAATGTTACTGTAGAAGAAAACGTTGGTAGGTTAAATTATCGAAAAGATGATTACCGTGATTTTCTAGATGGAGATTTAGAGTCTTCGATTTACTACAATAATCAAAAACGCAAAGATGATATCAATCAAGGGAAAAGAGATCCTAAGCAAGTTATGTATCAAAACCAATTTGAAAATAAGGATTTAGACAATCAAGATATTGCTTTTGGATCTAGTGGGGCACCAGTTACATTGATTTCTGATAAATCAAGGGTATACAAAGGAGGATCTTGGGCTGATCGAGCTTACTGGTTATCTGCTGGTAATAGAAGATTCCTTGATGAGGATAAATCTTCTGATGCGATTGGTTTTAGATGTGCAATGGATAGATTAGGAAGTCCTACAAACGGGAATCGAAGAAAATAAAAAAATCTGAAAGAGATAAAAAGCCCTGGGAAATTTCTTAGGGCTTTTTTTTGCATATTTGCAACATGGAAAAACTCTTCAAGCTTTTTGATAATACAAATGGTGTTTCAATAGATACAAGAACTATCCAAAAGGACTCCCTTTTTATAGCTATAAAAGGAGATAAATTTGATGGAAATCTTTATGCTGAAAAAGCAATTGAAGCTGGTGCTAAATTTGCAATAGTATGTAACAAATCAATCGCAAATGAAATAAATATATTTTGGGTAGAGGACACCTTACTATTTCTTCAAAAATTAGCAAATTTTCATCGTTCAAAATTTAACATCCCAATTATTGGGATTACAGGGAGTAATGGTAAAACTAGTACTAAGGAACTCATAAATGTTGTTTTATCTCAAAAATACAATGTGCTATGCACAAAGGGGAATCTAAATAATCATCTTGGAGTTCCACTTACCCTACTCCAACTTAATGAATCACATGAACTTGCAATTATCGAAATGGGTGCGAATAAGCACGGTGATATTAAAGAATTAGCTGAAATAGCTGAGCCAAATTATGGGATTATAACAAATATTGGCAAAGCTCACCTTGAAGGATTTATCAATTTTGAAGGAGTTCTTAAAACAAAACTGGAACTTTTTGATTTTATTTCTTCTGCAAAAGGAGAATTTATAGTAAATGCTGATGATGAAATATTAAATAATGCTACAAAAGATTATTCAAAACGAATGCTCTACAGCACTAATAAAAATTCGGAGGTTCAAGGAAGATTAGAAGGATTAACACCTTTTGTTGAACTAAGTTATAATACAGAAAATTATGAATCGCCATGCATCAAAACTAATATGATTGGCAATTATAATTTTTATAATTTTTTGGTAGCAATTACTTTTGGGCATTTGTTCAAAGTAAGTAATGATTTAATAAATGAGGCTATAAGCAATTATGTGCCTTCAAATAATCGTTCGCAAGTATTAAAAACGAATATTAATGAATTGATAATTGACTGTTACAATGCGAATCCTTCCAGTATGCTTGCAGCCTTAGAAAGTTTTTTGAAGATGAAAGAAACAAATAAAATTGCTATTCTTGGAGATATGTTAGAGCTTGGGGAAGGAAGCAATGCAGAACATCATAAAATTCTTACTTATTGTAAAGACCATAACATTGAATATATAACAATTGGCCCTATTTTTCAAAGTTTAAATAAAGATGGTTTTAATTCTATAGAAGACTATAAAGAATTCCACTCAAAAAACAAGCTAAGTGAGAAAACTATTTTGTTAAAAGGTTCTCGTGGAATTACTCTTGAACTTTTAATACCGTATTTGTAAAAAAACTAAGATCCATACATCATTAAGAACGATTTTAGAAATTGATCTATTTCACCATCCATAACTCCATCCACATCTGCTGTTTCAGTTCCAGTACGAACATCTTTTACAAGTTTATAGGGTTGCATAACATAATTTCTAATTTGAGAACCCCACTCTATTTTCTTTTTACCTGCCTCTATTTCTGACCGTTTTTCCAATCTTTCACGAAGTTCTAATTCATAGAGTTGAGAGCGCAATAACTGAAGCGCTTTTTCTTTATTTGCAAGTTGAGAGCGCGATTCAGAGTTTTCAATAATAATTCCAGATGGCGCATGCCGCAAACGAACAGCAGTTTCTACTTTATTGACATTTTGACCACCAGCACCTCCAGAACGAAAGGTTTCAAAAGAAACATCTGCAGGATTTACATTTATTTCAATGTTATCATCTACCAAAGGATAAACATAAACTGAAACAAATGAGGTGTGTCTCTTTGCATTTGAGTCAAAAGGAGAGATTCTAACAAGTCGATGAACACCATTTTCACCTTTTAAATAACCAAATGCAAATTCTCCTTCAAACTCCAATGTAACGGTTTTAACTCCTGCCACATCACCCTCTTGAAAATTAAGCTCTGTAATTTTACAACCTTTTTTTTCACCCCACATCATATACATCCTCATTAACATCGAAGCCCAATCGCAACTTTCTGTTCCTCCAGCTCCTGCTGTTATTTGAAGAACTGCACTTAAGGAATCTTCCTCACCAGATAACATGTTTTTAAGCTCCAAATCCTCTATTTCCTTCAAAATGATTTTATACGACTTATCTAAATCCGACTCACTTGTCATTCCTTCCTTAACAAACTCATTCAATACTTCTAAATCGTCGACAGAAGCTTTAGATTTATCAAAAGATTCAACCCAGTATTTTAAAATACGAATAGCCTTCATTTGCTCTTCAGCTTTTTTTGGATCATTCCAAAATGATGGATCTTGCGTTTTTAATTCTGCCTCTTTTAAATGCATGCGTTTCTCATCAATTTTAAGATAAGATTGAATTGCGGTAACTCGATTTATTAAATCTTTGAAATTTTCAATTGTCATGATGCAAATTTAAGTATTATCATTTCATAAAGAGTTTATAAAATTGGTCTTTTGAATTAACAAAATAATTACATTTGTAAAAAGATTCTTAAAATGAATGTGCCTGCTAATTTAAAATATACCAAAGACCATGAATGGGTTCTAATTAATGGTGATGAAGCAACAATAGGTATTACTGAATTTGCACAAAGCGAGCTTGGTGATATTGTATTCGTAGAAATTGAAACTATCGGTGAAACAATGGAAAAAGAGGCTGTTTTTGGGTCAATTGAAGCAGTTAAAACTGTTTCTGATTTATTTATGCCGCTTACAGGAGAAATATTTTTATTTAATGAATCCTTAGAAAATAATCCAGAATTAGTGAATACAGATCCTTATGGTGAAGGATGGATGATTAAAGTAAAATATAGTAACATAAATGAACTAGATGCATTATTAGATAAGATAGCTTATGAAGCACTTCTTAATTAAATAAATGTTTTGTAAATTAAGTAATTTTAAAAAAGATGGAAAATAAAAAAAGTAACGAAGCAGACTTAGAGCCAATTCGCTCAAGTTTGTTTATGGTCGGTCTTAATTATATAGCAGGTATAGTACTTGCAGCATTCACCTTCCAAACAATCAGTGGTGATAATGGAATGGGAGAATTAAATGAGAAATCTGCTGAAAATGTTTACCAGCAAGAAGAAAAAAAGGAAGAAACTCCTCCACCCCCAGCTGCAACTGCACAAGTAAATGCTCCACCTCCAGTAACGGAGAATATTGTCGAAAGAGAAAATACAGAAGAGGAACCAATAACTGTTGTTGAAGTGCCACCAGTTGTTGAAGTTGCTGAGGAAACTATTATTGTTGAAGAAGAAATTATTGAATTTCCAGATGTTGAAGCTGAATTTATTGGTGGAGCTCAAGCAATGATGAAATATATTCAACAAAATATTCAATATCCTCCTACATCTATTGAAATGAATGAACAGGGAAAAGTTTATTTATCCTTTGTAGTAGAACCTGATGGAACGATTTCGAATGTAGCAATTGAAAGAGGCGTAAGCAAAGATATTGATAACGAAGCAAAAAGAATTGTGCGCAGCATGCCTAAATGGTTGCCAGGAGAAGGAAAAGGTAAAAAGGTGCGTACAAGATGTAGACTGCCCATTAACTTTCAATTGGGATAGACATTCAAGATTACCAAGTCCAACATTCTTTACAGGTCAATGATTCAACTTTAGTTTCTAGTTTGTCATCTAATTTATAGAAAAAATCTATTTTTGATAATTTCTCTAAGGAATCTATTGTAACCACAAAACTTTTAAGAGGCAGTTTAGAACCTTTGTTTGGTAAAACAAATGCAATGGATTTAGATTTCTCCTTCTTAAAATCCAATATTGCTTTATAATAATATTCAGGAACTGCCACAGAATTAGGACCAATAGTGGCCAGTTTCTTTTCATTTTTAGATGGGAGAATTGGACCAGTAACAATTAGAATTGAATCGTTTTCTAAAGCCCAATCACGTACTTTTTCTTCAAGTTTTTTCCAAACACCTCTATTAAATGCAGGTAATTGAGGACTCATATTACTGTAATAAAATGACTCTGACATTGCTTTTTCTGACCATTTCATATCTGCTGCAGGCGCAAGATGACCACGATCGTAACCACTTTTTGCGTAATCTAAATTACTTGCTGATCCTGAAGAAACAGATGGGTCTTCCCTGAAATTATCTGATCGATTAAATGTTCCGACAAGTTCTTTATTATTTAGAACATAAGCAATCCATTTTGCTTGTTCATGTTCTTCGCTGTAAACAAATGAGTAACCTGCGTGATGAATTATCTTTTCACCCTTTAAAACTAATGGGATTTCCAAAGAGAGCTCAGATTGTTTATTATTCTGAGTTTGCTCTATGAATCTAAATGAAAAAATAAGAAGTAGAAACACAAAAACAGAGATAATGGAGCTAAACTTCATTCTCCTAAGTTACAAGAATTTTCTACACATCAATTTTTGCATATTTAGCATTCTTTTCGATAAATTCTCTTCGAGGTGGAACATCATCTCCCATTAACATTGAGAAAATCTGATCGCATTCTGCCGCATTATCAATTGTAACCTGTCGTAGTGTTCTACTCTCAGGATTCATTGTAGTTTCCCAAAGTTGCTCGGCATTCATTTCACCAAGACCTTTATAACGTTGAACATTTACGGAAGATTCACTACCCGCACCTTTTAAATCATTGATTAATTTATCCCGCTGATCTTCGTTCCAAGCATAATCAGATTTTCCTCCTTTTTTAACTTGATATAAAGGTGGAGTTGCAATATAAATATATCCATTCTCAATTAAGACTTTCATAAATCTGAAAAAGAACGTTAAAATTAAAGTTTCAATATGCGAACCATCAACATCGGCATCACACATAATAATAATTTTATGGTAGCGTAATTTTTCGAGGTTAAGTGCTTTAGAGTCTTCTTCCGTTCCAATTCTTACTCCAAGAGCAGTATACATGTTTTTAATCTCTTCATTTTCGAAGATTTTATGCTGCATGGCTTTTTCAACATTCAAAATCTTTCCTCTCAAGGGCATAATAGCTTGAAAATGACGGTCACGACCTTGTTTTGCAGTACCACCCGCCGAATCACCCTCGACAAAATAAATCTCACAAGCAGCAGGATCTTTTTCCGAACAATCGGCAAGTTTACCAGGAAGTCCAGAACCCATTAATATACTTTTGCGCTGAACCATTTCTCGAGCTTTACGAGCTGCATGTCGAGCTTTCGCTGCTAAAATTACTTTCTCAACAATTAATTTTGCTTCTGCGGGATGTTCTTCTAAATAAGCAGATAACATTTCAGAAACTGCTTGACTTACAGGTGCTGTTACTTCTCTATTTCCTAATTTAGTTTTAGTCTGGCCTTCAAATTGTGGTTCCTGTACTTTTACAGAAACAACTGCAGTCAAGCCCTCACGAAAATCATCCCCATCGATTTCAATTTTTTCACGGGCTAATATCCCTGAATCTGTAGCGTATTTTTTTAAAGTATTTGTCAAGCCACGACGGAATCCTGATAAATGTGTTCCTCCCTCATGCGTATTGATATTATTTACATAGGCTTGAATGTTTTCAGTATAAGAAGTATTGTATGTCAAAGCAACTTCCACCGGAATATTTTCTCTTTCACCTTCAAAATAAATTACATCACTTATCAAAGCTTCGCGGTTGCGATCGAGGTACTGTGCAAATTCCCGCAAACCACCTTCTGAATGATACGTGGTAACAGCTGCAACTCCCTCATCGTCTAAATCGCGTAAATCTGACAATGTAATTGTAATTCCCTTATTCAAAAATGCCAACTCACGCATACGTGCAGCAATAATATCAAAATTATATTCTGTAGCTTCAAAAATTGTTGCATCTGGCTTGAAAGTAACTTCTGTTCCAGTTTCATTTGATTCTCCTACAACTTTAACATCGTATAAAGGTTTCCCAATAGAGTATTCTTGTTGAAAAACTTTTCCTTCTCTTCTAACGGTAGCTTTAAATTCAATAGAAAGTGCGTTAACACAAGAAACACCAACTCCATGTAAACCACCAGAAACTTTGTAAGTGTCTTTGTCGAATTTTCCACCTGCGTGCAAAACTGTCATTACAACTTCAAGAGCAGATTTTTTCTCTTTAGTGTGCATTGCCGTTGGAATTCCACGACCGTTGTCTATAACCGTTATGGAATTATCTACATTTATTAAAACTTGTATTGAATTACAATATCCTGCTAAG
>Ga0209597_1002898_pt1 | contig 10731 bp, 10 predicted proteins | sample M_140625_MF_Meta_FD_187316 | JGI IMG/M metagenome (GOLD analysis project Ga0209597, IMG submission 187316) | Freshwater microbial communities from Lake Montjoie, Canada to study carbon cycling - M_140625_MF_MetaG (SPAdes) (version 2) | ecosystem: Environmental > Aquatic > Freshwater > Lake...
GGGTGAATCGGATCACCCCGGCCCTGTTTGAACGCTTTCGCAACAAGGCCAAGAACATCGTGGCCAGTGCGAGGCTCCTGCAGGACCACCACGGCGGCGCGGTGCCCGCCAGGATGAGGAGCTGCTGGAGCTCCCTGGGGTGGCCCGCAAGACCGCCAGCGTGGTGCTTGCCCATGCCTTTGGGATCAACGCCGGGGTCACGGTGGACACCCACGTGCGGCGGCTGAGTCAGCGCCTGGGCCTGAGCCAGAAGACCGATCCGGTGCGGATCGAACCAGACCTGATCAAGCTGGTCCCCCAGGCGCACTGGCAAACCCTGTCGATCCGGCTGATCTTCCATGGCCGGGCGGTCTGCACGGCCCGCAAACCCCAGTGCCCGAGCTGCCCGATCGCCGATCTCTGCCCCAGTCACCCTGGGGGGTAAGCTGCCAAAACTGTTGACAACCCCCAGTCCGGCCGCATGGCGAAGAAGTCGATGATCGCGCGCGACGTCAAACGCCGCAAACTGGTGGAGCGTTACGCCGCCAAGCGCTCTGCCCTGATGGCCGCCTTTGATGCGGCCGCCGATCCGATGCAGCGGTTGGAGATTCACCGCAAGATCCAGGATCTGCCCCGTAACAGCGCACCCATCCGCATCCGCAACCGTTGCTGGGCCACCGGCAAGCCCCGGGGCTACTACCGCGATTTCGGCCTGTGCCGCAACCAACTTCGCGAGCGCGCCCACAAAGGCGAACTGCCCGGCGTTGTCAAATCCAGCTGGTGAACCTCGGGCCCTCCGGCCCTCCTTCACCACCTCCCCCCAGCGCCCCAGCGGGCGCTTTTTTTGGGTCCGTCCTCCCCCACGCTTGCCAAGGCAACGAAACAGCGAGGGTGCCTCCGCCCCCTAGGGCCGGATGCGAGAATGGCACCTGACAACAAAAGGACATAACGCCCAGTGCAAGGACAAACTCAGTCGATCTCCTTCGATGGTCGGGAGATCCGACTGACCACCGGACGCTTCGCTCCCCAGGCCGGGGGCTCGGTGATGGTCGAATGCGGAGATACAGCAGTTCTGGTCACCGCGACCCGCTCTAACCCCCGCGAAGGGATCGACTTCCTTCCCCTGATCTGCGACTACGAAGAACGCCTCTATGCCGCCGGTCGCATCCCGGGCAGCTTCATGCGCCGGGAAAGCCGCCCGCCGGAACGGGCCACCCTGATCGCCCGCCTGATCGACCGGCCGATGCGGCCCCTGTTTCCGGCCTGGATGCGCGATGACCTGCAGGTCGTCGCCACGTGCCTGTCCCTCGATGAGCGGGTGCCGCCCGATGTGCTGGCGGTGACGGGGGCCTCCATGGCCACCCTGCTGGCGCGCATTCCTTTTTACGGTCCAATGGCCGCCGTGCGGGTGGGCCTGCTGGGGGACGACTTCGTGCTCAACCCCAGCTACCGGGAAATCGAGCGTTCCGAGCTGGATCTGGTGGTGGCCGGCACCCCCGCCGGGGTGATCATGGTGGAGGCGGGCGCCAACCAACTCCCCGAACAGGATGTGATCGAGGCGATCGACTTCGGCTACGAAGCGGTCAACGAACTGATCAAGGCCCAGCTGGCCATCCTTCAGGACCTGGGCATCAGCCAGGTGCTGCCCGAGGCCCGCACCGACGATGACGCCTTGCCGGCGTTCCTCCAGAAGGAGTGCGGCGGAGCCATCGGCGAAGTGCTGAAGCAATTCAGCCAGTCCAAGACCGAACGGGACGAGAAGCTCGATGCCATCAAGGCCCAGGTGAGTGAAACGATCGCCGGCCTCAAGGACAATGACGCCATCAAGGTGGCCGTCAGTCGCCACAGCAAAGCGCTGGGCAATAGCTACAAGAGCCTCACCAAGACCCTGATGCGGGCCCAGATCCTGCAGGAGGGCAAGCGCGTCGATGGTCGCAACCTTGATGAGGTGCGTCCGATCCAGGCCGCCGCCGGCGTCCTTCCGAAGCGGGTGCATGGCTCGGCCCTGTTCCAGCGCGGCCTCACCCAGGTGCTCTCCTGCGCCACCCTCGGCACCCCGAGCGACGCCCAGGAGATGGACGACCTCAACCCGTCCACCGAAAAAACCTACCTGCACCACTACAACTTCCCCCCCTACTCCACCGGCGAAACCAAGCCGATGCGTTCCCCCGGGCGCCGCGAAATCGGCCACGGGGCCCTCGCCGAACGGGCTCTGGTGCCGGTGCTCCCCAGCAAGGAAAGCTTCCCCTACGTCCTGCGGGTGGTGTCGGAATGCCTGAGCTCCAATGGCTCCACCTCGATGGGTTCGGTGTGCGGCAGCACCCTGGCCCTGATGGATGCGGGCGTGCCGCTCAAGGCCCCGGTGAGCGGGGCGGCCATGGGCCTGATCAAGGAAGGCGAGGAGGTGCGCATCCTCACAGACATTCAGGGGATCGAGGATTTCCTCGGCGACATGGACTTCAAGGTGGCCGGCACCGAGAAGGGCATCACAGCCCTGCAAATGGACATGAAAATCACCGGCCTTGAGGTGAAAACCATCGCTCAAGCCATCAATCAGGCCCGCCCCGCCCGACTGCACATCCTGGAGAAGATGCTGGAGGCGATCGAAAAGCCCCGTGACATCCTCTCCCCCCATGCCCCGCGCCTGCTCAGCTTCCGCATTGATCCCGAACTGATCGGCACCGTGATCGGCCCCGGTGGTCGCACGATCAAGGGCATCACGGAACGCACCAACACCAAGATCGACATCGAAGATGGCGGCATCGTCACGATCGCCAGCCACGACGGAGCCGCCGCCGAAGAAGCCCAGCGCATCATCGAAGGCCTCACCCGTCGGGTGAGCGAAGGCGAAGTGTTCAACGGTTCGGTCACCCGGGTGATTCCAATCGGGGCCTTCGTGGAAATCCTGCCCGGCAAAGAGGGCATGATTCACATCTCCCAGCTTTCAGAATCTCGGGTGGAGAAGGTGGAGGATGTGGTGAATGTGGGCGATCAGGTCACGGTACGCGTCCGCGAAATCGACAACCGCGGTCGCATCAACCTCACCCTGAGGGGAGTGCCCCAGCAGGAGCCCACCGCGGCCGAAGCCTGAGATCAGTCCCACGGGATTGATTCAGCCGGCTCCACGAGGGGCCGGTTTTTTTATGGCAAGCGTCGGTGCAGCCGAGGGACGATCACGCTCTGAACCACCATGCTGATCAGCACAACTCCCACCACTACCTCCAGCAGCAGGCCGTGTTCCAGAAACTGATCCAGCACCGGCGTTTCAGGCCGGGTGCCGGTATGAATCAGTTCCGGGGCAGCCGCCGCCAATCCAATCGACATCGCCCCTTTCGCACTCCAGCTGCCGAGGAAACGTTGCTTCGCTGGGGACAGGCCACTGCCCTGGGTGAAGATCGCTACCACCAGCGGCCGCAGCAAGGCCAGCGCCGCCAGCAGCACCAGGATCAGACAGAGGGCTAACGGCAGCCGATAGGCCACCACGGTGACCCCAGCGAAGAAGAAAATCACCGCCTCGGCCACCAGATTGATTGCTTCAATGTCCATCACCAATTCACGCTTCTCAGCCCCAAGTCCGCGACGGTCCAGCAGCAAACTACTGACTATTCCCATCACCAGAGCACACAACAGGCCGCCATGGCCAACCAGGGCCTGGGAACCAAACCCCAAAAACAGGAAGCCCAGCACCAGAACCACCTGATGGCTGCGGTGGTGGGCCACCTGGTGCATGGCCAGCATCATCAAGACCGCCAGCACGGTGCCGCTCCCCACCGCTAACGCCAGCCCGCCCAGGACGGAGACGCTGCCCGTCACCACGCCCGCCTCCACGGTGGCAGCGATCGCCCCCTGGTCGAGGTGCTGGAGCGCATCGATGGCGGCCGCGCCCACCAACAGGGTCATGGCGGAACCAAGGGCCGCCTCAAAATCGAACAGTTGACCCAATTCCGGCTCGAAGTTGGGAATGCGGCGGGTCATGAAGGTGAAAAAGGCCCAGTCCGACGGGGCCAGACAGATCGCCAGGGCCAGGGCCAGCACATTCCGCCCCACTGGCGTCATCGGGGGAGCCCAATGGAGGCCGATCAGCCCGGCGATCACCGCATGGATCACCAAGGCCATGGCACCGATGCTCACCAAGGTGCCCGGCAGGGCCAGCAGCAGCCCGGCCCGCAGCAGGGGGCGGGAGCGCAGCAGCTGGCGGCTGAACTGGAAGCCCGCCGCAAACAACAACAGACTGGCCACATAAGCATCCAGCCGCTGCAGGCCATTGACCCTGGACATCAGCGGGAAGGCCTGATCCGGCATCAAAAGGCCGATCAGAAACAACGGAATCGGACCGGGCAGGCCCCAGCGCACCACCCAGCGATCCGCAGCGACCGCCGCCACCATCAGGGCACCGAGGGCAATCGGAAACAGAGGATTCATCGTCCTGCTAAGGCGGCGGAATGGAACAACAGCAGCAGCGACCTGATCTTCAAAGGGGAAACTCTGGATCGATCGTCGCCATGGCCGCCGCCGAGCGGCGGCAGAGTTCAGCATGGGTGAGCCCGTGGCTGGCGATCAGACAACCGGCCTGGCGAACATCGCCGGTGTTGTAGAGGAGAGGCCGGCCATCGGCATGGCTGAAGGCGCCGCCGGCGGCCCGCAACACCGCCTCCGGGGCGGCCATATCCCAGTCCTTGGGGGCGGTACGACCGGAGAGGGAGATGTAGAGGTCCGTTTCCCCCCGCAGGATCATGGCCACCTTGCCGCCGACGCTGCCAACAGCCCGGGATCCCCCCAAGGCCAGCTCCGCCACTAACGCCTCTAACCGCTGGTCGCGGTGGTTGCGGCTGGCCACCAGCACCAGCTCGCCGCAGGTACGGCGGACACTGAATCGGGCCGGCGAACGGTCCCCAGCCCGGTTCTCGCACCAGGCCTCGCCCACGCCGTCGTCCTCAGAAGCCGGCGGCAGACCGAACCAGAGCTCCTCCAGCTCCGGCAACAGCACCACCCCCAGCACGGCCCGCTGCCCATGCACCAACGCCAGATGGACGGCGTACTCGCCGGTGCCCTGCAGAAAGTCCTTGGTGCCATCGAGGGGATCCAGGATCCACAGCCATTCGGCGGCCAACGGCTCGCCCGGGCGCAACTGCTCCTGGGCGGTCTCCTCGCTTAACAAGCTCCAGGCGGCGGCGGGGAAGGCGGTGCTGAGTCCATCCAACAGCCAACGATTCACGGCCAGATCGGCGGCCGACACCGGCCCCTCGCCCCCGTCCTCCACGCTCAAGGCGGGGGGGAAGCCATGGGGCGGCACCTCGCCGCGGGCATAGGCACGCAGGATGTCGGCCGCTCCCCAACACAGCCGCCGCAGCTCCACCAGCAGAGTTGCCGTGGCGATCCCCGACGGCAGGCTGAGGCCACAGGGAAGCAGGCCCTCGGCAATTGGGGCTGGCGAGGCCGGCATCATGGGGAATCGAAAGCAGCATTGTGCCGGTCCTGCGGCAACGGCCCTCCCATGCAGCAGCCCGAACCCGCCGCCGGGGTGCTCTATCTGGTGGGCACTCCGATCGGCAACCTGGACGACCTTTCCCCCCGCGCCCGGCGCGTCCTGGCGGGGGTGCAGCGGATCGCCTGCGAGGACACCCGCCGCAGCGGCCTGCTCCTCCACGCCCTGGGGCTGCGGGGGCGCTTGGTGAGCTTCCATCAGCACAACCAGACGACCCGCATCCCGGCCCTGCTGGCGGCCCTGGCGGCGGGGGAATCGGTGGCCCTGATCAGCGACGCCGGGCTGCCGGGCATCTCCGATCCCGGGGAAGATCTGGTGGCAGCGGCCCGGGCCGAGGGCCGGGAGGTGATCTGCGTTCCGGGTCCCTGTGCCGTGACCACGGCGCTGGTGAGCAGCGGCCTGCCCACGGGCCGCTTCTGTTTTGAGGGGTTCCTGCCCCCCCGGCCGGCGGCCCGGCGGCAGCGACTGGCGGAGCTGGTGCAGGAGACCCGCACCCTGGTGCTGTTCGAGGCGCCCCACCGGTTGGTGGGCCTGCTGGAGGACCTGGAAACGGTGTTGGGCGATCGGCCCCTGCAGGTGGCGCGCGAGCTCACCAAACGCCATGAGCAGCAGGTGGGCCCCCGGGTGAGCGCGGCTCTGGAGCATTTCCGCCGCCAGCCCCCCCAGGGAGAATGCACGCTGGTGCTGGGCGGAGCGGCGCCAACGGCGGCGCCGGCCTGGGATGGCGAGGATCTGCGCCAGCAGTTGCAGGCCCTGCTGGCGGAGGGGTTGAGCCGGAGCGAAGCGGCCCGAGCCCTGGCGGCCCGGAGCGGCCAGAGCCGGCGGGAGCTCTATGCCCTGCTCCATCACCCCGACGAGGGAGCGCCGGACGAGGTCGGGCCCGACGAGGCCCCCTAGGCTCGAAGCAGGTTCCACCCACCGCACCGTCCCACGATGCTGCTGCGCCTGCGCCTGCTGTTGGCCACCCTGTTGGGCAGCACGGCCCTGCTGCTGGTGCTGTGCCTGGGCTCCCAGAACCTCAACGATCGCCCCGGGCTGCGGCTGGGATTCGCCCAGCTGGCCCCCTTGCCCACCGGCTTCCTCACCGGCGTGGCCCTGGTGCTGGGGGTGCTCAGCGGCGGCGGCACGGCGGCCCTGCTGGCCCCCGGGGCCGAGGAGCGGGAGGACTGAACCCTGAACCCCGGAGGGAGCAATGGCCGTGACAGCCCCCGGTGAGTTTGCCAGGGTGGAGGCAGTGGCAAGCGGGCCAAGCCGATGAACCAGAAGGAGATCCACGGGCGCGCCCATGACTTTTGCGCCCCGTTTCGCATCGATGACGGCAGCCGCTTTCGCCTTCGGGACATCAACCCCGGCGACACCCTCAACCTGGAAGCCGGCAACAAACCCGAGGCCCAGCAGGTGTTGCGAGAAGGAGTGGAGTTGCTGGCGGAGATGCAGGACAAGCTCTATGCCCAGGACCGCTGGGCGGTGCTGTTGATCTTTCAGGCGATGGACGCCGCCGGCAAGGACGGCACGATCAAACACGTCATGAGCGGCATCAATCCGCAGGGGTGTCAGGTCCATTCCTTTAAAGCCCCCTCAGCCGAGGACCTGGATCATGATTACCTATGGCGCTGTAATCAGCGCCTGCCGGAACGGGGGCGAATCGGCATCTTCAACCGCAGCTATTACGAAGAGACCCTGGTGGTGCGGGTGCATCCGGAATTACTGGCGCACCAAAGCATCCCAGTGGAACTAATCAACAAAAACATCTGGCAGCAACGCTTTGAGCAGATCCGCCACTACGAAAACTATCTCTTTCACAATGGCGTGATTGTACGAAAGTTTTTTCTGCATGTGTCCAAAAAAGAGCAGAAACGTCGCTTTCTCCAGCGCCTTGAGAAACCTGAAAAAAACTGGAAGTTCTCGGCCAGCGACATCAAAGAACGGGCCCACTGGGACGCCTACATGGATGCCTATGAGGATATGATCCAGCACACCGCCACTCCCCATGCCCCCTGGTATGTGGTTCCAGCGGACAACAAATGGTTCACCCGCCTGGTGGTGGCGGCGGCGGTGATCGACACCTTGGATTCGCTCAACCTCCACTATCCGCAGATCAGCGAGCCGGCCAAAGTGGAGCTAGCCACGGCGCGGCAGCAGTTGCTGGAGGAGTAGGGGGTGACGGCCCCTGGGCGGCCAGTGTCAGCTCTCGGGCAAGGCGTAGAGACCGCCTTCCATCACCACCCGACTGATGCCCTGGGCCAGCAGATAGGGGGCGGTGCGCTCCAGCAGCCGCGGATCGGGCAGCTTGATCACCCGCTGGGTGCGTCCGCATTGGCGCTTGGCCTGGCGAGGGTTGATGAACAACACCAACGCCTGGCGCTGCCCCTCCCCATCGGGCAGCACTCCCAATTCCGGGAAGTCGCTGAGGGGACGGGCTTGGAGCTCAACTGTTTTGTCCACAAGCAAGTAAGCGCTCGTGGCCAGCGGGGCGGCGCTGAGCGGCAGGACCACCCCGACGGCATGGTCATCCACCAGCTGGGCCACCGCAATCGGCTGGAAGGGATCGGAGCCCTCGTCGTCGTCCCCTTCGAACTCGTCGCTGTCCTCGTCGCTGTCCTCGTCGTCGCTGGCGCCGAAATCATCGGCATCTTCGATCGCCAGCAGGGTTCCCTCTTCGGCCTCGGGGTCGGGGCCGGGATCGGGGCTTGGCGGCACCACTAGGGGCGCGGGGTGGGGCACGGGAATCGAGAGCTGCAGCTCGGGGCGAGGCTCGGGCGGAGCCACCACCGCCGGGGAGGCGATTGATCCCAGGGGCTCCAGTGGAGGAGGCGACGCGATGGGGGCGGCGGGCTCGGGCTCAGAAACCGCAGCAACTTCGGCTTCGGCTGCAGTTTCGAGTTCGAGTTCAGGCTCAGGCTCGGGCTCGGGCTCGGGGGCCAGATTCCCCGGTGAGGCCAAGCGGCGGCTCCGTTGCTGCTTGAGGGTTTCGTAGTCCTGCGGATCGAGGGCGGCCTTCACCACCCGGCTGATGGTGTTGGGGCTGCAGCCGTAGTGATTGGCAAGGGCCTGGGTGCTCTCGCCGCCGCGGAAGCGAGCCACCAGCTCCTGTTTCTGGCTGTCGCTGAGCCGGGTGGCCACCATGGGCGAGCTTTTGCACGGTTGTCCACTCTAGGTGGGTGTCCCCTGACCCTCTCCAAACCGCCCCCCAACGCCCCCGCACCGCCGCTGGCACAATGCCTTCGATGCTCCCTTAGCTCAGCTGGATAGAGCAGCTGCCTTCTAAGCAGCCGGTCGCTGGTTCGAATCCAGCAGGGGGCGTTTGAAACAGGGCTTTAATTGCAGCCCAAGTGAGATCAGTGCCCCCTTGGCCCAGTCCGCGCCCCGGTCAGAGGCCGGAACGGCTGCGCAAGGGTCCCGTCCTAGAACGGTGCCCGATTGCCTCGCATCCATGAGTGCCGCCGCCTCCAATCCTTACGACTACCTAATCGTGGGCGCAGGTCTGTTCGGAAGCTGTTTCGCTCGTATCGCCACCGATAACGGCCTTCGGGTCAAGGTCATTGACCGTCGCCCCCACATCGGGGGCAACTGCTTTACGGAGCAGAAGGAACGGATTCACATCCATCGTTATGGGCCACATATCTTTCACACCTCGAATGAAGCCGTTTGGACATTCATCAATCGTTTTGCGACTTTTAATAACTTTATCAATTCGCCACTCGCCTTATCCCAAGGGCAGCTGCTGAGTCTGCCGTTCAATATGCACACGTTCTATCAGCTTTGGCGGACCCGCACACCGCAGGAAGCCAGGGCGAAGATCGACGAGCAGCGACTGCATCTAGACCGCCCCCCCGCCAACCTGGAGGAACAGGCCCTGACCCTGGTGGGCCAGGACATCTACGAACGGCTGATCCTGGGCTACACCCAAAAACAATGGCAGAAACATCCACGAGACTTGCCCGCCGAAATCATCCGGAGACTGCCTGTTCGATTCACTTACGATTGCAACTATTTTAACGATCGTTACCAGGGTATTCCCGTCAACGGATACACCCAAGTATTTGAGAAGCTACTGGAGGGCGTTGATGTGCAAGTGGGTGTCGATTTCCACGAATCACGCTCCTACTGGGAGTCGCAGGCGACTCAGATTGTCTACACCGGCAAGATTGATGAGCTCTTTGGCTTCAGTGGTGGCGAGCTTGAGTACCGGGCTTTGAAGTTCGAAGACACCTGGCACCAACAGCGCAATGTGCAGGGAAATGCGGTCATCAACTACTGCGACGCCGATGTTCCCTGGACCAGGATGATTGAACACAAGCATTTCAGTCCTCCGGCGGACGATCCCGAGTGCTCAGTGGTGACTCGGGAGACACCAATGACATGGTCACGCAATGAGACGCCCTATTACCCGGTTAACAATGAGGCCAATATGGCGATTTACAAGGGGTATGCCGATCAGGCGGCATCCCTAGATCGTTACATCCTGGGTGGCCGTCTGGCGGAGTATAAGTACTACGACATGCATGCTGTGATCGGCTCTGCACTACTACGCTGCCAGTCCCTGGGCCTGAGCGTGGACCACCGGCCCTGATGGCAGGCTTCTGGCTGTTCCGCTGGCGTGAATGGCCTCTGATCCTGCGTCTGCGCCGTTCGGACTGGATCTGCGTTGACAACCAGCTCCAGAGCCCGGTGGCCCTCCCTGCTGGGTGGTATGTGATCAGTCTCCGTTGTCAGCAAGCTGACAACCAGGTCCAGTCCATCCTGCCCGGGCAGGCTTGTTCCCTGGGCCGTGGCCAGCTGAGGAGGCGAGTATTGCGCCTCCGCCATCGAAGGGTGGTGCGACTGACGCCTGCCGCTCCCCTGCTGACCGATCAGTTCGACCGCCTTGACCTGCGTCGGGTTCCAGCCCTGCGTGCCTGGGGGCTGATCAACCGCAAACTGCGGCGTTTTCAGATGCTGGAGCAAGGGCGCTCGCCGCGCTGGCGCCGCTGGCGACTGTACGGGCGAATTCTGGCGCGTTCAGGCGGCACACGCATTCGGCTGGATCAATGGCTGCGGCACCTGGCGCGACTCTGGAGGCCGCCATCCTTGGCGATCCCCTCCAGCTGGACTGAGGAATGGACCGTGCTGACGGAACCCAACCTCACACCAGCGCCTGAGGCTGAAGCCCTCCTTGCGGTTGCGTGCACTGCCAGCCGCTCACTCGATCTCTTGCACACCGACGTCCTCGAACTGGACGCGTACGGCCGGCCGGCCAAGGTCCTGTTGCTGCCGCTCTGGGACCC
>Ga0209597_1002899_pt1 | contig 10730 bp, 8 predicted proteins | sample M_140625_MF_Meta_FD_187316 | JGI IMG/M metagenome (GOLD analysis project Ga0209597, IMG submission 187316) | Freshwater microbial communities from Lake Montjoie, Canada to study carbon cycling - M_140625_MF_MetaG (SPAdes) (version 2) | ecosystem: Environmental > Aquatic > Freshwater > Lake...
CATTGCCGACCCTACGCTTCCCTCCCGCAGCCTGTTGCTCGCGCCTAAACTGATCGTTCGCGAATCCTGCGGCGCGTATCTACCCCGATGAGTTGAGCCACTCAGAACTGGCTCCAGGAGGCTGGCTTCAACTGCTCGTTTTAGTGCTCCACATGAGCTTGCAATAGAGCTACTTCGAGCGCACTTGCGTGGTTTTGAGATCATCGAGCGGGCAGGCAAGGATGTTGCCGTCGAGGAGGATGAAGTCGGCGCGCTTGCCGACTTCGAGTGAACCGAGTTCCTGTTGATTCGTCATTCTCATCGAAGACGACAACACCCGTCGAGTCTGATGGCAAAACCACCTAAATTACCGCGACAAAATTAGAGCTGCTTTGCCGACAGGGAAAAACGTTTTCCACTAACTTTCGATTGGCCTTCTCATTCAAATCGCCACTTCGCTTGGCGCAACACGGCGAGCTTCCGATCGCGAGTCGCCTCGTACCAGACAGTGAGCAATGTGCCGTCGGCGAGTTCAACAGTGCTCGGGTAACCGAGATCGCCACTTGTGCCATCCTCGGAGAGGGTCACTTCGTCGCTCCAAGACTTGCCGTGATCGAGGCTGAGACGCGCACGATTCCCAAATGGGCTGCGACGATAACCATAAGTCATCACCAGCCGATCATCGCGTAGCCGGAGCAAGTGCGACGGAAGCCCGTAGCAGACCGCATGCGGTTCACTCCAGGTGTTGCCGCCATCGGACGACTCCGTTTGCAGCGTCCAATGTTTGTTCACTTCGTTGTGGTTGCGAATTTGAGCGATGATGGTCCCGTTGGCCGCCTCGACGGCATGCAGTTCATGATAGGCGTTCTTATCCCCCTCGCGGATGGGAATATCAGCAAGCCACTGCCAAGTTAACCCGTCATCTTTGGATTCACACACTCCGACCTTGCGACTATCGGTCCAGAGTTTTTTGCCCGCATACAGCAGTCGCCCGTCAGCAAGTTGGATCGGGCCGTGAGGACTATTAACGATCGTAGGAATCCGAGTAGACCATGATCTGCCTCCATCGGTGGAGCGAATAATCCACTCGCCCTGATCGGTTTTCCGTTCGGCTTCGGTGAGTCGCGCATGCACGGCGTTCCATTTGGACCACTGCTCTGGCGACATCGCTTTGGTCCCCCAACCTTCTGGCGTCCAATCGGTGTAAGTGATTTTCTTTTCCAAGTGCGCTTCATACGCCAACGAGGTGAACGTCGTGACCAACAAGGTTCCCTGAGCCGTCTCTAGCACGCCCGAATCCCGATCATCTGTAGCGCTGTCGAGTAATACTCGCGGCCAGGTCCAGGTCGTGCCCTCGTCGCGTGAAGTCATCGCCTGCACCTGTCCGAATGGGCAAACATGCGACTCACGACCACCGGACCACGAGAGCCAAAGTTCTCCATTTCGTCGTCGAACCACTGTAGGCCAGCCGTGGTAAAACTCCGGTTGCTGTGAAATCGTCTTGGTCTCCAGTATTCTGGCCTTCGGCGTTACCGCGTGACTGCGGCTGGGCAAAAGTGCCGCGCAAGACAGGCTCGCTGCCGTCTGCATGAAACGACGACGAGTTACGAATGGCAGTGGGCTTAGTTGCATGGCGTGTCGCTAGTGGAATGTCTGAATGGTTTGCGAATGAGGGAGCTGATTTTCAGATGAATACACCCGCCCACACCTTTGCGCGAGCTTCTGCTGACGATATTGGAGCCTCCGTTAATCATTTCCCGCCACGGCATTCATGACATCGGCGTCGCTCTACTTGCCGCCAAGTTCCGCTTTGAGGAGCTTTTGCCAGTCGGGGTGCTTCTGCTTGAAGGCTTGATACTCTTTGTATTCAGCAGCTGAAACCTTGCCGTCTTTGTCCTTGTCCACGGCATCAAAAAGCCATTCGTAACCAGGTTTGTCTTGATTCCATTCATCGCGCGAGTCCCAGCCTGCGGCGCTGGAATCGCGCAATTCGAGCACCTGACCCGCATCAAGCAGAGCACGGCGATAGCGCTGGAAATCGATGTTTTGCACGGCTCTTTTTTCGACGAGGGCGTGGGCGGCGGCGATGCCAGCGGAGAGCCCGAGCGTGATCCAGACGGGCTCCATGCGGATGCTCGTCATCGCGATGTGGCTGGCCGAGCAGCACACGGGTACGAGCAGATTTTCGCACTCGCTTTGCTTCGGCGTGATGGCGCGATACGGTATGCTGTGAATGCCGTTGTGCCGGGGATTGGCCTTCAAGATGCTGAACTCGCCCCCGCTGAGCGCCACACCGCCTTCGTGCGCGATGGTGGCATAGGACCAGTCGTCCACGCCGTAGCTGCCGAGACCAACCGCGTCCTCGGGATGAGCATCGCCTTCGAGATCCTTTTGCGTGACGACGTAGGATGACTTCATGCGCCGCGCCTCTCGCACGTAAAGCTGGTGCGGCCAGCCACCAGTCTCATCGAAGATGCCGCGCTGGAAGCCGGTCGTCTCCGCTCGCTCACGCAAATCGGCTGGAGCCGAGGGATCGGTGCGCAGGAAGTGATACATGCCGCGCACGAAGTTCATCTCATCGCGCCAAATGCGTGAGCGTGTGGCCCAGTCGCCGTCGGGATACGCTGCATTCGCACCCGCGATGGACTGCGCCCACAGCGCGCGACTGGAGTTGCCACCAAATATGCCCCAACCGGGATTGTCTGAGTATTCGCCAAGCACATGCATCTTGCGGCCCGCGCGCATGTTGACGTTTTTCTGAAAGCCTCGGCGAAAGATCTCATACGTATGCGGGTCGTAGTTCTCGGGCTTCTCGACACGAATCGGATCATTCTTCGTGAGCACCCAGCGGAAGCAATACATCATCATCAGCTTGTCCGCGCTGCCGAGCGGGCCGATCTGGATGTCTTGCAGCAACGGCAGCAACCCGCTCTTCGGATCGCCCGGCTTCACATACGGATCGATGTCGTAGCGCATCAGGATGGGCCGTACGCCGCCAAGGGACTCACCGTATTCCTCTCGCGATTCACGGCCCCAGGTGTAGCTCACGCCAGACTTCGCCATCAGATCGCCTTCATACGAGCAGTCAATGAACACCCGCGCCGACACGGTCTTCGCGTTCGCAGTCAAAGGCTTCTCGATGGGGCAGCCCACCATGTCCGGCGGCGCATAGTCGAGCGTGATGCTAAGAATGCGCGCACCCTCCTTCGTCACGCTCGCAAGCCGATGCTCGTAGATGACCGAGATGCCGCGCTGCGCGAGTTCGGTCTTGTAGAGATTACGCATCGCCACGTCGTCCTTCTCGATGAGAAGCTTCAGCGCCATCTTGCCCACAGAGCGCTTGTGGCCCCAATCAATCGCATTCAGACCGCCGCCACTCATACCGCCGAGCCAGCGCGAGGACTCCACGACGAGTACCTTCGCCCCCGCATCAGCCGCGCCCAACGCTGCTGCAATGCCGCTAGCCGTCGCGCCATAAACGCAGACGTCGAAGCTCTCGGCAGTCTCCGCCAACACGATGTCGGACAGCAAGCTACCTAGTAGTAATCCGGTCGAAGTGCAGATAAAATCTCGGCGTGTTTTTTGAGTTTTGGATATCATGAAAAAAGCGAATGGCGGTCAGATGACTTTCAAGGCTATGGCGCGGCGGCGTGGAATGCGGCCTGCGGCGCGAGTAACGATACGGTGCGAATGAGGAGGAGCCTCATAAGGGACTTGGTCTTGTGTCACCGCCGCATGATGAGATTCCCCATCGCCTTCGGGTCTTTGAACTTCGTGCCGCTGGGAAAGAGCATGTAGAACTCAGGGACGTTGCCGGCCATGCGTTGGCGGCAGATGTTCACGCCCCAAGGGAAGGCTTTACTGGGGACTTCGCCTTCGATGGGCTTCGCCTCAATGAGGGCCTCGACGAACCACCGATCGGCTGCCTTTTTCACGACGATGTTTTTCACGGTGTAAAAGTTGGCCAGATCTTCGGAGCGTGTGGTGATGCATTCATCGAGCACGGTGCCGTTGGGATTGATCACGATGAAGGGGCGGATGCCCTTGGCGGTTTCGAGTCGGATCTCGACGGTGTCGTCATTGAAGATGGCATAGCTGTCGCGGTCTTTGCAGTCGGCACGGAGTTGGTCCATCCTCGGCTCCATGCACTCGATGGCGACAACTAGGGCGCTGTTGTCCTGCAGCCACCGGAAGGCGACTTTGGTGGAAACGTGATGCGGTGTCTCGCCGCTGAACAGGTCGCGCAAGGGAGTGAAGACGCGGCCTTCGTCGGTCCAGAAGGGTTTGGTGAAGTCACCATCGATCTTGGGCGGAAGATACGACCAGTAGCCGGCGATCCCGCCGTTGTCGCGTTGGAGGTTGGCAAAGAGTCCCTTCAGTGGCTCCATCTCAGCTTCAAGCAACGCGATGCGCTTCGTGTAAATGCTGTCGCCGGTCTTGGCTTTTCCAGCGGTGAGGAGCGCGAAGAATTGGTCGATGTCGGCTTGCTTGAGGAAGCCACCATTGGCCGTGACTTCACGTGCTTCGGGTCGCGACCACACGGCCTCCCCGAACTCATGGAACTGCTTCATTTCGGCCTGCGCGGGGCCGAAGAACACGCGGTAGTATTCGTCCAGCGTGGCCTGCATGTCGAGGTGGCGATCCCACATCATGCGGGCGTGAAGGTAGATCATGAGGTGCGACAAACCAGGGCGACGCAGGTTGTGGGTCGCGTCGGGTTTGATCTCATTGCTGGGAATCCACGGCACTTCGATGTCGTAGCCGACGGCGTGGTCATAGGCGGCATTGAGATTGGCCTGCATGCTCTTGGTGAAGAACACGGGCACGGGCGGCGCGTTGCGGATGACCGCCTGCTCCAGGTAGTGGTCCATGATGAGCAGTTGCTCGCGACCGTCCTTCACGCGCTTGAGCCACTCATTACGCCGCTCGAGATCGACCTTCCACGTCGGCAGCATCCAGCCAGTGCTGTGCTGCATGAGGCCGACGAGGACGCTGTCGGGAATTTTGTCGATGGTAGTCGGCGGCATCGTGGTGCCGCTGTAGGCCATGACGGTGAACTTGCGTTCGGGGAGCTTGGCGCTGATGCGCTTCACGATGTCGAGATTGAAGTCCCAGGCGTAGTTGCTGAAGTTGCCGTAGATGCCGCGCTCGGTCTGCTCCCAGCCTGCGGTGACGTCGGCGCTGTCAATGGACGACCAGCCGTCGGGCTGCCCGAGGCTATCGTATTCGATGCCGGGATAGACTTGCCGCGTGAACTCGAGCGAGGTGATGAAATCGGCGCGCAGCTTTTCGCTGTTGAGTTTGGGTGAGTTATAGTTGGGCTTGCCGTTGATGATGCCGAAGTAAGCGGGATCAGCCTCTTTGCCAAAGTAAGTGAGGCGGCCCACGGCATGGTAGATGGGGATGACCTTGCTGGTGCCGACGCCCATGGATTTATACCACATCATCTCCTGCCTGTAGGTGCCAGGCTGGTTGTTGGCGAAGATGCGCTGGCCGAACTCCGGCTCCTTCTTCACCGACTGCTCGGCAATGCTGATGCTATCGTGGTGCGGTCGGACCAGCCCGAGTTCTTCATCCGGCATGTACCAGCGCATCCCGAACTGCTCCAGCAAGCCGAACACGGCATACAGCGTGCCGGTGGCATCATACAAATAGAAGCCGCACGCCTTGTTGAATGCGCCCCCGCCATAGAATGCAGGCGTGCGCCACTTGTGACCGGTCATTGTTTCCCAGGTTTTCTGCGAAAGGTCATGCGCGCGGTCGGTGTATGGGGCGAAGTGGTTCTGCGAGTGAAACACGTCGCGCCCGACAAGCACGACGTGGTGGTCTCTCGCGATGATCTTGTAACCATCGAGCTTCACATCATCCACGCTGATGCCAAGCTTCTGCGTGTGCTCGCTTGCGCCGACAAAGATGTGATTTGGCGCATCGCCAGGTTTGTCCACGATGGGGAGTGTCGCGCCGGACATGGCGAGCAAATGGCGCTGGAGTTCCTCGGCAGCGGTGCGCGTGGCCTTGATTGCATCGGCAGAGATGACGATATCGGCGACAGGCTTGCCCTTGTTGACGAGATCAACGGCTTGAGCTGGCAGCGCGATAAGGAAGCCGACCGCAGTCAGCAGGAAAGTGCGAAGGGTAGTTGGAGAGTGGGTGTGCATGAAAATGTTCCTCGGTTAGCAATGGTTCAGTGTTTGGCAGCCAGCTTGGCTTTGGCAGTCGCCAGCGAGTCTGCAGGCGGATTGCTCGATGCCACGACGGCCTCGTAGCAGGCCCGCGCCTTATCCGATTCACCCAGCGCTTCGTGAGTCGCCGCGCGAGCCATTTGCACCATGGTCCAGTGCGGTTGTTTGGTGAGCTCGTTGATCCGCTCAAACTCCCCGATGGCGAGCGCGCCCTTGCCTTCGCCTGCGAGGATACGCGCCCGAGAGGCGATGGCCTGATAACGCATCGTGGGCCCGGGCTCCTTGAGCTGCATCACCTCATCGAGGCAATCCAACGCCTGCTGGCCTTTCTCGAACAGCCAAGCCAAACGCAGATGTGCAGTGGCTTTCTTGTAATCATTGATGGTGTAACCCAGCGCCGCACGAAAGTCCTTCTCTGCCGCCACCACATCACGCGCGCGGCCCGAGGCATCGCCCCGGACCATAAGCGCCTCGAAGCTCAACGCATCCGGCCAAAGCGAAAAATCCTCGTTCTTCGCCAGCGTCAGGATCTCTGCATACTGCGACTGCATCGCTAGCAGTTTCATGCGGCAGAGCATGCCTAACTGTTTGTCTTTGATGCCTGCCGCCAGCGTCGTCGACTGCTCGGGATGCTTCAAATGAACCTCGCAGTAACTCGCCTGCATCAAGGCTAAATCCTTGGTCTCTGCGTTGGGAGCCGATGCGATAAGCGCCGTAAATGCCACATTTGCCTCCGGGATCTTGTTGGAGACATAGAGCTGCATCGCCGCTTGATACTCCGTTGGGAAAGTCGCTGCGCAGCTGGTCGCCACGGCTGTGAGTAGGGATAGGATGTGTTTCATAGTTTGACTGGGAGAAAGTGATGGGCTTAGGACGTCGAGCAAGGCCTTAACTTGAGGACGCCAGACAACGGCGCTGCGGCGCTTCCTTCGGTCTTTGCCGCCGGGACGGTAGCTGAAGTCGCCACTGCAGATGCGCGTAGTTATAGCCCGAAAGGACAGCGCTTTTGCCTCGAGATAAACGCATGGATAACGTGATGTTGTCGGCTCGCGCGAGATTACGCGATCTTAAAAGCCATAACAACCCACACGCCACGAAAGGATTAGCGGACGCTTTGATAGCTGTGAACCGTGAAACCTACGAAACCCCCGATAAAAAAGGGTTAATGAGCAGGGCAGAGGATCTGCTCGACTCTGCTACCCAGATATGGCAATGTCAGGTGCGATGAAACTCGTGGAACTATCTCCCCGTGAGAACTATGGGCTTTTCCTGCGGTACGAGGATGGAATCGAAGGTGTGGTGGATCTCTCCTCGCTTGCAGGCCGTGGGGTCTTTGCCTTGTGGCTGAAGCCTAGAGTTTTTGAGCAAGCCAAGTTATCCGATGCTGGTGTACCCGAGTGGCCGGGGGAGCTCGACCTCTGTTCCGATACCCATTACATGCAACTGACTGGCAAGAGCGCTGAGGAGATTTTCCCCAACCTGCGAAGGATTTCATAAATCCCTCAAATACAAAATGGTCGGGGCGGTAGGATTTGAACCTACGACCTCCTGGTCCCAAACCAGGCGCTCTACCAAGCTAAGCTACGCCCCGAACTGACTCATAATTATAAGTTTAGACCGGTCTTTTCTGAGTTTACCCCAGCTCAGACCCCTAAACTTCAAACTAACAAGATAAATGACTATGCCCTATTCTGGAGGCGCGGCAAGCAGAAGTAATTTTCTTTGAAGCCCACGGGCTGCCGAAAACCCAATACGTAGAAGACTCTCGATGTCCAGACTGCCCGTCGCGGATTTCTAGCGATGTAATTCTCCCCCTTTTCACTTTGCAGGACGTCGCTCGGGTGTAGCCTTGCCGAATAGCTTGTATGGCACAAAAATCTGACTCCTCGCACGACGACTCCAAAGCTGAATCCAAGGTAATGGCGGCACGTCATAAAAACCTCGATCTCGCACTTCAACAGATCCACAAGGACTTCGGAGACGGAGCCATCATGCGTCTTGGTTCAGCCCAACAGATGGACATCGAAGTGATTCCCACGGGCAACATTCTCATCGACCGTGCTTTGGGCGTCGGTGGCTTCCCCCGGGGACGCATCGTTGAAGTGTTCGGACCGGAGTCCTCGGGTAAAACAACCCTGACTCTCACCGTCATCGCGCAGGCCCAAAAGATGGGAGGCCTCGCCGGGTTCATCGACGTAGAGCACGCTTTGGATCCCGCGTACGCGAAAAAACTCGGCGTCAAGATCGACGAACTGCTCGTTTCCCAGCCTTCCTCCGGGGAAGAAGCGCTGCGGATCTGCGAAACTCTGGTACGCTCCAACGCTTTGGACGTCATTGTTTTGGACTCGGTTGCTGCGCTGGTGACCAAGGCCGAGTTAGAAGGTGAAATCGGCGACACCACCGTCGGCGCCCAAGCCCGACTCATGAGCGCTGCGCTGCGCAAACTCACCGCACTGATTTCCAAAGCGAGCACGGTGGTGATTTTCACCAACCAGATCCGCGAAAAAATCGGCGTGATGTTCGGCAACCCAGAAACGACACCGGGCGGGAAGGCACTCAAGTTTTACTCCAGCGTGCGCGTGGACATCCGCCGCATTGGGGCAATCAAGCAGGCCGACGGCACGGTCATTGGCAACCGTACAAAGGTGAAGCTCGTGAAGAACAAAGTAGCGCCACCGTTTACAGAAGCGGAGTTCGACATCATGTATAACGAGGGGATCTCATCCACTGGCGCGCTTCTGGATCTTGCTTTAGAACAGGGTATTGTGGAAAAGCGCGGCTCTTGGTTGTCCTACAAGGGTGGGCAACTTGCCCAAGGCCGTGATGCCGCAAAGGATGTCCTCAAGAACAACGAGGCTTTGTACGCGGAAATCGAGGCGGCCGTAAAAGCCAAGCTCGACGAACCTCACGCGAAGTAAACCGCTCGGCGTCGCCTCCGCGCAGTCCAACACAGTCAACGAGCGGGCGCCGTGAAGCCCGCTCTATTTTTCTCCGATGCGCTGGGATACGCCGTTGCAGGAGTTGCCATGGGTGGGGCCCCAACGCACCCGCCAGTTGACGCGTTTCGGCCTCCTGACACTGGGCGATTTGGTCTCCCATTTTCCCAAACGCTGGGAAGACCGTAACCGCTTCGACCGCTTCCCTCAGACCGAATCCGACACCCCAGTGTGCGTCATGGGGATGGTGCAAAGTGCTGCCGTTCAAAGGCGCGGGCGAGCACGCAGCTTCGAGCTCCGACTGGCGGAAGAACAATCCCACGCGCTGGCCGGACAGATCACGGTGCGCTGGTTCAACTTATATTGGATCGAAAAAGTGGTCGCCACAGGGATGCGACTGGTGGTTTACGGCAAACCCAAACGCCGCGGTCGCCAAATCGTACTCGAACAGCCCGAATTCGAAGTGCTGGAGGACGACTCCAGCGCCTCGTTGCATCTGCAACGCATCGTGCCAATTCACCGGGCTACCGAAGGGCTCTCCACTCGAGTATTGCGCGGGGTGATTTGGGAGACTCTGCAACGGTTGGAATTCGTCGCGCTTCCGAATCTAATCCCAGCCACGCTCGACCCCATGCCGCGCATCGAGGCTCTGCGGCAAATTCATTTCCCAGACTCCTTCGAGGACCTTTCCAGAGCCCGCAAACATCTCGTATTGAACGAATTCTTTGGCATGCAGTTGAGCATCGCCCTGCGCCGCGCTGAACAACAAGCCCAGCCCGGCCTGTGTCACGCGAAGACCAGCCGGCTCGTCGAACAACTGCACAGCAGCCTGCCCTTCTCCCTCACGGGAGCCCAGCTGCGCACCATCGAGGAAATCCGCACCGACATGGCCTCCGGGCGCCCCATGAACCGACTCCTGCACGGGGACGTCGGCTCTGGTAAAACACTGGTGGCCCTTTCAGCGATGTTGCTCGCAGTGGAGGCGGGGTTCCAAGCGGCGCTCATGGCTCCCACGCAGATTCTTGCGGAGCAGCATTATCTCCAATTCAAGCGACTGTGCGCGCCCTTGGGAATTCGAGTTGGGTTGCGCACGGGCAATCGAAAAGAGGAGTCGGGTCCCCTGCCGCTGTTTGATCACGACCGCTGGCAGCAGGCCGTGGCTTCCGGTAGCGCGGATCGACCCGCTGCGCCGACCTCGAGCGAGCAGCCCGACATCATCGTGGGAACGCACGCCCTCCTCTATGGCAAGGGCAACTTAGATCGCCTCGGACTCGCCGTCATCGATGAACAACACAAGTTCGGCGTGCTGCAGCGGGCCACTTTAAGGGCGCAAGGTGTTTGTCCCGATATGCTCGTGATGACGGCCACGCCGATCCCGCGCACACTCACCATGAGCCTCTACGGGGACCTCGACGTGTCCACCCTAGACGAGCTGCCCAAAGGACGCGGCAAAATCGTCACCGTGGCCCGCGACTCCTCCAAATTGCCAGAGGCCGCAAAATTTCTGCGCGAACATCTGGAAGCCGGCCGCCAAGCCTACATCGTCTACCCGCTCATCGACGCCTCCGACAAATTGGAGGCCAAAGCGGCCGCATCGGAATTCGAGCGCTGGCAAGGGTTGCTCGCCCCGATG
>Ga0209597_1002902_pt1 | contig 10719 bp, 10 predicted proteins | sample M_140625_MF_Meta_FD_187316 | JGI IMG/M metagenome (GOLD analysis project Ga0209597, IMG submission 187316) | Freshwater microbial communities from Lake Montjoie, Canada to study carbon cycling - M_140625_MF_MetaG (SPAdes) (version 2) | ecosystem: Environmental > Aquatic > Freshwater > Lake...
TTCCATAGTAACATCTTCAATAACAAAAATGGCGTTATCTTTTGCTTTATGGCTTAAAGCTGAAATTTTTGCGAGGTCTTTCACTTTACGATTTAATTTAAAATCATAAGAGTGTGGTTTTGGTCCAAAGATAGTACCACCACCTTTATACAAAGGGTTACGGATATTACCTTTACGCGCACCACCAGTTCCTTTTTGCTTGTGCAACTTGCGGCTTGCACCTTGAACCTCGGCACGAGTTTTTACTTTGTGTGTACCTTGACGACCAGCAGCTAAATACTGCTTTACTGCCAAATAGATCACGTGATCATTCGGCTCGATACCAAATACCTCTGCAGGTAATTCTACCGTTCTACCGGTTTTCTCTCCTTTTATAGTTAATACGTCTACTTGCATTTTCTTCAGATTATTGTGTGATTACTTCTGGATTAAAACGATTGATCCGTTATGTCCAGGAACTGAACCGCTTACTAGTATATAATTCTTTTCAGAGAATATTTTTACCACTTTCAAGCCCTTCAACATCACTCTGTCATTACCCATTCTACCAGCCATTCTCATCCCTTTAAATACTCTTGCAGGATAAGATGATCCCCCAATTGAACCTGGGGCTCTTTGACGATCATGTTGTCCGTGAGAAGCTTCACCCACACCAGAGAAACCATGGCGCTTTACAACACCTTGGAAACCTTTACCCTTGGTGGTACCAATCACTTCAACTTTATCGCCTTCAGCGAAAATGTCTAGCGTTACGGTTTCACCCAAAGCTTTTTCTATTGAATAGTTGCGGAATTCTTTAACGAATTTTTTTGCGGAGGTCTGAGCTTTTGCGTAGTGATTAATCTCAGCTTTAGTAGCGCGTTTGTCTTTTTTGTCACCAACAGCTAATTGAATAGCGTTGTAACCGTCTGTCTCTATGGTTTTCACCTGAGTAACGGTATTTGGACCAGCTTCAATAATGGTACAAGCAATTTGCTTGCCATCTTCGGAGAAGATGCTGGTCATACCAATTTTTTTACCAATAATTCCTTTCATCGTTTTGCGGTTTGTGCCCCGCGGAGGTATGTAGGACATTTCGCCGATGAAGCGAAATTCAATCCTTGTTGACTAGCGACCTTTTCCTTTGTTTTCAAAAAATTTAATTTTGAAGAGGAAGTACCGGTAGTAAACAAACCTCGAAGGGCCTGTTTATATGTTAGTCCATTTGAGTTATTGGCCTAGACCTTTAGCTTTTATGGCTTTCTTTAATCAGAGCTACTTTGGCCGCTATGCGGTTTGGTAGGTGAATATAATTTGTATAAGAACTCTTTGTTGTTTCTGAAGCGGTTGCCAACTGGGCTAACTTACTGCAGATTATGCTTTAATCTCAACTTCCACACCTGACGGTAGATCCAATTTGCTTAGCGCATCTACTGTTCTAGAAGAAGAAGTGTAGATATCCAATAAGCGCTTGTGTGTAGCTAACTGGAACTGTTCACGACTTTTCTTATTTACGTGTGGAGAACGAAGTACAGTAAAGATCTTCTTATGCGTTGGCAAAGGAATTGGACCTGTAACTACTGCACCAGTACTACGAACGGTTTTTACGATTTTCTCAGCAGACTTATCTACTAAATTGTGATCGTACGATTGTAATTTGATTCTGATTCTTTGAGACATAGACAAAACCCAATTTTCTGATTGGGGTTGCAAAGGTAAGGGGCTGCAATTGATTGGGCAACTATTTTTAGAAGTTTTTTGTGAATTTCTTTAAAATAAAATGAAAAATATACCCAAATGGGCATTTTAGTGCAAAAACTACTAACCATAAGCCACAAAAAAAGCCCTGCTCAATAAAGAACAGGGCTGTATATCATTGTTTTTTTTAATGCAACTAGTCTTCAGACTTTACTTTTCCTTTAGCCTTTGCTATTACTTCTTCAGCAATATTAATAGGTGCAGGAGAATAATGACTGAATTCCATGGTAGAAGATGCACGACCAGAAGACATTGAACGCAATTGGGTTACATAACCAAACATCTCGCTCAAAGGCACTTTCGCTTTAATCACCTGTGCATTACCACGGGTATCCATACCTTCTAACATTCCACGACGACGGTTTAAGTCACCGGTAACATCACCCATGTATTGATCAGGGGTAACTACTTCAACACGCATGATTGGTTCAAGCAAAGTTGGTTTTGCTTTGCGTCCTGCTTCGCGGAAACCGCCTTTAGCACACAATTCAAAAGACATTGCATCAGAATCCACTTGGTGGAAGCTACCATCGAACACACGTACTTTCATAGAAACCACAGGGTATCCAGCAAGAACACCAGTTGTCATTGAAGTTTCAAATCCTTTTTGAATAGCAGGAACAAATTCTTTTGGAATTGATCCACCAAACAAATCGTTTTTGAATTGGAAGGCTTTTCCTGGATTTTCAGTTAACCACTCAGCATCAGCTGGTCCGATTGCAAATTGAATATCAGCAAACTTACCACGACCACCAGACTGTTTCTTCAACACTTCACGGTGCTCAATAGTGTTACCAAATGATTCTTTGTAAGCAACCTGCGGATTACCTTGGTTAATTTCTACTTTGAATTCGCGACGCATACGGTCAACGATAATTTCAAGGTGTAGTTCTCCCATTCCAGATAAAATAGTTTGACCAGTATCTTCATCAGTTTTTACACGTAATGTAGGATCTTCTTCTACTAATTTTGCAATGGCCATACCCATTTTATCAACGTCTGCTTGCGTTTTAGGCTCAACAGCTACAGAGATAACGGGTTCAGGAATAAACATATTCTCTAAAGTGATAGGATGATCTTCATCACACAAAGTATCCCCAGTTTTAATTTCTTTAAACCCTACTGCTGCTGCAATATCACCTGCTTCGATAAAATCAATTGGGTTTTGTTTGTTTGCAAACATTTTCATGATACGGCTGATACGCTCTTTTTTTCCACTTCTTACATTTAACACATAAGAACCAGCATCTAAATGACCAGAGTAGCAACGGAAGAACGCCAAACGACCTACGAAAGGATCGGTCATAATTTTAAAAGCCAAAGCTGCAAAAGGTTCTTTTGCATTTGGTTTACGCGTAACGGTTTCGCCAGTTTCAGGATTAATACCTACAGTGTCTTCAACATCTACAGGACTAGGCAAATAACGACAAACTGCGTCTAATGCTGTTTGAACTCCTTTGTTTTTGAAAGAAGAACCACACATCATTGGAACAATGCTTAAATCGATACAAGCTTTACGAATGGCTTCGTGTACCTCATCTTCTGTAATTGAAGCAGGATCATCGAAGAATTTCTCCATCAAATTATCGTCGTATTCAGCTACAGATTCAATTAGTTTAGCTCTCCACTCATTGGCTTCTTCTACTAGGTCTGCGGGAACTGGAATTTCTTTGAAAGTCATACCTTCTGTTTCCATGTCCCAAATCACCCCTTTCATAGTAATTAAATCCACCACGCCAATGAAATCATCTTCAGCACCAATTGGTAATTGAAGTGGCACTGCATTAGCACCTAACATTTCTTTCACTTGATGAACCACCATTAAAAAGTCTGCACCTGAACGATCCATTTTATTAACGAATCCAATACGAGGAACTTTATAACGGTTAGCTTGACGCCATACTGTTTCTGACTGAGGTTCAACACCATCTACCGCAGAAAATAGGGCAATCAAACCATCCAACACACGCATAGAACGTTCTACTTCTACGGTAAAATCCACGTGACCCGGGGTATCAATGATATTGAAATAGTAAGACTTGGTATTGGCATCAGCCGTACCCTTATCGGTAGGAAACTTCCACTCACAGCTAACTGCAGCTGAGGTAATAGTAATACCCCTCTCCTTTTCTTGTTCCATCCAGTCGGTTGTGGCTGCACCATCATGCACCTCACCAATCTTATGAATCATACCGGTGTAGCGTAGGATTCGCTCGGTAGTAGTAGTTTTACCCGCATCAATGTGCGCAGCAATACCAAAGTTGCGTTGTAGTTTCAAGTCCGCCATATAGAGTTCTTGTTTAAAGTTTTTATTTTGAAATAAGCTTCAAATTTTTCGAGCGGCAAAGGTAGTAATTATAGCGATTGAATAAGGAGTTCACAAAGAATTAATTCTAATGGGGAAAAAAACTTTCTTTATCTACCTGTTTAACCTATTAAAACTTACCTAAATTCAATGCATAATGGGTATAAAAAAACCTCAAATGAATGAGGTTTTTTAAAATATTGCAATCAATCGAATTATACTTTAAAGTGAGAGAACGCTTTGTTCGCCTCAGCCATACGGTGTGTATCTTCTTTCTTTTTAAAAGCAGCACCTTCACCTTTTGCAGCAGCCATGATTTCATTAGCCAACTTATCGGCCATTGTACGACCATTTCTTTCGCGGCTGTAACGGATTAACCATTTCATGCTTAAAGAAATTTTACGATCTGCACGAACTTCAGCAGGAATTTGAAAAGTTGCACCACCAATTCGACGGCTACGTACTTCTACAGCAGGCGTTACGTTGGCAATTGCTTTTTTCCAAACCTCGTAACCATCTTCGCTAGTTACTTTAGAAACTTTATCCACTGCATCATAAAAAATATTGATAGCAGTACTTTTTTTACCTTGCCACATTAAATTATTAATGAAACGGGTAACTAATTTATCGTTGAAACGTCCGTCTGGAGCTAGCGGTAATTTTTTTGCTTGTGCTTTACGCATGAGGTGTATGAATTAGCTGGTTGTTGTTATATATAATTATTTCTTAGCCTTTTCTTTCTTAGTACCATACTTAGAACGGCTCTTTTTACGGTCTTTAACACCGGCAGTATCCAAGCTACCACGAACAATATGGTAACGTACACCCGGCAAATCTTTAACACGACCACCGCGAATTAACACGATACTGTGTTCTTGAAGGTTGTGACCTTCACCTGGAATATAAGCGATAACCTCTATTTTGTTGGTTAAACGCACCTTAGCCACCTTACGTAAGGCAGAGTTTGGTTTTTTAGGGGTTGTCGTGTAAACCCTGGTACAAACACCACGGCGCTGAGGACATGCGTCCAAAGCTCTTGATTTACTTTTAGCCCTGATTATCTCGCGGCCTTTTCTAACTAATTGCTGTATTGTAGGCATTCTATACGTTTAAAATTTCGGACGGCAAAGGTAATGGCTGAATGTGAAAAACCAAAATGTTTTCAAAAGTTTTCCACGACTATTTTTCAAAACGCCCTAAAAAATGAAATTAAGTATCAAAAATACGTTCAAAAATCCGGTTCTCTGCTCTTAAATTATATTTTAACTGATTTTGGGGTTTCAAAAATAATTTTAGTCCCCGCTAAAAAAACCCATGGTTTTAAGCCGAAACACCCAAAAAATTCTTTAATACACCCAAACTAGTTGAATGGCTTGAATGATAAACAGAGGCGCATTTATTTTGACTTTATAAAAAATATGCCATGTTTAAAAGATTATCCCTTTGTTTTTGCGTATTCAGCTGTTGGTTTAACGCATCATCTCAAACAACCGTCCTAAAAGCTGGTGATATTGCTATTATAGTTTATCAAACAGATAATACTGATCAATTTGCCTTTGTAACACTGGTAGATATTTCAGCTAATACTAAAATTCTGTTTTCAGAGAAAGGATGGAATGCTTCATTAGCCGTACCTGTTTTTGCAAGTAGTTCAGAAGGTGTTCATACTTGGACCTCCCCTGCTTCTGGCGTGTTAAAAGGAACAGTTATAACGGTTAACTTTAGCAGCACTGGAACGAGCCCTGTTGCTAATTTGGGAACCGTTTCCTCTAGTACCGTATCCGGTTTTGCAACAACAGGCGACCAATTGATTGCATTTCAAGGAACCGAAACCACTCCTACATTTATTTATGCCCTTGCTTCAACCACTTGGCTTGCAACAGGTTCGCCAACAACAAATCAGTCTTGGCTTCCAACAGGTTTGACGAATGGACTTTCTGCAAAAGATTTTAGTACTGAAATGGATGACCAGTATTTTAATATTAGTAATTTAAAAGGAACGCAAAATGATATTTTAACCTCCATTGGTAATACAGCTAATTGGGTAAGAAGTAATACCCGTTTTACTAATTTACCGAACTGGAATTTTTCTGTATCGCTAAACTTTTACAGCAAATCAACAGGAACTATTACAGATTTAACTTCGTGGGGAAATGCAAAAGACGGATCTGGGAATTCTCCAAAATCTTTTCAAGAACCAGGCTATACTTATGTTTTATCGAATCGTTCTGGAATTCAAAACTTAACAACCAATTTTAGTTTATCTAAATTAAATATTGATTCTGGTATTGTATTAGGTATTAATGGAAACACATTAACAGTTGAAAGTTTTGTAGCAGAAGGACTAGGCAAAATAGCAGGATCAAATACTTCAGTACTCATCATTACCGCAAATGCGGGCACTGTTAAATTCGATTCCTTGGCTGCTGTATTAAAAAATCTTACTTTAACTAAAAAAGCTTTTTTAACGCTTGAAAATTTATTACAAATAAAAGCAGGATTGGATTTTGGAGAGGTAGTACTTGGTGATAGCAGTTCATTAATTAGTAATGGAAATTTAGTTTTATTGGCAGATATTAATGGCACTGCAATGCTTAACAAGCTGGGTAATGGAGCAGCTATTATTGGCAAGGTAGTAGTGCAACAATATATTCCTGGAGGTAGAAGAACTTTTCGCTTTTTATCGCATCCTTTTACAAAACCTATTGGGTTAATTGATTTAGCCAATAGTATTGATATTACAGGTCTAGGCGGGTCTGTAAATGGTTTTACAAATACTGTCACTAATAATCCGTCGAGCTTTTGGTATAACCCATTATTGGGCGATGGCACCAGCAATGATCAAGGTTGGATTCCATTTACAAATACCAATGGAATAGGCAATAATATATGGAACCAATTTCAAGGTGTTAGAGTATTAATTAGAGGAAAAAAAGGAGAAGGATTAAATGCCTCCAATTACACACCATCTCCAATTACTATAAATTTATCTGGCGAATTAAATACAGGTACCCAAACAGTTTATTTATCAAAAAGTAATACTAATGCAGGATTTAATTTAATAGGAAACCCCTATGCTGCTTGTATAGATATGAGCCAACTAATTATTGGAAAAAATGTGATTACTAATTATTTTATTTGGAATCCACAACAAGGAACAAAAGGCGGGTACAGCAGTTATCCTTTTTCTAACAGCGTTTACTTGCCATCATTTGCCGGATTTTTTGTTCAAACTACAGACAACAGTTCAGAAAATTATATTCAATTTACTGAAAGTTCAAAAATAAATACAAACACAACTACCACTGTATTTGGTGTGACGCAGACGCACTCGAATCAGTTAGAATTAAGCATAGAATCCGATAGTATTTTTTGGGATAAGCACTTGTTAATTTTAGACCCCTCTTCAAACAATGGCGTAGATAAATTTGATGCAATTAAAATCAATAATCCTGAGCTTAACTTTTATAGTTTTAGTGATAAAGGCGAAAAATTGTCAATTGACGCTAGAACTTATAGTAAAGATTCAATCATTCCTCTAGGGATAGAAACAGTACTTGAAGGAAACTTTCATTTAAAATCTTTACAAATACCAAAAATAACTGGTGTTGAATTTTATTTACATGATAAATATACAAACAATACAATGCCTATTAATATTGGGTTTGATTATGAATTTTCAATTTCAAAAATTTCTGAAACAAAGGGTAATGATAGATTCCAAATACAATTAAAGCATCCATCAACTAATTTAATTATAGAAAATAATTCAAATAATTCTTTTCAGCTATTTCCAAATCCATTTTATGACCATTTTACTATAAAATGGTTAGCAAATAGATTCGTTCCCACCAATATCAAAATATTTAATATTAATGGGCAATTAGTTTTTTCAAAAAATCAATTACTAGCTGAGAATGGTATATATACCTGTCAATTAAAACATTTACCACCTGGTGTTTATTACGTTAGCATTAATAATTTTTTTGAAGAAACTATTCGAAAAATAATCAAGTTTTAAATAAAATATATGAATACATTTCGATTAATTAAAGTGTTACTATTTGTTGTAATAATGGCAAATTCTTACAAATCAAACGCAGATGCACCTGGATTTTCACAAGACACAGAAGATGTTCCGTTAGATGGCGGTATTAGTATACTTCTGGCTGCAGGAATTGGTTATGGTATAAAAAAAACGAAATCGAATTACAATAGTGCTAAAAAATTAATCGATAAAAAATAAGTGTAAATAATTAATTCAATAAAGTTGATTTTTTAACGCTTACTGTATCGTCCTAAAAAAGGCTGTATCAATTTTTGATACAGCCTTTTAATAAAAGTTTTATTTGGTTATACTTTAATCATCCAACCATGTGTATCAGCAACTTTGCTATATCTGATATCATCAAGTTGTTTTTTAAGTGAAGGCGCAATCTTCCAAGTATCAACATTGAACTGAAGGATATGCTCTTTGTATTTCATTTCTTTTATTGGGGCAATGGTTGCTGCAGTACCTACACCAAAAACTTCTTGTACTTGACCTGCTTGGTATGCAGTAATTAATTCATCGATATTAATAGGGCGGTCTTCAACAGGTATACCCATTTCTTGTAATAGCGTTAACACACTATCTCTGGTAACGCCACGCAAAATAGTTCCTTCTTCTAATGACGGGGTAACAGCTACCCCATTAATGATAAATACTACATTCATCATTCCTACTTCTTGTAACCATTTGTGTTCGTATGCGTCGGTCCACAAAACTTGGTCGTAGCCTTGTTTATTGGCCTGACGTGCTGCCATTAAACTACCGCCATAATTTCCTGCATTTTTTGAGAACCCAACGCCACCTGGTGCTGCGCGGGTATAGGTTTCTTCTACCAGAATTTTCATAGGTGCCGCAAAATACGGGCCGGTAGGGCTCAACAAAATCATGAATTTATAAGTCTCCGAAGGACGAACACCCAACATTACATCTGTTGAAAACATAAATGGTCTAATATACAAGGAATGTTCTTTTTGCGAAGGAATCCAATTTTTGTCTAGCTCAATTAGGGTGCGCATGCCTTCTAAGAACAATTCTTGCGGTACAGTAGGCATACACATTCTCTCTGCAGATAAATTAAAACGTTTTAAGTTTTCACTCGGTCTAAATATAAAAGCATCTCCTTGATCATTTCTGTAGGCTTTTATACCCTCAAAAATAGATTGGCCGTAATGTATGGCAGACAATGCTGGGTCGAGATGCAATAATTGGTAAGGTTTGATAGTAATATTGGTCCATTCGCCATCTATATAATCTGCTTCAAGCATATGATCTGTGAAATATTTACCAAAAGGAATGTTTTCGAGACTCATTTCAGATAACTTACTAACCGGTATTTTTGTAATCTTTATATCCACTCCTGCTGCCATAGTTTTATATTTGTTGCAAAGAAACGAAAAAAACAAAAACTAACAAGCGTTAATATTTGATTTCTACTATGTCTACGCAAAAAATAATACTTCCAGACTTTGTAATTGCAAATTTATATGGCAATAATTTAGTGGTTGAGTCAGCTATTGTTAGTAGTGAAAAAATCATAGAAAAAACAGCTAGTTCTAAAGTGCCAAAAGCAGAACAGAAGAAGGTTATAACAGAAGTAAACAAAAAATGGTACTTGGGCAATAATGGCAAACAAATTACCATTATTGTTAAAGAATTAGACGCAGCCTATATAAACGATCAGCATTTACAATTTTTATCAAATATTTTAACAGCTTGTAAACTTAACCTTGGCGATATTGCCCTTGTTAATCTAGCAAATACCCCATTATTGTTTACAGAAATCGAACAAAAAAATCAACCAAAATTTTTAATCCTTTTTGATATTAGCCCTAACGAACTAGTAATTCCTTTAGCCATACAACCCTATGATGTTGTTGTATATAATAATTGTCAAATGCTTTTAGCGCCTGCATTAAGCGCTATGGATGGCGATTCAATAGCGGCTAAAACAGAAAAGGGTAAACTTTGGATGAGTTTGAAAAAAATGTTCCAATTATAGTTGCTCAAAATACCAACCGAATTTTACTAACCACTATTTGAACTAATGGAAGCCGAAAAAATTGCACTAGTATTTGCAACCAATAACCAAAATAAAGTAACTGAAATTCGAATGGTATTAACTGATCGGTTTGAAATTACTACACTCAAAGAAGCGGGCATTGATATTGATATACCAGAACCGCATGATACCCTAGAAGCTAATGCTACCGAAAAGTCTACCACTATTCATCAACTAACACAAAAAAACTGTTTTAGTGAAGATACTGGATTAGAAGTTTTTGCATTAGGTGGTGCACCAGGTGTTAAAAGCGCAAGGTATGCTGGTGACGGCAGAAATTTTCAAGATAATATTAATTTGTTATTAGAAAACTTAACTGGTATTGAAAATAGAAATGCACAGTTTAGAACGGTTATTTCTTTAATTTGGCAAAACAAAGAATACCTATTTGAAGGAATTTGCGAAGGCGTTATTATTCAATCGGAGAAAGGGTTTGAAGGATTTGGTTATGACCCAATTTTTATACCGAATGGGGCGAGTAAAACATTTGCAGAAATGTCTATGACCGAAAAAAATAGTTTCAGCCATAGAAAAAAAGCGATGAAAAAATTAATTGATTTTTTAAGT
>Ga0209597_1002903_pt1 | contig 10719 bp, 9 predicted proteins | sample M_140625_MF_Meta_FD_187316 | JGI IMG/M metagenome (GOLD analysis project Ga0209597, IMG submission 187316) | Freshwater microbial communities from Lake Montjoie, Canada to study carbon cycling - M_140625_MF_MetaG (SPAdes) (version 2) | ecosystem: Environmental > Aquatic > Freshwater > Lake...
AAGAAATCATCGAACGCCTTAAAGAAAACAGCAAGCCTGTTAAACTTAAGAAAGATCTTCAGAATGTTGCAACTGTTGCATCCAACGATGATAACGAAATCGGTACCATCATTGCTGAAGCATTCGACAAAGTAGGCAAAGATGGCGTAATCACCGTCGAAGAAGGCAAAGCACTTCAAACCACCCATGAGTTTGTTGAAGGCATGCAGTTCGACCGCGGTTACCTTTCCCCTTACTTTGTTACCGATCAGCAAAAGATGGAATGTGAACTCGATGATCCTTACATTCTGATCTACGAAAAGAAGATCTCCAGCAACAAAGACCTTGTTCCGTTGCTTGAAAAAGTATTAAGCACCAACAAGCCTATCCTGATTATTGCTGAAGAAGTTGAAGGCGAAGCCCTTGCAACTTTGGTAATCAACCGCCTTCGTGGCACCTTCAAGTGCTCCGCAGTCAAGGCTCCTGGCTATGGCGACCGCAGAAAAGCAATGCTTGAAGACATTGCCAAGCTGACCGGTGGGCAAGCTATATTCGAAGACTTGGGCATCCAACTCGAAGCTGTTGAACTTAAGCAACTTGGCCGCGCCAAGAAGGTTAAGATCGACAAAGATAACACCATCATCATCGAAGGTGCAGGCAAGAAGGATGAAATCAAGGCTCGTGTTGCAAGCATTCAACGCGAACTCGAAAAATCCACCAGCGATTACGATAAAGAAAAACTTAGTGAGCGAATCGCAAAGCTTTCCGGTGGTGTTGCCAAGATCAATGTTGGCGCTGCGACTGAAAGTGAAATGAAAGAAAAGAAAGCCCGCGTTGAAGATGCAATGCACGCTACCCGTGCTGCTGCTCAAGAAGGTATCCTTCCAGGCGGCGGAGTTGCCCTTCTTCGTGCTTCTGATGGCCTCAAAGGCAAGGGCCTTTCACACGATGAACTTATTGGTTACAACATCGTGGTTCGCGCTTGCAGAGCCCCTATCCAACAGATTTCCAACAATGCTGGAATGGACGGCGCTGTAGTCATGAACAAGGTTCTTGATAACAAGGACTTTAACTATGGCTATGATGCCCGCAATGACCGCTATGTTGACATGGTTAAGGAAGGTATTATCGACCCAACCAAGGTTGTTCGATCTGCCTTGCAAAATGGTGCCAGCGTTTCTACCTTGCTACTTACCAGCGATGCACTTGTTGCTGATATGCCCAAGGACGAAAAGAAAGCCGGCGGACCTGGCCACGATGATATGTACTAAGCTTTAACGCTTTAGTTATTTAAAAGGGGAACAGGTTTAACCTGCTCCCCTTTTTTATTTGCCAGCGATGCACTTGTTGCTGATATGCCCAAGGCTGAAAAGAAAGCCGGCGGCCTTGGCAACGATGATATGTAGACATGTACTAAGCTTTAACGCTTTAGTTATTTAAGAGGGGGAGCAGGTTTATCCTGTTCCCCTTTTTCTTTGGGTTGATTCGGATCAAAAGGCTGAAACTGATCTTTGGGCTTTTCAGGCACTTTCTCTGCATCATTCACTTCTTTTTTAACTTCAGGCGCATCTTTGGGGTCAACAGCTTTTTTAGGCGTAACATCTTCTGAAATCTTTTCAACCAACTCCGACTCCACTTTATTTACGCCTCTAGTGCTTTCCGCAACTTCAATGGCACGAAGTTTGGACTGCTCATCAGGAACCGTTCCCTTTAATAAAATCACCCCTACTTCTTTAGAAGACACTTCAATCTTTTGATCTTTCAGATTTTTATCAGTACGAATCCGAAACAGCACCGCATCTTCAATTGAAGATTCCAAGATCTCTCCCCGCATGGCCTGGATTCCCATCTCTAGTTTTTTTCGTGTAGGCGAAGCTGCACTTTCAAACTTGGATGTTATTTTCCTGCCGATGTTTGCGAGGATTTCTTTATCCTGTTTGCCACACCCTGTAACCAAAACTAATATAGGGGCCAATACTATCACTATTATTCTGCGCATGTTCAATTCCTCCAGCATGAAAGTATCCCGAAGATTGCCTTATTCAGTCAAGGCGGATTAATCTGTTCATGCCAATCATTGATACAATGTTTATTTGCACCAAACAGGCGCAACCTTTAGAAACAAGGAATGCCATGGATAAGATCAAACTTAAAGTGCTCACCGAGGCTGAAGTTACTGAAGAAATCGCAAAAAGAGCACTTAATGGCTGGTATCTTGAAGAGGGATGGCTTAAACGAAAATACACCACTGCGGGCTGGCAGACCACCCTCATGCTGGTTAATGCCATTGGCTTTATTTGTGAAGCTGCGTGGCATCATGCAGATATGGCTATTACTTGGGGTAAGGTTTGGGTTAAACTCAAAACTCATGACCACGGTGGGATTACTATAAAGGACTTTGAACTTGCCACTAAAATCGAAGCTTCGGTTTTATGGAAGCCAAATGCTGATAGTTCCCTAGAGGGCATTCCAACTAAATTCATAAACGGAAACAGTTGAAACGAAAATGGCAACCATGCAATTAGGATCTCTGACGCTTCCCAGCAGATTTTGGCTTGCCCCGCTTGCAGGGTACACCAATCTGGCTTTTCGTACCTCTGTAAGAGAGTTAGGGGGCTTAGGGCATGCAACCACCGATCTGGTCAACGCTAAGGCGCTGATTCGCACTTGTAGAAAGACCATGGATCTTATTCAGACTTCCACCTTTGATCGCCCGTTTGCTGTGCAATTGTATGGGCATGTGATAGAAGACATGGTAGCTGCTGCGAAGTGGTTGGAGGGATATGGTGTAACCAGCGTAGATATCAACATGGGTTGCCCCGTGAGAAAAGTAACAAAAAGTGGAGGCGGCTCTGCCTTGCTTTGCGAAGGATCAAATGCAACCACTCTGGTTCAGAAAATTGTGGAATCGGTAAAGATACCAGTCACGGTGAAGATGCGCCTAGGATGGGACAAAGATAATTTATCTGGGCCATGGTTTGCGCGCGAATTTGAAAAACTAGGTGTTGCTGCAATAACGATTCATGGCAGAACCAGAGAGCAAGGTTTTTCGGGCAGCGTAGATCTTGATGGCATAAGAAGCGTGGTAGAAGCTGTAGAAAAAATCCCGATCATTGGAAACGGCGATGTCAAAGGGGTTTCAGATGCCAAGGCTATGTTTGAAAAAACAGGTTGTGCAGGTATCGCTATTGGTCGCGGGGCACTGCTCAACCCATGGATATTCCAGCAATTATCAACTTGGGATTTAACAGGTGAGCCATGCGCACATGCGGGCTGGATGGATCGGTTACAATTCATGCGCAGGCACTTTAGGCTATTGGTGGAACATAAGGGCGAACGGTTTTCCTGCCTGGCATTCCGTAAAGTTGCAAACTGGTACTGCAGAGTTTTAAAACCTGGGCACCAAATACAGCAACAACTCGTGCAACTGGAATCCCCAGCCCACTTCGAAGACTTGGCAAATCAGATTGAAGAGCTCGTAAAAATCAGGCCCGAACCAAATTGGCCCGATCTGGAATGCCCTGTCAAAGTCCCCTCTGGCCCCATTTCTCACTGGTAATCCAGTTCGCACTAGACAGTTCCTTGGCGAGCGCTATAGTCCCGCGCCGGCTTGATTCTTTTTCAAGCCTCGCCTGGTAAATCAGGCAAACAAGGAAGACTAGCGCAGGATTATTGCATGTCCATTAGCAGGCTGACCCCGGCTTACGAAACATCGCTTGGTAAATGTTACCTTGGGGATGCCTTGGAACTTTTAAAAAAGGTTAAAGATAACTCCATTTCTTTAGTTCTGACTTCTCCGCCTTTCGCTTTACGAAGACAAAAAGCATACGGAAATGTAGATGCAGCATCGTATGTGGATTGGATACTTCCCTTCGCGTGGGAAATTCAACGAATCTTAAAACCTGATGGTTCCTTTGTGATGGATCTTGCAGGTGCGTGGAATCCGAAAAAAGGCACCCGCTCTTTATTCCAATATGAATTGATTTTGAAATTATGTCAGCGCTTCCATCTAGCGCAGGAATTCTACTGGTACAATCCCAGCAAATTACCCACCCCAGCAGAGTGGGTAACTATCCGTCGAACTCGGGTGAAAGATGCAGTCAACATGGTTTGGTGGCTATCCAAAACAGAAGAGCCGCAGGCAGATAACCGTAGAGTTCTAAAGCCCTACAGTAAATCCATGCAGCGCCTGCTACGGGATGGATACGATACAGCCATGAGGCCATCCCAGCATGAGATAGGGCCCAACTTCCAGAAGGATAATGGTGGTGCAATTCCTCCAAACATGCTCTCAATTCCTAATTGCAGATCTGCCGATTCCTACATCAAGAGGTGCAGGCAGGAAGGGTTAACAATTCATCCTGCGCGTTTTCCCGAACCACTTCCCGAGTTTTTTGTGCAGTTTTTAACCAGCCCGGGCGATACGGTACTTGATCCATTTTCAGGAAGCAACATGACGGGTGCGGTTAGTCAAAAACTCGGACGCAAATGGATAAGCTTTGAAATAAACGAAGAGTATGTGGAAAGTTCGCAAATGAGATTTGAAGAAAATCCCAAAACCGGATTAGGCCTTGGGATTAAAACTCTCATGAAGAAAAAGAAGCCTGCCTAGGCAGAAGACTATTTCGCTGCGCGTACTTTTAAAAGATTGAAGTGTCTGGAAAACTTTTCTTCAAGATACTTGAGAATTTCCATCGAAAGTACAACATCTATCATTGCAACACTTTGCCCGGTGCTAAGAACTGCATTTCCCAACCCGATCTGATGTTCCATATTTTGCAGACATTTTAAAACCAGATTAATTCTGGCATCAATTCGATCTGCGTTCATGCCATCTACTATCGAAAAGAATTTGCAAGCATCGGAAAAAGCAACTTCCTGCTTACGCCCGTCTTGGAATTTTTCAAAGGCGATCGAATCCATGATGTTAAGGAGAATGCGATCGGTTTCTTTGTTGGTACGAATGGTGGATTGTCTGGAAGCGGGGCGGTCTTCGCCTTTAAGGATGCGCTTTACAACTACCAAACCATCTTTCGTAAGGGCATACATTTTAAGTCCGGTCTTAACAAGCCAACCCCTTCGGGCCAACCCTTTTTCGCCCATGATACTCGCAAGAATTTTGTTGGAGTCTGGGTACAATTCCACAAATCCCTTGAGCCCAAAGGTTCGCGGGTATTTTTGCCATGCCATCACAATCAAGGCTTCTGCACTAAAAGGCGTCTGGCCAGATTCTTCAAGCTGATTTGCAGCAAGTAATATTTTTTCGGGAACCGTACAATCTTCGATCGAGATAACTTTGTTTGCCATTTGCATCCTGAAATTCTAAGGTTGTCACGCTGGTGAATTGATTCAAACACTTGTTAAGCGACACATCAAGAAAAATATTTTAAAGTTCTTAAAGATAATAGGGAGTGATAGTCAGACCCTGAATTATTATCCCATAATTTCTATTTTACATCTTTTAACATTCGGGCTCCTCGGCGGTATCTTGCTGAGTAATTTCTCGAATGAGTTGGGTGGCATAAGCGCCTGCAGGCAGAGAAAAAGAGAGCCTCACGCCATCCGTTTCAAAACTTAGATTCAACTCTGAAATGGGATAGACCAAACATCGCCTTGCGCCCATTAAAAACTTCCCGAATCCCTTCCATACCTCTTGTTTAAAGCCAAAAGATTCGCAAACTTGTGTCTCCATCAACAAAGCTTCTTCTGTGGGCTTTGGATACATCTTCCACCCTTGCATTGGCCCCGTTACCGCCATTAATCCCTGATCAACACGGGACTGATCTTCCTGTAAATTGCGGGCATGGCATTTCGATTCTTGAGGAAGCATGCAGAGAATATCACCCTGCAAAACTTTCTTATGTGTGTTGTTAGTAATTCTTAATCTCAGAACCTCATTAAACAATGCAGATTGAACCGCTGATAACGCTAATTTTCGAAGATAAAAGGGCCTTCTGGATGCCTCTTTATCTTGTGCAAGCAAATCGAGACCGATTTTTAATGTCTCAAGATTCTTACCGAACCTTTGTTCACCATAGAAGTTCCAAAGGCCTGTTGCAGTCACCCGCTCCACCAGATTTTTTACCTTTTGCTTGGCCTGTTCATCGATATTCGACCTCAGGAGAATATCAAATTTATTGCCATGCAGATGCCCGGTGCGAAGCTTATTAATATGGCGCGATTTATCTAAAATCTTGAGCCCTTCGATTTCTACTTTTTCAACCGCCTTCTCCAAATGCCCAGGCACGCTTATCCACTGCCTAGCCACAGATCTACGATCTTTATATCCAGCCATGCCTACTTCCATAGCGGGAATTGAAAGCGCCTTGGCGAGGCTTCGTGCCATGTAAGGGCTGGAGAGATCGCGTTTTTCCACCCACAGGTAAAGAAAATCCCCCTCCCCTGCGGGTACATACGCAGGTATTTCCTCGACAATAAAATCTTCCGGGACTGATTTTATTTCTCCCTTCACGGGCTCGAGCCCTGCGGTTGCAAGAGGTAGTGGCTTTATGTCCAGAAGATTTAACATCAATGCGGTTCCTTTTTTCAAGTCTTGCGTGCCCTAAGGGCAATTCTCGTCTAAGATAATTCTCATGAACATTCAATTTATGAATAATCAGGAGCTTGCAGAAAAATTGCTGCTTATGCGCATCGCCCAAGGCCAATGGGAGCAGTTGCCCATCAAGGATAAATTGCAAAAAGTCAGAAAGTTCAGACACCTTCTTGTTGTACAAAGAGATAAGATTGCCAAAGCTTTATTTCTTGACTCCGGGAAACCGTACGAAGAAGCCTTGGGAGCCGAGATCCTGCCCCTTGCAGAAGCATGCAAATTTCTTGAAAAAAACGCAGCACATCTGTTACGCCCAAGGAAAATTCGTTCCAGCGACACGCCATGGTGGTTGTTCCTGCAAAAATCCAAAGTGCATCGAAAGGCTCGTGGAATTGTCGGAATTATTGGCACCTGGAACTATCCGTTGTTCCTCAACGGGGTTCAAATCATTCAAGCTTTGGTGGCGGGCAATGGGATTGTGTGGAAACCTTCAGAAAATGCTTTAGAAACTAATAAGATCTTGGCCGAACTTCTCCTAGAAACTTTCCCACCAGATATCTTCAAAGAACTTTCTTCGTCAAGAGAATCAGGGCCTGTTCTCATTGATTCGAATATTGATTTTGTAGTCATGACCGGTTCCGTTGAAACGGGAAAAGCCATCGCAAAAAAATGTGCTGAAAGGCTTATCCCCTCAACTCTCGAGCTTTCAGGTATCGATTCTTTGCTACTTTTAGATGATGGCGATGTAGATCTTGCTGTTAATGCAGCGTGGTTTGCCATGAATATTAATGCAGGGCAGACATGCATGGCAAGCAGAAGGTTCTTGATTCCGGAAACCATGCTGGAGAAAGTGGCAACGAAGTTACTTGAACTTGCAAGGAATTTTAAGCCTCGAAAGATTCTTATGGAATCACAGGCAGACTGTGCCCTGCCCCTCATCGATGCAGCTATGGTTGAAGGCGCAGAATTAATATGGCCACTGAACAAATCAGATATTTGGAAGGATGGGCATTTCGATGCTTGCATCCTAATTAATATTCGTGAAGAGATGAGGATTTGTAACGAAGCTATTTTTGCCCCGATCTTATCGGTGATTACTTATAAAACCATTGAAGATGCCATCCGTATTTCCAATGCCTGTTCTTTTGGTTTATGTGCGAGTATTTTCACTTCAAGTGTTCAAGTTGGAGAAAAAATCGCATTGGCATTAAAAGTGGGAAGCGTTTCCATCAACGATGCAATTGTTCCCCACGCACATCCTGCAACACCCTTTGGCGGAGTTGGCCTTAGCGGTTGGGGGGCAACGCAAGGAGAAGAAGGCTTACTAGAAATGACAAGGCCGATGTCTATTTCGATTGTCAGTGGAAAGTTCAGGCCTCATTACGAACTTGCAACGCCCAAGGCGACTGATTCCATCCCAATTGTCGAGGGAATATTACTTGCCCTACATTCCCCAAATTGGGTTGGAAGAATCAAAGGTTGGATTCAATTTCTTTCTGGTGCTAAAAAGAAATAAGTTTTAAATATCACCTTTGTAAGTAAAGCCTTCTTTAACTTCAGGTTTCAATAATACCGTCAAAGCAGTGGCACCCAGGGCCAACGAACCAATGTATTCAAGACAAAGCAGAAACAATGGGTGGGTAAATACTACCAATAGGCCGCCATCTGCAAAATTAAACCCTGTATCTGGTATCAGTTCCATCGGATCGGGTTGTACTTCCACAGACCAAATCTTGGCCAAAAGGCCAATACAGTTAAAGGGAATGATCCCCATGATTGCACAAGCCATTGACCAGTTATAAGATTCCAATGCCTGCATTCTAACTGCAGCCATGGCTTCCACTGCATTGTAAACAAGGATAAGCAAGGAAAGAACAATCCAAGAAATGCGATAGGGAACCTGCTTAGTCCGAATTTCTTTGATAAATGCTTGCTCAGCAGGTTCAAGGGTAATGCCCTGATCGTCTGGCGTAATGCCGAGTTTTTTCTGTCTCTCCGCAATTTCCGGATAAACATTGTGGGCAAGGATGTCGTTTTTAGCATTCTTGTCAATTGAACTGCCTCTTGCAACAAGTTTCTTTTGGAGTTCAGGATTGCCCTTTGCTTTTTCAGCTTCGATTTTGAAATAAGCTTTCAAAGTTTCTTTGTAATCAAGAATATCCTCTGAAAACACAAAGGGCCAAACTGCTGTCCCAAAGCTAAAAACGCAAAGTGCGACACAAAACATGCTTCGAAACATGATTTTATTGGAAGGCCCTAAAAGTGCTGCTTGAGCGGGGCCCCGAAGATCCTTGTTTGAAGTATCAAGAGCGTAATTTACTGTGGGTTTCGATTTAACCTCTTCCCCGGGCTTGGGAATATCCCTCAATCCATAGAGCACACCATCGTCGTCATCATCGCCACTACTCTTTTTTTTAGGCGGAGCTTCCGGTACTTTTTTCTCATCCTTTGGGGGATTGGAAGGGGCAGATGCAGATGGAACAGTGATAACCCCTGAACACTTGGGGCACTTTATTTTTTTTCCGGGTGCAAGCGTACCAGGTAACTTCAGATTCGCAGAACAATGTTCGCACTTCATAGATATCGAATCATTAGCCATGGCTTATTCCGTTCCTTTAAAATCATTGCGCACTACATAAGGTGTACTTTCTTCTAATGCAGGTAGTGTACCCTCTGGTGCAGGCTTATGCCATAGGCTGAGTACCGCATTTTGTCCAAGAATTTGGGTGCGGAACTTCTTTTCGATTTTCCACCCCACATTTTCACATGCTTCTTTGATTGCTGCATAATCACTTACCAACAAAACCGCTTTACCATCAGGGGCAAGGATTCGGTTAAACTGAATCATCAGGCCGCGATAGAGTTTATTAATATCCACTTCCGAAGAAATCTGCTTACCAAAGGGTGGGTTACAAATAATACGGTCTATCGATGAAGCCTCAAGCGGAAGCCAGCGGGCATCCCAACGGTGCAAATAAATTTTACCCAGCCTCCTGGTATTGGCGGATGCATCCAATACGGCTGCCTGTTCGATATCACCGCCCCACGCAGCTTCCCGGGGAACACGCCATCCTTCTGCAAATAGCTGATATTCCCCTAAAATCGTGCCTGCCCCGCACATGGGATCGATAACCTTGTGCTGCGGTTTAAGATCTGCAATCCGGACCATGCAGGCTGCAACACTAGGTCGCAACGAAGCTGGGCGGTGTGCGACCTTGTAAGTTCGATGCCTCATGGTTTTATCTGTAATCCTGATCCCTGCTACAGCTGTCTTCTCTTCAATGGTCAACCAAAATTCCACCGAGGCATTATCCTCCACCATTCTCCAATTTGGCGGAATGAACTTGGCCAACCCTTTAGCAAACTCCTTTTGCGCATCTTTTCGGTGATAGCCATGCTCCCCATCCATTTGGGTAATGAACCGATAGGTTGGTTTTCCCTTAGTTTTAGGTTTAATGGCATGATGTTGGCTGATAAGTCGGGCCCAATCACCATCTTTGGCGGTCCATTTTCGAATATCTTCCAAATCTTTTGCCCGATAAGTGAGAGAATCCGTGCCCCAGGCAAAAAGAAAAACATCTTCGGTGGTTTTGAGGTCAAAAAGGTCAGGATCCGGGCCATCGATCTTAAAAGTGACCAAACCATCAGTTTTTCGCGTGATTTTGGCACCTAAACGCAGTTCGATTTCTCGTGCTGCTATACTTTCCAGACCCGAAACAACCATCGCATAACAAGAAATCGAGCTCATAAATGTATCGCCCTATTTTCTGAAGATTTAGACAAATTCGACCCACCTTACCAACGCCCAGCCAAATACACTTGATTATGGCCCTATTGTGAATATATTTACTTTTGAAGAATTGCAGGGTCAAAACTGTATAAAGCTTGATTTTCTTTATTGTCCGGAAACCCTCAAGCTTACTCAACCTTTCATCTTGATGTTACTGTTGTGGAGTTAAATTTATGGCTGACCAAATGCTGATTGATTTGCGAACTTTAATGGTGGAAAAAGAAGATTGCGATGCTGGCACCGTCCAGCAACTTCGCAATGGTCTGGCTCAAGGAAACCAACAATTCAAAAGCTTAAAAGAAGTTGTTCAACTTCTTAAAAAGAAAGTTGAAACCACTCCCGCTCCGGGCCAGAAAAAATTCCAACTTAAACTTGGTATCGCTCTTTATTTCATGGGGCA
>Ga0209597_1002905_pt1 | contig 10714 bp, 9 predicted proteins | sample M_140625_MF_Meta_FD_187316 | JGI IMG/M metagenome (GOLD analysis project Ga0209597, IMG submission 187316) | Freshwater microbial communities from Lake Montjoie, Canada to study carbon cycling - M_140625_MF_MetaG (SPAdes) (version 2) | ecosystem: Environmental > Aquatic > Freshwater > Lake...
TCCCCCCGCGCAAAACAAGATGGGTCGAATGATTCCCTGTTGTCCGAATCACGCTCGTCGCTCCCTGTGCATCGATCCCCACAAAAGCATGGGCTGCTTTCGCCGAGAGCATCGCATCCACCGCTACTTGCAGACTCCCGTCCGTCCCGTTTTTAAATCCCACAGGCATGGAGAGTCCACTGGCCATTTCCCGATGAGTCTGACTCTCTGTTGTCCTCGCCCCAATTGCGGCCCAACTCACCAGATCCGCCAGATACTGCGGCACTATCGGATCCAGAAACTCAGTTCCCGCAGGCACTCCCATCTCGTTAATCTCCGCCAACAGCTTGCGACCCGCCTTCAGCCCCCCCTCCAAGTCTAAACTGCCATCCAAGTACGGGTCATTGATCAGGCCCTTCCAACCCACCGTCGTTCTCGGCTTCTCGAAATAAACCCGCATGACCAGCAAAAGCTTATCCCCAAGTTCCTGCCGCATCCGCGCAATCTGCCCCGCATATTCTAAAGCAGCGTCCCTCTCATGAATGGAGCACGGGCCCAAAACAATCAAAACCCGAGAATCTTTTCCCTCAAGCACCGCCTCCACCTCTTCCCGCGATTGGCGAACGGTCTTCTCCGCTTGCACTCCTAAGGGAATCTCTTGCCGAAGCCTTGCAGGGGAAATAAGAGGGCGCACCTCCCGCACCCGAAGGTTGGTTAAAGGAGGTACATCTTGCGCCGTGGGTACAATCGCCATCCTCAAACCCTAGCCGTTTCCCTTCGGTTTTGAAAACTCCGTTCCTTCAACCTTCCCGACAGGAATCAAACCTCGCTTTTTCTTGCCCTTTCGTCACGATCCACCCGTTATGCTAAAGCGCATCGGCATCATCACCTCTGGAGGCGATTCCCCTGGAATGAATCCAGCGATCCGCTCCGTCACACGTACCGCCATCAACCTTGGCATCGATGTTGTTGGAATTCAAAACGGCTACCAAGGCATATTCGACCGTGAATTTTTGCCTCTTGGTGTGATCGAAGTCAGTGGTCGGATCAGGGACGCTGGCACCATCCTTTCCACCAGTCGTTGCCTCAAATTTTTAGAGGAATCTGCCCAACTCGCAGCCATCGAGATTCTTAAGAAAGAACATATTCAAGCTCTCCTCATTCTCGGCGGGGACGGCTCCTTGGCGGGGGCCGCCGCTCTTTCTAAACATGGTTTTCGGGTTCTCGGAATTCCCTGCTCAATCGATAACGACCTCTCGGGAACCGAAATGTCCATCGGGGTCGATTCCTGTCTGAACACCATCGTCCATCTCATCGACATGATTAAAGCCACCGCCGCTTCTCATAATCGCTGCTTTGTCGTCGAAGTCATGGGTCGCAAACAGGGCTACCTTGCCCTGATGAGCGCCATCGCCTCAGGCTCCCAAATCGCCGTCATCCCTGAATTCCGCTACGATATGGATTTGATCATCGAGAACCTCACCCGCCGTCGCCTCCGTCGCCATAACAACAGCGTCGTCGTGGTTGCCGAAGGCGCCTGCACCGGACAAAACTTTATGGAACGCCTCCTCGCCGCAGGAAAAGATAAATTACAGCAGGAAGTCCGTCTGACCGTTCTCGGCCATTTACAAAGGGGATCCCCTCCAACTTTTTCCGATCGTTTTCTCGCCACCCGCATGGGCGAATTCGCCGTGCTCGCTCTAAATCAAGGTGAGCACGGCTCGATGGTCGGCCTTCTACGGGGACGAATGAATCTTACCCCTCTGGAGGAGGTTAAAGGCCACCGCCCCGCCCTACCCGCCGACGCAATCCGTCTTGCTCGCAATCTTGGCATGGAAGTCGGCATCCCCACCGAAGTCTAAAAAGGGACCAGTCCTTTTTTAGCGCAGTTTCGCCACCACCGCCGCCCAATCAGGATCTGGTGTCAGATGACACCACGAAAAACGCATCGCTCCGATAATTTCATCCTTGGCTAATCTCATCGCTTTCAGCACATGACTCGGTTGGTAGCTGGAGGAAGTGCAGGCCGAACCATTGGAAACTGCCACCAGATCCCGGATCTTTACCATCCCCTCCTCCGCACTTATTCCTGGAAAGGAAAGATTCACTGTATGCGCGAGGACCTGACCCTCCTCCCCATGAATCTCAGGATGAAGCGGTTCGATCGCACGGAGAAATCTTTCCCGAAAGGCACGACACTTGGCCTCCCGCGCCTCATGATCTTTCGCCCCTATTTCCGCCGCAAGACCAAGCCCTGCAATTAAGGGTACCGGTAGCGTCCCTGGCCGCAGCCCGTGCTCTTGCCCACCCCCGTATACCAGCGGTGCCAACGGAACTTTCTGCTTTCCGCGATGTCTCACCAGCAACACCCCGACCCCTTTCGGTCCATAAATCTTGTGCCCACTGGCGCTCAGTAGATCGATCCGATGATTTTGCAAAGGCTCGATCAGTTTCCCGAAGGTTTGGGCCGCATCGACATGAAAATAAGCAGGATGATGCGCCAAAGCCTTAGCCACTTCTTCGATTGGCTGAATCACCCCCGTCTCATTATTGGCATGCATCAATGAAACCAGGAGAGTGGTGGGGCGGAGTAATGAAACAATCTTCGCCGCATCCACCCGACCATTCTTCTCAGGGGCGACCAGATCCACCTCAAACCCATCCTTGGCTAAGACATCGATCGGCTCCAGCACCGCCTTGTGCTCAAGATGGGTGCTAATAATGTGGGTTTTTCCATGACGCCTACCCCAGCTTGCTAAGCCGAGAATCGCCAGGTTATTACTTTCCGTCGCCCCACTGGTAAAAATTACCTCGTCCGGCTTCGCCGCCACCAGCTCCGCGATTTGCGCTCGTGCTTTTTCCACTGCTTCTTTCGCACGCGCTCCGTAGCCATGGGTCCGACTGCCTTCATTGCCGTACTCCTCTTCAAAGTAACGACGAATCAACGCCCCCACCGCTGGCTCCAGCGGAGTAGTCGCATTACAATCGAGATAGACAGGGTGCCCTACGGACATAGGGGATAGAGGATGCCCTAAATCCTCAACTTTTCCAACTCTCTCCGTCCGTTACTTTGCTAACCACCCCCCTTTGGGCACCTCTCGTATTTTCCTCCACATCCAACCAACTTCCCTGAGTTTGTCACCTGCCCCATTTTCAGCCTAAGCTATCTCTATCGCCGGAGTAGCTCAGTGGTAGAGCATCTGTTTCGTAAACAGAGGGTCACGGGTTCAACCCCCGTCTCCGGCTCGCTTCCCCCAGTTGGCAACTTCACCCCTTCTGCCTTAAGCTTCGCCTGTGCCAAAGACCACCCCCTCCTTGGAAACCCGCCTCCTAATCGGCGGCAAACTTATCTCGGGCGAGGGCGAGCCTCAACCCGTCTTCAACCCACGTACAGGTGAACTCCTAGCCCAAATTCCAGAGGCTACGCCGAAGCAGGTCGATCAGGCCGTCCACGCTGCCGAAAAAGCATTCCTCACTTGGGGCCGTACCACCCCAGGGGAACGCGCCAACTTACTTCTCAAGATTGCCGACAAAATCGACGCCGACGCAGAGCACTATGCCAATCTCGAATGCCGCAACTGCGGCAAACCCCGCCACCTTTTCCTCGCCGATGAAATTCCAGCCGCCAGCGACTGCTTTCGATTCTTTGCTGGGGCCGCCCGCTGCACCACCGGCCCCTCTGCTGGAGAATACATGGCAGGGTACACCTCGATGCTCCGCCGCGATCCAGTTGGAGTCATCGGCTCAATTGTCCCATGGAACTACCCACTGATGATGGCCGCTTGGAAACTCGCTCCTGCCCTCGCGGCAGGAAATACCATTGTCCTCAAAGCCTCGGAAATCACTTCTCTCACTGCCTTCCATCTCGGTCGCCTCTTAGCCGAAATCCTTCCTCCCGGCGTAGCGAACATCGTCACGGGGCGAGGTCCCACCACGGGCCAAGCCCTCATCGCCCATCCCCTTGTCCGAATGGTTTCACTCACGGGCAGCATCTCCACCGGCACTCATGTCCTCGCGGCTGCTGCCGCCAATATTAAACGAACTCACCTCGAACTTGGAGGCAAAGCTCCTGTGATTGTTTTCGACGATGCCGATCTCACCGAACTCGTCGCCGCCGTCCGCAAGTTCGGCTTTTACAATGCAGGCCAAGACTGCACCGCCGCCTGTCGCATCTACGCAGGCCCCAAGATTCACGATGACCTTGTTAGCGAACTCGGTAAAGCGGTCGCTTCCCTTCAGTACAACGATCCCAAGGATGAGAACAACGAACTCGGTCCCTTAATCTCCGCCGCCCATCGCGATCGTGTTCTCGGCTATGTCTCCCGCGCCACGGGTACCCAACACATCAAGAAAGTGACCGGAGGATCCGCGGTTGCTGGAAAAGGATTCTTTTTTCAGCCCACAGTTCTTTCTGGAGCTCATCAAGAGGACGAGATTGTTCAGCAGGAGGTCTTCGGTCCCGTCGTCTCCGTGACCAAGTTTAAAACACCCGATGAAGCAATCCGCTGGGCCAACGATTCGGAATACGGTCTTTCCTCCTCCGTCTGGACCTCTGATCTAGCCAAGGGCATGAAAGTCGCATCTGCCCTCCGCTACGGATGCACCTGGATCAACACCCACTTCATGTTGGTCAACGAAATGCCCCACGGCGGACTCAAACGTTCTGGCTACGGCAAAGATCTCTCCGTCCTCGCCCTCGAAGACTACACCATTCCTCGTCACGTCATGATCAAGCTTTAGATCCGAGTATCTTTTCTGCTGTCTCCTTGCCACTGCGCCAGACCGACTCTAATCGGGAGTCCACTTGCGAATCCCCACAAAGATAAACTCCTTTGGGTAACTCCCCAGGATAACCCGTAGCTTTTTCGCGTCTCGCGTATCGCCAGCGGTGGTTCATCACCCGACCCCGCTTCGTGGCATCCAATCCGTAAGCTTTTTCGAAACGCGACTGCAGATCTGCCACCCACTCTTCAGGTTTTTTCTCAAGATTCGCTCGGCTGTACTTCGCTGAAGCCTGAACCACATAAACCGTACTCCCATCCGTCACTCGCCCCGCCTTCGCATTTTCACACGCTACCCAGCTCAACGGATCATCACCGCTCGGATCAATCTGAGCATAGACCGCACCACTCCACCCGCCACTATACTCCAGCAGCGCCGTTAAATTAGGCTCATACCCAACACCCTCCTGAGACCCACCCAGTATCTTTGCACTTTGCGGCCAAGGGGCGGAACTTACTACCACATCATACTTATCCCCCGCCACCTCCCACTCCTTGCCAACAAGGGTCACCGCCCCAACCTCTACCTCCTTTCGTATCTCCAATCCATCGCCCAACATTGCGCCTAAACGATTATTGCCGTTACCGATATAAAATCTTTCTTCACCCTCCCGATACAACTCTTCTATTTTCCCAGTGATCAGAATAGGTAAGGAAATTGTTTTTAACTGAGCACCCGCCACTTTCCCTATCTCTTTCCGAAGATCAGGATCTCGCAAGGTAAAATACTGGGCGCCCGTATCCACGATATGCTCTCCGAATTTCCGAGTGGCACAGCGACCCCCGAGACTCCGCGACTTTTCCAATACGGTGACCGCTTGCCCACCTGCCACAAGGTGCTTGGCACATACCAGTCCACTAATCCCTGCTCCAATTACTACTATCTTCATCCACTCTTTTGCCAGATCCTACGGAGTCCATCCAGCTGGGAAATCCTCCCAAAAAGAATCACGTCTGCGGAAGGTAGTAAGCATGACGCGCCAAATGAATCACTCAAACCCACATCTCTACTCCGCGGTACGGCGGTCTCTTCGAGAACGCCTACGCTCAATTCTGTATGTCGACTAGCTCAGCTAGGCGGACTCGCTCAACATCAGATTCGTGATCCTTTTCACACTTGCTAGGACCCCGAGTACTTTCGTGTCCGTACTCGCGAAAAATCGTATTAAAGCCATGCTTAAACGCTGCGCATCAGTTATTTACCGTTATTTGTTTTCGCCTAAGATTGATAAATTTCTTGTCCATGCGGTGAATATATGCGATGTTCACCGCACATTCTGCGGAGTTTATGCCCTATATTCACCAGAGACCTGACTGGCCAAAATTGTCCTGGAACAGCGACAAGGTCTTGTCGTTGCTTGCCGACGTCCGCCACCTGCAGGGCCGATTATTCGGAAGCATGCAGTCTCTTGGTTTTGATCTTAGGGACGAGGCCAACTTGGCTGCACGCACCGCTGATGTGCTTAAATCCAGTGCGATCGAAGGGGAAAAACTGGATCAGATAGAGGTCCGGTCCTCCATCGCCCGGAGACTCGGCTTGAAATTCGGCGGCTCCACTAGCGCCAGTCGCGATGTCGAAGGGGTCGTCGAGATGATGCTCGATGCCACCCAAAACTATTCCTCCCCTTTGACCAAAGAACGGCTGTGCGCGTGGCACGCCTGCTTGTTTCCAACTGGACAAAGCGGTTTGCGCAAAATCACGGTGGGTACATGGCGACCCGCTGAAGTTGAACCGATGCAAGTCGTCTCTGGTCCGATGGGGCGAGAGCTCGTCCACTTCGAGGCTCCATCTGCCGATAGGCTAGAGCGCGAAATGACCACTTTTCTTCAATGGTTCGAGTCCGAGCGGCAGATGGATCCAGTACTGAAAGCTGCGGTGGCACATTTCTGGTTCGTGACCATCCACCCGTTCGAGGACGGCAACGGCAGAATTGCCCGCGCCGTTGCGGACATGGCGCTGTCACGTGCCGAGGGCACGAAGGATCGGTTCTACAGCATGTCCACCCAAATCGAGACGGAGCGGAAAGCTTACTATTTCAGCCTCGAGCATAATCAACGGGGCAACACGGACATTACCCACTGGATCGAGTGGTTTTTGGAATGTCTTCGCCGTGCGTTGAAAGGCGCGGATTCCACCATCGGGCAGGTTCTTCTAAAAGCCCGAGCCTGGAAGATAATCAACGAGTCGCCAGTCAATGATCGGCAACGTTCCGTAATCAATCGCCTATTAAATGGCTTCGAGGGAAAGCTGTCCTCTTCCAAATATGCGAAACTGACCAAGTGCTCCTCCGACACGGCTCTGCGCGACATTAAAGAATTGCTGAAACGCAGGATTATTGTCCGCGAAAGCGCAGGGGGCCGAAGTACAAGCTACCGCCTCGCATCATCACTGCAGTGACATTCCCATAGCGCCGATTGCCCCACCCAGTCGGGGCCCGACCAGGGTGGACTTGCACTCACCCGCCGGAATCCTTGGGAAAACAGGAACGTCAAAGCCCACCTTTTCCAACTGAACTTTTCTCGCTAGTTTCAATCTACTTGAAAGCCTCCCTCGATGCCGTCCGCTCCGTCTACGCCGACCTCGCCCAACGGCCCGTTCAGCGCGACTGCCTTCGCCGCACCGAATGCTGCCAATTTAAACTTACTGGACGCACCCCTCACCTCACCCGCGGTGAGGCCCTCCTTGCCGCTCATGGTTTTCGTGCCTCAGGTCGGAAAACTCTGCCCACACCCACCGACGGTTCCTGTCCCTTTCTCCAACCCAAGACCCAAAAGTGCCTCATCTATGAGTCGCGCCCCTTTGGTTGCCGTACCCACTTCTGCCAAGCCGCTGGCGGTCCCATGGATCGCAAAGATGTTCTCAATCTCATTCGCCGACTCGAGACCATTGATACCAATCTCGGTGGCGATGGATCCCACTCCCTGCCTCAGGCCGTGGATTGGGCTCTCGAAAACTCATGAACGCACCGCGCATCCTCATCGCGGGTGGCGGTGCCTCAGGCTTTTTTGCCGCCATTGCCGCCGCCGAGGCCAATCCCAATGCCCAAGTCGTCCTTCTCGAAAAAGGAACCCATCTGCTTGCCAAAGTCGGGATCTCAGGCGGCGGACGTTGCAACGTAACCCACGCCTGCTTCGATCCACGGGAACTCGCCACCCGCTATCCGCGTGGCGGACGCACTCTCATCGGACCCCTCACCCGCTTTGGTCCCACCGAAACCATCGACTGGTTCCAATCACGCAATGTCTTTCTTAAAACCGAACACGACGGACGAGTATTCCCCATCACCGATTCCTCTCAAACCATCATCGACTGTCTGACCACCGCCGCTCGTCAAGCTGGAGTCAAAATTCTTACCGGAACAGGGGTCGCCTCGATCACAAATTCCCCCGCTGGTGGCTTTATTTTGCACCTCACTAACGGCTCACTCATGGAGTGCGATCGCTTTCTTTGGGCCGCCGGTGGATGCCGGTCCGAGTCTCATCCACCCTCAGGCCTCGGCCACACCCTTACTCCTCCCGTCCCCTCCCTCTTCACCTTCCACGTCGACGCTCCCTGGCTTCGAGAATTAGCAGGCGTTTCCGTTGAATCGGTCGAAGTCTCAGTTCCTCACACCGATCTAAAAGAATGTGGCCCCCTCCTCTTTACTCACTCAGGACTGAGTGGCCCAGCCATCCTTCGCCTGTCCTCTTGGGGAGCCCGCCCCCTCCATGAACTGAATTATCATTTTCCCCTCCATCTTAACTGGCTCCCCGCATCTTCTTCTGCCGATATCCTGCGCGAAATCCAAATTCGTCGCGAAACCATCGGAGCCCAAATGGTCCTACGCTCACGCTGGAATTCTCTCCCCCTGCGACTATGGGAGCAACTCCTCCTCCGCGCTGGCATTACCGAAGAACACCGCTGGTCCAAATTAAACCGCGAAACCGCCCTTCAGATCGCGCAGATCCTCACTTGCACCCAACTCCTTGTCACCGGGAAAAGCATGAACAAGGAAGAGTTCGTTACCAGCGGAGGAATTCCCCTCAACGAAGTTGATTTCAAAACAATGGAAAGTCGCCTTGTTCCTGGCCTTTATTTCGCAGGGGAAGCCCTCGATATCGATGGTCTCACCGGTGGCTTTAACTTTCAATCCGCTTGGACCACCGGCTGGATCGCAGGCCACGCCATGGTTAGCTCCTCCCCTGTCCCCATAAAATAAGGTACAACCATCCCAAACTGCTTCTATTTCAGCCCGATTTTTTTTAGGCTCTCTCATCTTGAAAGGTAAGACCCCACTCGTCGCCATCCTTATGGGCAGTCGCTCCGACTGGCCCACTCTCCAACCCGCCCAAACCCTTCTCCGCCGAGCCGGCATCCCCACCGAAGTCCGCGTGATCAGCGCCCATCGAACTCCCCAGCGTCTTTTCAACTACGCACGCTCCGCTGAAAAACGTGGCCTCCGACTGATCCTCGCAGGCGCCGGTGGCGCTGCCCATCTACCTGGTATGGTCGCAGCCCTTACCCCTCTCCCCGTCCTGGGGATTCCTGTCGCTGGCAAAGCACTCCGCGGGCTCGACTCCCTCCTTTCCATCGCCCAAATGCCAGCAGGAATTCCCGTCGCTACTTTCCCCATCGGAAAAAAAGGGGCCATCGCCGCCGCTCGCTTCGCCATCGCACTACTTCAACACTTCCCGTGATTCCTCCAGGCAAAACCATCGGCATCGTCGGCGGGGGCCAACTCGGGCGCATGCTCGCCCTCACCGCTCGCCGTCTAGGTTACCGCATCGCCGTTCTCGACCCAGAACTCGCTTGCCCAGCTGCTCCCGTGGCCGATGTCGCCCTGACCGCTCCATTCGATGATTCCAAAGCGCTCCGCCGCCTGGCCGAAGCCAGCGACGTCGTTACCTATGAATTCGAAAATATTCCTGTCGAATCTCTTCGCCAAATCGCTTCGATCCGACCCGTCTTTCCTGACCCTGAAGTTCTTCACATCTGCCAACATCGCGAACGAGAACGCGAATTCCTTAAGAAGTACAACTTTCCCAGTCCTCGCTTCGAAATTGTCGCCTCCGCCAGCGAACTCGCTTCGGCCCTCACCCGATTTCCTGGCAAAACCCGTCTCAAATCCTCCGCCTTCGGCTATGACGGCAAAGGGCAACTTCCCCTCGATTCATCCGCCAACCCTCAAAAAGCCTGGTCCCAAATCAATGTCCCCCGAGCTGTTCTCGAAGAGCACGTTCCTTTTGTCCGCGAACTATCGGTCCTCGTTGCCCGCCAATCCACTGGTCTTTCCGTGCCATTCCCTCCTTTCGAGAACCGCCACCAAGGAGGTGTTTTGGAACGTACCGTCTTCCCCGCTCGCACTTCCGCCACAACCGCTGCCGACGCCCTCTCTCTCGCCTCCGCTATCGCCGACCAGCTCCAACTGGTCGGCTTGCTTGGCGTTGAACTATTCGAACTCGCCGACGGCAAACTTCTCGTCAACGAACTGGCCCCCCGCGTGCACAACTCAGGCCATCTTACCGCTGAAGCCTGCCATACCAGCCAGTTCGAACAGCAGATCCGAGCCGTCTGTGGCTTGCCCCTCGGACTCGTCACCCCCCTCTGTCCCGCGGTCATGTTCAATCTCCTAGGGGATCTTTGGGTCCAAGGAGAGCCCGACTGGTCTCCCCTCTTCGCTCTTCCTGGGACTGTCCTTCATCTCTACGGGAAATCAGTTGCCCGTCCTGGCCGTAAAATGGGTCACTTAACCATTCGCGCCGCCACGACTGAGGAAGCCATCCGCCTCGGTAACCTTGCTCTCAATCCGATCCGCATCCAAGCCGGCTTGCCCGCTCTGACTGCTTAATCTTCCTACACTCTCCCGATCACTCCCTGTTTTTAGATTCCTCTGCCCTTGCTTGATCTCGGCGTAAGGCTCGCCAGATCTATCTCTATCCAAATGTCTGCTCGAATTATTTTTAAAGATCGACTA
>Ga0209597_1002910_pt1 | contig 10705 bp, 10 predicted proteins | sample M_140625_MF_Meta_FD_187316 | JGI IMG/M metagenome (GOLD analysis project Ga0209597, IMG submission 187316) | Freshwater microbial communities from Lake Montjoie, Canada to study carbon cycling - M_140625_MF_MetaG (SPAdes) (version 2) | ecosystem: Environmental > Aquatic > Freshwater > Lake...
TGCCACAAAGTTCAGGAACATGGGTTGGTCAGTGTCCCCCCACGGTGGAGTTTCATAGACTGGCGAGATCGTCAAGTCGTCACAGTCCTGGGCGAGAAGCCAGAGGGCATGGCGAAGATGAGCGACCCTGTCGCCGAGGTTGCCCCCTATGCCCAAGAAGACGGAATCGTCGTTGCTCACGGATGCGTTCCCAAAGGTGCCAAACCGGTCATCGTTCATGATCGCCGAGCAGTACACACGGTGCTTGATCGAGATCAGTGCAGATCAAACCAGAGCCGTGGCACTTTGCGCCACGAACGCGTAGATCTGGAAGACCTCACCGCGGAACCGTTGTGCCACCGTTTGGACCGGCGTCAACCATCGAAACCGAGAGCGAACGGCAGACTGCGTCCACTGGCAGGCCCCTTCCGACGGCATAGCTTGCCACGCGGCTGTCCTGAATTCCTTCAAAGGATCGACGTTTCAACTCGAGGAACGTCCGGACTCATGTGTCCGGTGTCGAGGCACCCGTGATGACGACACAAATGAGAGCGACAAGCCCACCGGACGCCGATGTGTCAATAAACGAGCCGGCAAACGGCATTGAACTTGGGATACGGGGCGCCCGCCGATTGTTCTACGACGAAAATGTATGCGATCACAAACGCGTAGCCTGTGTCAGCCGGACGGGTGCGCATCGCTCGGCGCGGGATCGGGATGCCAGTCAGGACCCGACCCTCCCATGAGAGAGATGCCACACCAACGGGGTTATACTCGGAGGAAATTGCAGACACGACCCGCCCCGACCGATCTGGTCTGATTGCGCTTCGCTGGGACGGCTTCGGTAGTGCCAGTGGTCCCAGTGATGGACCCGCCGGGGCACCGGTTCCAGTCACTGCGTGATACCGAGGCTTGGGTAAAAACGCCAGACTGCCAAGGGCGAGACCGACAAGATGCCTGTCTACGAGTACCGTTGCGAAGCTTGCCAGAAGCGTTCCACGCACTTCTTCCGTTCATTTGCCTTGGCGACAACTCCTGACTGTCCTCACTGCCATGCGAATGCCGGGCAGATGAAAAAGCTTGTGTCGAAATTTGCAGTCCTTCGCGGTGACGAGGCCCGTCTGGAGGCTCTCAGCGATCCGTCGATGTTCTCCGATGTCGATGAGAACGACCCACGCAGTGTTGCGAAGTGGGCCCGGAAGCTCGGTGAGCACCTCGGAGACGATCTGCCGGGTGACTACGGCGAGATGGTCGAGCAACTTGAGGCGGGAGGGAGTCTCGCCGACGGTGACGCTGGTGGCGAAAGTCCGATGTTCGACGGCGGCTTTTCAGGCGGGGGCGGGGGCTTCGGCGACGACTAAACGTAGGTGGGCCCAGCGCCGCCGTATGGAACTGGCCACCTCTTGAACCGATACGACGTTGACCGAGGTTTCATGCCCCTAGCAACCGGCTAGGGGCAAAATCGTGCATTCGTGAGCGCAGCGAACATATGAACCGGGCGGGGTGGGGAGCAAAGCGAGGGGTGGGGCTAGCCTACGAGCGTTCCCTCGACCATCTGTTTCAACGCGGGCTTGGGACGAAGGCCGACAAGGCGTCCAACTTCCTTCCCTCCCTTGAATGCGATGAGCGTGGGAATTCCCATGACGCCGTAACTGCTCATGGTGCGGGGATTGTCGTCAGCATTGAGTTTGGCGAAAGTCACCCGACCGTCATATTCCGTCGCAAGGTCATCCACCATCGGCGCGATTGCGCGGCAGGGCCCACACCACGGTGCCCAGAAATCCACGATCACCGGTGCATCTGCACCGAGAACCGAAGTGGCGAAGTCGCCATCGTTCACGGTAATTGGCTTGGACATAAATCTCACTCTCTCGCCAGACCACGAACGCCATTCGACGATCCGGTGATCCGGTGGACGCACTTCGGTGCGTCTTTCCAACACTATCACTATGCCAGCGAACGCTTGGCTACTCGTCGCCCGGCCGCACCACGGCAATTGCGCCCACCCAAGGCTACCGCGCCGGTGGTCTGGGACTAGCTGGCGGCAACCGCCAGATCTGACGGGATGGCTGTCACTGGTGCGAGCGCCACTTCTGCAATCGACTCACGGACGGCCGCAAGGATCTCGGAAACCACCGGCTTCGCACTTTCCGTCGTGACCGCACCATCGGGAAGAGCAACATACTTGGCTGACCGGCCATGACGTGCAAGCCACGATGCAACCACATGCATCTGGTCGAGTTCCGCGAGGTCAATATCCAAGGGTCGCGCTGTCGGATAGTGAGTGCGAAGGAACCGGACCAGAGTAGCCCGGCGTGCGGTTGCATTGCGGCCCGAAGCGTCCGTCTCGACCTCAACCTGGCCCTGCAGGCGTGCGCCGGAAAATGCCAGAACCTGCACCGAGCGGCGTGCCGCTGCTCCAGCCCCGCCACGGACTACCACCACGAAGTTCGGAGTGTGTGCGGCCGACCGCAAGTGCCGTCGCTTGCCGTGCAAGGTTCGCAACGCTGAAGCCATCTGGTGTAGTTCGGACGCCCGTTCAAATCGCAGGGCAGTCGACGCACGGTCCCGTTCCGCGTCGAGGCGCGCGATCAACTGAGCCGCATCGCCTCGCAGCAATGCGGTCGCTTCAGCTAGTGAAGGGCCGTAGTGAAATGGGGCCAAATCCCGTACGCTCATGCATGGTGCTTGACACCGGTGAACCTGCGCATGGAAGCACGACTGCCCGTCGCGCGCGGTCGGCAGTCGCCCTTCACACTGACGCAGGGCAAAAAGTCGATTGACAAAGTCGCGCGTTTGCTCGGCAGACGTACGGTCCCAGAACGGCCCGAAGTACGCTCGGCCGTCCGGATCGATGCCCTTGGTCATCTCCAGGTAGGGAACCCCATCATTGCCCGGGTCGGTGAACCGCAAGAACGTGTAGTGCGGGTACGTTCGCAGCTGGACGTTGTACGGCGGTTGGAAGCGCTTGATCAGGGTGCTTTCCAGGATCAGGGCCTCGACTTCAGATCCGGTGACATACCATTCAACCGTCGCAGCCCGTTTCGCCATGATCCCGGGTTTCCGCTCACGACCCGGCGCGAAATAGTTCGCCAGACGCGTCCGCAACGCAACCGACTTGCCGGTGTAAAGAATCGAACCGTCACGATCACGCCAGACGTAGCACCCGGGTTCGGCTGGCGCATCGCGCACGCCATCGCGCGTCGCAACTGTCGACCCCGTCGCATGCACCCGGACAGGCAAGTCGGCTAGCACTGCCGACCGATCAGGCACCATCCGCACCGGACGCTGGATTTCCACGTTCCGTCAAACGTCCTCGGAGGATTATCGGTCCCGGCCACAAGTTCCCGCCATGTCCGCGCTGCTTCGCTTCCGCGACCCCGTTCGGTCCGTATGCTTCTAGAACACGCTGCGGATGGCCAGAAACCGGCGTGCTGTCAAATCCGATGCACCATTAGCGCCTAGAAACCGTCCGATGTTCCGACGCCTCTTTGACAGAAATAAATCCGACGGCCCTGCCATTCTCGGCACCGAACCGCGGGCAACAGTCGGCCTGCGTGTCACGTACGTGCAGTGCGCAAATGTCCGCGACCTCCATCCAGGCGAAATCAAACCGGTTCGGGTGCGGGGTGGACATGAACTTGCGCTGGCCATCATCGACGGGCGTGTCCATGCCTTTGAGGCATATTGCCCGCACCAAGCGTGGCCGCTGAAATGGTCTGAGGCAGAAACCGGTGCGGACGGCACGCCCAACCTGATTTGCGGATTGCACGGATGGCGGTTCTGCCTGGATACGGGTGTGACGATTGATCCGCCATCAATGGATGATCTCGCCGTCTACCCGACACGGGTCACCGATGGAGTGGTGTATGTCGGTCTTCCCGGCGTCATGTGAGTCATGCACAAGCATCCCGCGAGGGTCCACATCAACGGAGGTTCCCATGGCCGGTACGCATCCGCGAAGCCGAAGGCAGATTGTGCGGGATTTGGCCATTCTTGTGGCACCAACGGTTGCAACTGCGTGCACTACCGGCAATCCAGATGCGCCCGCGCCCACACCGGGGGGAGCGGGCGCAGTCCCAAAGTCGTTGAACGGGTTCGAGTTCTGGCAACCATGGCCCATTGACCAACCCACCCACGGGGGTCCGATTGGGTGGAAACAGCTGAGTGAAGCGTTCAACGCCACCACCACCAACAAAGTGCAAGTTACGACGCCCGCCGGGGATTACATCGCGGCCGTCCAAGCGTCGATTTCAGCAGGAACACCGCCCGATGGATGGCAAGCCGACCAGCAATGGATGGTGGTCTACGCTTCAAAAGGTGCGTCTGCACCTCTCGATGACTTGATCAAGCGGGACAAGTGGGACAAGGCGTCGATATTTCCGTCAGCATACGAGACGATGACCTGGAACGGTCGCGTCTGGGGAATGATGCAGCATCCAGATATTGTGTTCATGTGGTATGCAACGGGCCTTCTGAAGGAAAACGGTGTTGATCCCGCCAAACTTCCGATGACTTGGCAGGACCTTGATGTCGCTGCGCAGAAGGCAACCAGGAAGCAGGGAGACGGTTTCGACTTCGTCGGGTTCACTCCGCATCTTGGCACTGACTGGCAGGTCATCCTCGCCCAATCAAACGGGGCGAAACTGGTCTCCGATGATGGCAAGGTTGTGCAGTTCGACGCACCAGAAGTGGTCGAGGCCATCGAGTGGATCAAGGGCCACGTGACCCGCCTGGGTGGCATGGGGACCATCGGAAACTGGCAGAAGCTTGTTCCGGGAGGTGATGGGCAGGCTCCAGGAACCCCAACTGCCGGCGCCGACATCTTCGCCCAGAAGCGAATGGCGGCGGTGGTTGGTGGAAACTGGACGGCGGACAACATCCGGCGTGCCAACCGGCGAATGTCGCAAACCCTGGAGTTCGCCGTCGGCCCCGTCCCGAGTGGTCCGCAGGGAGCGAAAGACGTCAAGTCAAACGTCTATTCGGGAGGCATCCTGGAAGTTGCGCGCCGGGGTGGCGCCAAGATTGACCAGGTTTGGGAGTTCATGAAGTTCACCGCCACCAAGGAAGGTGGCCTGAACGTGCAGCGAAACACCGCCGACGTATCGGCAAGCCGCGAAGCTGCACGCGACCCATCAATCCTGGGGAACCCGGATACGGGGCTGGGACGCAAGGAGTTCTACGCCCTTTTCGACACCGGGGTTGGTAGCCGAACCATCAAGCACCCGGCGACGATCGAACTGACAGCCGAGTTCGCCAGACCTATTTGGACATACCTCGGCGACCAGACAATGAACATACGCGACGCCCTCAAGGAGGCATCGCGGGCCGCCCAAGCGAAGGTGGACGCAATACTGGCGTCCCTCCCCAAGGCGTAGGCCTGCACACTCCGGCCTCTCGGTTTGCTGATCGTCCTGCTGATCGAACTATGGAAGCGGCACGATCCGGTACGCCCGACCGGCCTCGACCTCGAAGGTAACGACGCAGCCGCCTTCCGTCGGGACCGTGCCGGGTGACCGACGGCCGCGGCCGACCGCGCGGACGTTCACCGGTCGGGGTGCGCGGACGCGGCATGTTCCGGAAATCGTCGGCCAGACCGTTGCACCCGTGAGGAGGCCATCGGCCCAGACAATGTCAACTTCGTACCCTCCTTGCGCCCGCAGACCGTTCACACGGCCCTCGACCCAGTCTGTGGCGGGCAAGGCCGGCAACAAGTGCACTTCGCCACGGTGACTCTGGACCAGCATCTCTGCGATAGCCGATGCCCCGCCGAAGTTGCCATCAATCTGGAAGTAGTGCGGTGGATGCAGATCAAACAGGTTCGGCGCGGTAGAACCGGTCAGCAACGCCACGAGGTGGTGATGCGCGCTCCCGCCCTCCTCAAGCCGTGCCCAGAAGTTCGCCACCCACGCACGGCTCCACCCGGTCTGGCCACTTCCGGCAGACAAACGCGCTTCAAGGCTTCGGCGCGCCGCCATTGCAAGTTCTGGTGTCTCCCGCGGCGTTATCTGTCCCGCAGGATGCAGCGCGAACAGGTGCGAGAGGTGCCGGTGTTCCGGCTCCGCCTCGGCGTAGGGTTCCAGCCACTCCTGAAGTCGACCGTCAGGGCCGATGCGGTCGGCGGGAAGTCGCCCACGCGCCGAAACCACCCGCTCACGGAACGCATCGTCGACCCGAAGGATCTCGGACGCCTGGATGCAACGGTCAAACAACTCCCGGATGATCTGAGAGTCCATCGCCGGGGACAGGCATAGCGATCCGGTTGTGCCGTCCGGAAGGATGTACCGGTTCTCCGGCGAGATCGAGGGCCCAGACACCAGCATCGTAGGATCAGTGGGGTGGGGAATCAGGTAATCGAGATAAAACTCGGCAGCCTCACGCAGCACCGGGTAGGCGCGTGTTTCCAGGAATTCCCGGTCACGCCCGAATGCCCAGTGGTCCCACATGTGTAGTGACAACCACGCCGAACCTAGGGGCCACATTCCCCACTTCGCCCCATCGACTGGCTCGGTGTGGCCCCAGACGTCCAAGTTGTGATGCGCGACAAAGCCCCGAGCTCCGTAATGGACCTGCGCGGTGCGCCTGCCTGACGGGCGAACTGCGTCCAACAGGTCGAACAGCGGTCGATGGCACTCACTGAGATTGCCGACCTCGGCAATCCAGTAGTTCATCTCGGTGTTGATGTTGATGGTCCACTTGCTGTCCCACGGAGGCGTGAGGCTGTCATTCCAGATCCCTTGCAGCGTTGCAGGCAAGCTTCCCGGGCGGCTGCTTGCAATCAGGAGGTAACGCGCGTACTGGAAATACAGGGCTAGGAGGCCAGGATCGCTGCCACCAGACCGCACGGCAGCGAGTCGGGCATCAGTAGGTTGCTCTCGCGGACTGCGGGCGTCTGTCGGCATGCCCCTCAGCTCGAGGGAGACGCGTCCGAACCACGACCGGTGTTCGGCGATGTGCGCCTCACGAAGGACATCCATTGCTTCCGATGCGCCATCGAGTGAAGCCGAAACGCGTCCATCCGGGTCTTCGCCGGCTTGGTCAGTCGCAGCGGCGAGCCTCAAGGTCACCGATGACGCACGCCGGACAACAATTCGCGCCCCATCCGCAACGGCAGTGCCTCCATCCAGCTCAATCCTGACGGTCGACTGGAACGCCACACCATCCTCTACACCCGTCCGGCCATGCATCGTCACCGCATATCCGGCGTCATCGGCAACTGCGTGGACGTTTGCCCCTGCCTCGCGGGTCAGGGAAATGTCGCAGTCGAGAAGCGCCGGCCCTTCAGCCGACAGGTGCACGACGACGACTTGATGGACTGCAGAGACGAAGGACTCGCGCCGGTACGTCGTTTCGCCCAGCCGATAGGTCACCGTTGTAATGGCAGTCTCGAGGTCAAGTTCGCGCCGGTACCGTGTCGGGCGCACAGCCGCCGGCAAGGTGCCCCGTGGAAAGTCGATGAACAAATCTCCGAGGGTCTGGTACGGCGGCATCCGAAGCGGCACGCTCATCATCGACGAGTTGGCCAACGCCTCGGCTTCGACCGGGCGGCCCTCCGCAAGGAGCCTCCGGGCAGCAGGCAAAGCGTCGCGTGCATCAGGGTTCGTGGCATCCCACGGCCCACCGGCCCAAACGCGCTCCTCGTTCAATTGAAGTCGTTCGCGTGCAACGCCACCGAACACCATCGCGCCAAGGCGGCCGTTCCCGATGGGCAACGCTTCCATCCACGTCGCCGCCGGTTTCCGGTACCAGAGGAGTGTCTCGTCAGGCATCTTGCCGCGTTTCCATCGTCAGCTATGGGCAGTATGCCCGGTTCAGGGTTTTCCGGGCCGTTCCCGGTGGCGGGTCAGTTCCGGTCACCCAGCCCCTCGCTTCGCTCCCACACCACCACCCCACCCCGCCTGATTTATATCTTCGCTGCGCTCATTGCAAGGTCAGGCATGATCCGGCGCACAAGGGACCTCACGTGGACGGCGCCTGCCTGCATCCCCACAAGGACATTTTCGTGCGTGAGTATCTCCGGGGCATCTGGGAAGGCCAGGTTTGCGACCAGCGAAATCCCGAGTACCCGTGTACCCGCGTGCCGAGCGACAATCACTTCGGCGCAGGTGCTCATCCCCACGGCATCCGCGCCGACGACCCTCAGGAAGTGGAGTTCCGCACTCGTCTCGAACGATGGCCCACTCACCATCACGTACACGCCTTCATGCCACGGCAGGCCGGCCTCGGCTGAATGCTTGCGCGCCAAGGCACGCAATGAAGGGGTGTAGGCATCAACGATCGCAGGGAACCGTTCTCCAACGCTGTCGTCATTCGGACCGCGCAACGGGTGATGGCCCGCCATCCCCGGCAGGAAGATCTGGTCGCTGATGATCATCATGTCGCCGGCACGGTAAGCCGGATTGATTCCTCCCGATGCGTTCGTGACCACCAAGGTATGAATGCCCAATGCCTGCATGACCCGGACCCCAAAGGTGGAATCCGCCATGGAATGCCCCTCATAGAAGTGTGCCCGTCCTTGCATGACGACGCACGCAACCCCGGATATTGTCCCGAGCACCAGTCGGCCGGCATGGCTCTTGACGGTGGACCGAGGCATGTCCGGGATCTCTTCATACGGGACCGACACGGCATCTTCGACCAGATCGGCGACACCGCCGAGACCGGAACCGAGGACCAACCCGACCACAGGCGCACGCGGGTCACGGCGACGAACCGCCTCAACGGCGCGCGCGACTGGCCGAAATTGGTTGCTGGGATTGGTCTCGTCCAAAGCAGTTTTCCTACGCAGACTGGCGACACGAAAGAGGCACCCACACCGACGCCAGACGCGTCCCGGGGTGCCTCCGTGTTCCGTGTATCAATACGTGTTCGTCACAGCAGGTGAAGTCACTAGCGCACGATGGTCAGGTGCCCACCCGGTGCCGCCGGCAGGGTTGTCGCAGGCGGATTCTGACGATACATCTGCGTGGTCGAAATGCTGGCATGCCCGAGCCGCTGCTGGACCTCCCGAAGGAGCGCCCCACCACCAATGAGCTGCGCTGCAAACGAATGGCGCAACGTGTGTGGCGTGAGGGTGCCCGCAATTCCCGCGTCTTTGGCATACCCCTTCAACACCAGCCAGAAGCCCTGTCGCGTAAGGCGGTCACCGCGGTGATTGAGGAACAGGGCGCCAGAGGCTGGTTCTCGCGCCAGAAGCAAGCGCCCACGTTGCAGATAGGTCTGCAGAGGCGCCAGGACCCGTGCGTCAATCGGCAGGGTTCGGGCACGGCCGCCACGCCCCATGCACTTGACCGTTCCCGAAGCGACGTCGATATCCCCGACGTCAAGGGACACGACTTCCGATACGCGCATGCCCGTTGACGCGAGCAACTCGAACATCGCCTGGTCGCGGAGGGCTTCAACGGTGTGCCTGCCGGTAGGAGCCAGGAGAAGGCGATGGATTTCCTCGGTGGTCAGTGTGCGGGGCGTGAATGGACCAACGCGAGGGGTGCCGATGCGCGCGGCCGGATCCGAACGGAGCGTGCCTCGGCGCACCAGGAACGCGAAGAAGGTCCTTGTCGCCGCAAGCTTGCGTGCGAGGGAGGCCGGGGCATACGCCTGGTCCTTGAGCCACGCCACGAAATTGAGGACGGTAGCGGCGTCGGTATCCCAGTCCCTGATCCCCTGGCGGTCGAGGTACCCGCGGAACTGGCGGAGATCGTTGCCGTAGGCGACAAGGGTATTAACTGAAAGACGTTTCTCTGAACGGATGTCCGCCAGGAACTCGTCGATGTCCGGGGACATTCCGACTGGCGACGATGGCGTCTTGGGGCGTGTCTCCTGCGGTTCAACCGGAACCAGGCGACGCGCCTCTGGTGGCAACGTTGGCTTCGAGGCACGTCCGCGCGTCGAACGCGCCTGCGAAGCGACTGCGGTGTCCACCCCCCCATGGTCGAGCGTTTGCGCCATGATCCTGTTCCTTCTCCCGTCCACCCGGAACTGCCACCGCCCGAGCCTTGAAGCTCGGATTGCCGCCGACCGCGTGACGTTGCCGGTCTGTCGCTGCCCCAGATGCTGAAGTGCCCGACCTGTCGCGGCCGCGCATCTGGGATAGCCCGTGTCACCGGGTTGGAACGCAGAACACGGTTCCGTGTTCCGCGGGACCGCGAAGAGTGCGCCCCGGCCCGTGCGATTCGATGGGTCAGCCGGGGACGGCTTGGTCAAGGCGACGGGTACCCTTCACCTACCGTGATCGAGAATGCGGAGGAGTACCGCCTGACCCTGGAAGCGTTGGCGGACGTTGAAGTCCAATTGGGGGCTGTCGACGAGACGCTGTGCAACTTGCCGGAAGCGCTGAGGGATGTCATGCGCCGCGCCCTCGCCGACAATCGGGATGCACTCCTCCAGGAGATTGCTGCCTTTGAGGAACTCTCGGGAGTAACCCGGGGTAACCCTCCGGCAGGCAGCCCGGGCTCATCCCTTGACCCCTCCATTTGATCGGATGCCCGCGCGGATGGTGGGGCAGCTAGTACCCGGGTGCCACAACCGCTAGAGACCACCGGGCATGGCTACAAGCACCGCCGATCCCTCACCCCTCGCTTCGTTCCCCATCGCCCCTTGATATATCGACGCTTCGCTCATGAAGCACCGGGCCAAGTGAGACCGAGAGCGGTACGCCGACGCGACTGATCGCCGAACGGCATCCAGCGGAATTACGTCCCGGGCTCCCGGGCTCCTGTTCAATGGG
>Ga0209597_1002911_pt1 | contig 10705 bp, 12 predicted proteins | sample M_140625_MF_Meta_FD_187316 | JGI IMG/M metagenome (GOLD analysis project Ga0209597, IMG submission 187316) | Freshwater microbial communities from Lake Montjoie, Canada to study carbon cycling - M_140625_MF_MetaG (SPAdes) (version 2) | ecosystem: Environmental > Aquatic > Freshwater > Lake...
GCAGCCACACCCTTGATCCCAAGGCTAGTTTTGGGAGATGGTTGGGGGCTGCTGGCCGGCTGTTGAGATTCAGCTACCGGACTTCGGCGGCCTGGGGATTCCTTTTCAGATCAATGATTAAACGGCTAGCTCCGAAAGCATTTAAACTTAAGCATTCGCGGCCCAATCGCTAGTATCCCCAGCGCCGCGTGTTAGGCCCTTACGACTACATATATTTTACGCCCTGCCACCACTTTTTATCCAACCTCATTATTTCCCTATGAAAGGCATTATCCTCGCTGGCGGTTCCGGCACCCGACTCCATCCCTTGACACAGGTCATGAGCAAGCAGCTCCTGCCCGTGTATGATAAGCCGATGATCTATTACCCACTGTCCGTGCTCATGCTCGCGGGCATCCGCGAGATCCTGATTATCTCGACGCCCCAGGACCTACCGCGATTCCGCGAGGTGCTCGGCGACGGCACGCGCATCGGCTGCCGTTTCGATTACGTCGAGCAGGCCGTCCCCAACGGCCTCGCCCAGGCCTTTGTGCTCGGCGAGAAGTTCATCGGTTCCGACGACGTCTGCCTCGTCCTCGGCGACAACATCTTCTACTCCGCCGGCTTCGGCGAGCTGCTCAAGTCGTGCCGCAATCCGCAGGGCGGCACCGTCTTCGCCTATCACGTCAGCGACCCTGAGCGCTTCGGCGTCGTCGAGTTCGACGCCGCCGGCAAGGCCATCTCCATCGAAGAGAAGCCCAAGGCGCCCAAGTCCAGCTTCGCCGTCCCTGGTCTCTACTTCTACGACAACTCCGTAGTCGGCATCGCCAAGGCCCTGAAGCCTTCGGCACGCGGCGAATACGAGATCACCGATGTTAACCGCGAGTACCTTCGCCAAGGGAAGCTCAGCGTAAAGGTCCTACCGCGCGGCACCGCTTGGCTCGACACCGGCACCTTCGACTCGCTCCTCCAAGCCTCGCAGTTTGTGCAGATCGTCGAGGCCCGCCAGGGCTTCAAGATCGGCTGCATCGAGGAGATCGCCTGGCGCCGCGGTTACATCGACGATGCTCAGCTCCTCAAGCTCGCCGAGCCCATCGCCAAGTCCGGCTACGGCGTATACCTCAAGACCTTGCCTAGAGCCCGATAATGCAAAAGTTTTTCCCACGCCTAGCGATTATTGCTGCGATACTATTTGCTGCTGGGTCACTCTATGTTTATTCCAGATTCACTGTAGATGATGCATTCATCACGTGGAGATATGGTAAGAATTTAATCTCCCATGGAATTTGGAACTACAGTCCTAACTTCATCGATCCTACGCAGGCATACACTAATCCCGTGTTTGCGATTGCAGGGATTATTCCAGCCGCCTTCGGCTGGGACGTGGTGCTTTTCTTCAAGTTAGTTTCTCTGACCACATACTTAGCGTTTTTCGGATGGATAGCTAAAGTGTCAGGACGAAATTGGCTGATGGTGACGCTGTTTATGGGATTACCCGCAACTGTCGTCCATACTTTCGGCGGGCTTGAGACGACCTTATACGTCTTCCTGGTCGCAGCCCTTCTCGTCGCCTTGCATCAGCGAAGATTTTATTTATCAATCGGTTTAGGCTTATTGCTATTCATAACAAGGCCGGAGTCTTGGATCTTGGCGTTCGCCTTGCCTGCATTCTGGCTATTTGTAGAGCCGAGCGGTAGTCAAGGTCTAGGCCAGAGGGAGGGCGCCCTACGGCGCCTAGGAATTTGCACCCTAGCTCTTGGTTTGCCGCTTGCTGCATACTTTGCGCTACACGTCCATCTTTTCGGGGATGCCCTGCCGAATACATTTTATGCGAAATCAGGAGCGGCCTTTCGCCCAAAGTTTGCCCTCGGTTTGGTCTTATATACCTTACCACTGATTTTTTCGTTCAGACGCAACCTCTGGCCGCTTGCGTGCGTCGCAGCGATTTTATTCGGGGGGATGATCTACTCTTACTCGAGTTCCGATTTGCAGATGAACTTTTCTCAACGGTTCGCCTTTCATGTTTTCGCCCCGTGTTTTGTATTTGGGCTCTATATTTTCTCCCTTAAGCCTCACCAAGCAGATGAGCTAGGGCGTCCCCCGGGGGCACCCCGCAAGTCCATTCATGCTATTTTTGCTCGCTGCGCGGAATACGGATCCAAGCGAGTTGTCTTCGGGACTCTGCTGGCAGTGTTACTCTTGAAATTCTTTTTGAATAGCGGGAAGTGGCCTGCCTATGAAGCAACTTATTACCAGCGGGCGCTATCGGCCCACTCTGCGCTAGGGAAGAAAATCTCCGAAGTCGCACATAAATATGACATCAAATCTTTTGCGGTAGGGGACGCTGGCATGCTGCCTTACCATTCGGATTTACCCGTATTGGATACTGTAGGACTGGCTAGCGCCAGGCTCACCCGCGGGAAGTCCGATGACGCCCTTTTTGATTTATACGGACTGGGCATGTTTGTTTTTTACACAAAAAACGGACAGCCGGATCGCGAAATCTATCGCCAAGGGCAGTTGTTGAGTTGGGCTGAAAGGATGGGCATGTCGAAGGTTGGCGAGCTATACTGGCAGCCCGATTACATGCTCGCCATTTATGCTAAGCAAAGGATGCCTGAAATCGAGGAAGTCTGCGCCAGCAGCCAGAAAACTAATTCGATTCCTGACGCAGAAATGAGGCGCGCCACCCTACCAGTGCCGCCTTGGTTTTATTGGCATGAATAGAATGCACGACAAATATCCGGCATATGCATGGTCTTTGACTTACTTGAATCTACTTAGACCCTAAATTTGATGATGACTGTACTGTATGTGGACCTTGACGGAACGCTTCTGCGTGGCGATTCCCTCCATGAGGCCTGTCTGGGTCTTGTCGTTCGCCCTACGGCTTGGCCGACCGCCCTGCGCGCCCTCTTCGCCGGGAAGGCGGCCTTCAAGCAGGTCGTCGTCGAACGGTCCGAGCTTCGTGCCGAGGCGCTCCCTTATCGGCCTGAATTCCTCACATGGCTGCGTGAGCAGCGGAATGCCGGCCGTCGGCTGATCCTGGCGACCGGAGCGGATCGCGCGATCGCCGACGCGGTCGCGAATCATCTGGGCATCTTTGATGAAGTGCTGGCCAGCGACGGGCGGACAAACCTCACGGGCGCGCATAAGCTGAAGGCCATCCAGGCGCATGCGGCGGGGGCGCCTTTCGCTTATGCCGGCGACGGCAGCGTCGACCTGCCGATCTGGGCGGCCGCGCATTCCGCCGTCTTGGTGGGGGCGGGCTTGCGCCATGAGCAAGGCATCGGTCCCCAAAAGGTCGAGGCCCGCTTCCCTGACTCCGTGAACTCGGCGGCTTCCGTCCTGCGAGCCTTGCGCCCCTACCAGTGGGCCAAGAACGTCCTGGTCTTTTTGCCTGCCGCCGCCGCGCATCGTTTGCTCGACCCGGTGGTGCTTCGCGCCGACCTTCTTCTCTTCGGAGCATTCTCCCTCTGTGCTTCCGGCGTTTACGCTGCGAATGACCTCCTCGACCTCGAGAGCGACCGAGGGCACGCCGAGAAACGTCGCCGCCCTCTGGCCGCCGGTTCGGTGACCATCCCGATCGGCGTCGCCATCGCGGGCATGCTGCCGCTCCTCGCCCTTGTGATGGCGTTCGCCGGTGCGGGCTGGCCGGGCGTGGTGATGATCGCCGGTTACTGGGTGGCCACTTCCTACTACTCCTTGCACGGCAAGAGGGTGCCGTTGTTGGACGTGTTCCTGCTCGCCGGCCTCTATACTTTCCGAGCCTATGCAGGCGCTCTCGTCATCCCGGCGGGCCTCTCCGCCTGGATGGTCGCGTTCCTGCTCTTCCTCTTCCTGGGGCTTGCCTGCCTGAAGCGTTTTTCGGAGCTGCTCGCCTTGCCGGAGGAACATCAGGGCAGCGTCCTCGGTCGCGGCTACCGACGTACCGATCATCTCCTCGTTGCCATGCTGGGCGTGGGTGCTGGTTTTGCCACCACCTTGGTCGTCTGCCTATATGCCGCCGCGCCTGCGGCGGCTTTGCTCTACGCCCAGCCTATGGCGGTCATGGGTATCGCGCCCATCGTGCTCTTCGGCCTCTCTCGTCTCTGGCTGCAGGCCTGGCGTGGCGAACTCCACTCGGACCCCGTCCTCCATGCCTTGCGTGACCGGGTCTCCTACCTGCTCATCGGGCTTTGCGTCCTCTGGGCCCTGGCCGCATCATGGCTATGATCGTCGAGCAACTGGCTGGCTGGGGACGGCTGCCTCTGGTCGCCGCCCCGCAGGCCCGCCCGACGACGGTGGCCGAGCTGACGAAGGCCTGGGCCGTGCCCGGCAGCCGGGTCAGCCGCGGACTCGGGCGTGCTTACGGAGATGCCGCTTTGCCGGACGAAGGCGGGTTCGTGGTGAGCGCCCTCGGCCTGGCGCGGATGATCTCGTTTGATGACGCCAGCGGACTGTTGGTCGCCGAATCGGGCGTGAGCCTCGCCGAGATCATCGAAGCCTTCCTTCCTCGAGGCTGGTTCCTGCCCGTCGTGCCCGGCACCAAGTTCGTAACCCTCGGCGGCGCGGTCGCCGCGGATATCCACGGCAAGAATCATCATGTCGACGGGACGTTCGGCGCCCATGTCGCCTGGCTGGACCTGCTTCTGCCGAGGGGTGGTTCGATCCGTTGTTCTGAAGGACAGGAGGCCGCTGTTTTCCGTGCGACCATCGGCGGAATGGGACTGACCGGGCATATCGAGCGTGTCGCGATTCGTCTGCGGCGGGTGCCTAGCGCATGGTGCAAGGTCCGCACGCTCCGCGGGCGCGATCTGGCCCACACGCTCGAGCTGCTGGCCGCGAATGACGGATTCTATAGGCATACCGTTGCCTGGATGGATTGCGTCGCCGTCGGCGACCGTCTCGGTCGGGGTGTCGTCATGCTTGGGAACGAGGCGACGCCCGCCGAACTGCCGGCTAAGTCCGCCGCCGCTCCGCACCAACTGCCCCGGCGGCCTATGCTCGCTGTCCCTTTTGACCTGCCTGAATGCGCCTTGGGGCCGCTCACCGTCGGGGCTTTCAATGCGTGCTATTACGGCCTGGCCAAGGACGCCGAACAGCTCGTCGACTTCGAGAAGTTCTTCTTTCCGCTCGATACGATCAGGGATTGGAACCGTATCTATGGGCGGCGCGGCTTCGCTCAGTTCCAGGCTTATTTCCCCGACGCCACCGCGGAAGCGGGCCTCCGCGCATGCCTCGACGCGATCGGCCGTTCTCGCCAGGCCTCCTTCCTCGCCGTGCTGAAGCGTTCCGGTCCGGCCAATGACTTTCCGCTCTCCTTCCTGGACCTTGGGTACACCTTGGCGTTGGACCTGCCCGGACCGGCGAAGACGCTGGCTCCGCTCATGGCCGAGCTCGACGGCATCCTCGCGGCTTATCGGGGCAAGGTCTACTTCGCGAAGGACGCCTTCGTGAGTCCGTCGCTGATTCCCGCCATGTACCCTCGCCTTGACGAATTCCGCCGCGTGCAGCGCGCCCTGGATCCTTCAGGCGCGGTCCGCTCCCTCCTTTCGACCCGCCTTAAACTCCATGACTGAACCCCATCCGCCCCTGCACGTCATCGTCGGGGCGACTTCGCCGATCGCCCGAGCCTACGCCGTGGACTGCGCGTCCGCCGGAAAACCCCTGCTCCTCGCCGGCCGCGATCTCTCCGAGCTCGAGCTGATCGCCGCCGACCTGAAGATTCGCCACGCCGTGCCGGTCGCCGTCGAGCGCTATGATGCCTCTCTCCCGGGCGAAGGCCGACGCCTCGCGCTTACCTTCGCCGGCCGTCCCGTCAGCGCGGTCGTGGCGTTCCATGGCATCATGGGCGACCGCGATGATTTTGCCGCCATACTGCAGGTGAACTGCGCCTCCATCGCCGAACTCTTCGAGGCGGTGGCCGACCAATCCATCCAAGCCGGAGGCAAGCCAGTCCTCGCGGCTGTCTCCTCGGTCGCTGGCGATCGCGGGCGTCAGTCCAACTACCCGTACGGCGCCTCCAAGGCCGCGCTCGACGCCTATTTGTCCGGCTTGCGAAATCGTCTTCATCCGCTTGGCCTGCGCGTCGTGACCATCAAGCCGGGCTTCGTCCGCACGCGGCTGACCGAGGGGAAGGTGAACCCCCGCTCGCCTCTCCTTGCCGAACCGGCGCAGGTCGCCGCCGACATCCGCCGCGCCATCGAAGGGTCGGCCGACGTGGTCTACACCCGATGGTTCTGGCGCCCCATTATGGCGATCATCCGCTGCATCCCCGAGTTCGTCTTCAAGCGACTCAAGCTATGAGCCAGGGCGGGCGTTTCTTCCTTTATGTCCTGTTCTGCGCCCTCGCGATCGCGGTGAACCTAGGGTTGCAGTTCGGTGCGGTCCGCGGGCTGGGGCTGGCCTACTGGCCGGCTTTGCTCATCGGGACCGGCGGCGGCCTGGTGTTCAAGTACGTACTGGATCGGAACTATATCTTCGATGCCCGTGGGGCCGGCGCCGCGAAGGATGCCCGCCGTTTCGTGCTCTATGCGGGGTTCGGCCTTTTCACCACGGTGGTCTTCTGGTCCGCCGAATGGATCGGCCATCGATTCTTATCCGGCGAAGAAGGGCGCTATGTCGGCGGAGCATTAGGGCTTTGCTTCGGTTATGGCCTGAAGTATTGGATGGATAGCCGATGGGTCTTCCGTCGGTGATAAGGAGATAACATGGCCACGCCTTCGCTCATCCAGCTCGTCGACATCCCGCAGCGCGGCGACGCCCGCGGTGGTCTCTCCGTCGCCGAAATCGGCGGAGCGCTGCCTTTCCCGGTCCGTCGCGCCTACTGGATTCACGGCACCCACGTCGGTGTCAGCCGCGGCTTCCATGCCCACAAGAAGCTCCGCCAGCTCTGCGTCTGCGTCGCCGGCTCCGTCCGCCTGAGCCTTTTCGACGGCCGCCGCGAGGAAAGCGTCTTACTGAATTCCTCGGCCAAGGGCCTGCTCATCGGCCCCGGTTTCTGGCGTGAGATGCACGATTTCTCTCCCGACTGCGTGCTGATGGTCTTCGCCGACGCCGAATACGACGAGGCCGACTATATCCGCGACCGGGACCAATTCATCCGCCATGTTCATTCATCCTAGTTCCGACGTGCAGTCAGAGCAGATCGGCGAAGGCACCCGTATCTGGCAGTACGTGGTCATCCTGCCCGGCGCCGTCATCGGACGCGACGGAAACATCTGCTCGCATTGCTTTATCGAGAACAAGGTCGTCGTCGGCGACCGTGTGACGGTCAAATGCGGCGTCCAACTTTGGGACGGAGTCACCTTGGAGGACGACGTCTTCGTCGGCTCAAATGCCACTTTCACCAACGACATGAAGCCTCGCTCCCGCAACGCCGCCGCTCAGCTCATACCCACCCTCGTGAAAAAGGGAGCCACCATCGGTGCCAATGCCACGATCCTGCCGGGCCTCACGATCGGCGAAGGCGCCATGGTCGGCGCAGGAGCCGTCGTCACAAAGGATGTGCCACCCGGCTGTACGGTCGTGGGTAACCCGGCGCGTATCGTCTCATGATCCCTTTCTTCTTAAAGCTTTTCCGCATCGGTTCCGGGTTCGGGAGCGGCTATCCTCGGGTGTTGGCCAGGGTGGCCGGACATATCCCCGACCGCGATCAATTCATGCAATATGTTACCGCTTGAGAGGAATCCTGATGCAATCCGGACATTCCTATTGGAACGTTCCGCAGACACTGTCCGCCTAAGGTTGGCGACCCAATCAGACGCGCCCTTTTTATTGGGGCTGCGCCTCGATCCTTCTCGTAATCAGAATATTTCCTCTACCAGCAATGACCTCGGCGTGCAAATCGCATGGATGCGCTCCTATGCATCACGTGAGGCCGCCGGCAAGGAGGCATACTTTCTGATTATGGTCGATGGCTCGCCCCAAGGGTCCCTCCGCCTTTACGATTACCGCCCCACAGAAGACTCCTTCTGCTGGGGAAGCTGGATTATCCAGCCGGGTGCCCCGGCTTCGACCGCCTATCTGTCTGCAATTCTGGCATACGATCTGGCTTTCGGCGTCCTTGGTTTCACTCGTGCCCACTTTGACGTCCGTCAGGCAAACATGAGCGTATGGAGGTTTCATGAGAAAATGGGCGCACGTTTGCACCGGGAGGATAAGCTGGACCGCTTCTACACCTATCAGCTCGAAGATTATCGCCAAGCTCGTGCCCGACTTCAAAAATTTACCCAGCAGAGAGATTTACGATGAATATCCCTTTCCTCGATCTTAAGGCCATCAACTCCCGACACGCGGCCGAACTGAAGGCGGCTGCGGCCCGCGTTATCGACTCGGGTTGGTATGTCCTCGGCGATGAGGTGAAGGCCTTCGAAGGCGAGTTCGCCGCTTGGACGGGTTCGCCGCACTGCGTCGGCACGTCTGATGGACTTTCGGCGCTCATCCTCGCCCTCCGCGGGTGGAAGGAACTTGGCCTGCTCAAGGACGGCGACGGCGTTGCGGTCCCGGCCAACACCTACATCGCCTCGATCCTCGCGATCACGGAAAATCGCCTGCGCCCCGTGCTCATCGAGCCCGATGAAGATACCTTCAACCTCGGCGCGGGTAAACTCGCCGCCGCGCTCACGCCCGACGTCAAGGCGGTCCTGGCTGTCCATCTTTACGGCCAGCTGGCCGACATGCCGGCGATTGCAAATCTCTGTCGTGAGCGTGGACTCCTGCTGCTCGAAGATGCCGCGCAGTCACACGGAGCCCATATGGATGGTATCAAGGCTGGCGCCTGGGGCGATGCCGCGGCCTTCAGTTTCTACCCCGGCAAGAATCTAGGCGCCCTCGGCGACGCCGGTGCGCTTACCTGTAAGGATGCCAAGCTGGCCGAGATGGTCCGGGCGCTCCGCAATTATGGCTCGCACGAGAAATACAAAAACCTTGTCCAAGGCCCCAACGACCGCCTCGACGAATTGCAGGCCGCGCTGCTTCGGGTGAAACTCAAGCACATCGACGCCGACAACGCCCGCCGCCGCGAGATCGCCGCCCGTTATCGCCGCGAGATTAAGGCTCAGAACGTACGCCTGCCGTCCGTTCGCGCTGGCGAGGACTCTCACGTCTGGCACCTCTTCGTGGTCCGCGTGCCGGATCGTGCCGTCTTCCAGCAGCGCCTGCTCGACCGTGGCGTCCACACTGCCATCCATTACCCGATTGCGCCGCACCATCAGAAGGCTTACGCCAAGGAGCTCGGCGGCTGGTCCCTTCCGTTGACCGAGGCTATCCATCGTGAGGTGGTCTCACTCCCCATGAGCCCTGTGATGACCGATGCGCAGGTCACGGCGGTCGTAGTGGCGGTCGAAGCCTATTGTGCCTGATGCCTGAGCTAGCTACCTATGCGCTGTTCGCCTATCGGCAGGAAGCCTTCGTGGCTGAAGCCATCCGTGCCGTGGGGAAGCAGACCTATCGCCCCTTGGAGTTGATCGTCACCGACGACGCCTCGCTGGATCGCACGCGCGAGAAGATCGACGAAGCTCTCCGGGATTTTCCGGCCGATATCCCAGTCATCCGCATCAACCATGCAAAGAACCAAGGGATTCCAGGGGTAATCAACGCCGCAGTACGCCAAGCTTCTGGGCGGGTCATCATCTTCGGCGCTGGTGACGACATTTCCGAGCCTGAGCGTGTCGCCTGGACTATGCGGCTCTTCGCTGACCCGCGCGTAGTGTTCGCCCACTCTGCGGCGAGCGTAATCGACGAGGAAGGCAAACTGGTCCAAGGACGGGAAGAGGCGGGCCATCGGGATGCAGAGCTTTCCTTGGTCGGGATGCTGCTGGGCACGGACGCCCCGATCTTAGGCGCCACCTGCGCCTATCGCATAGATGTGTTCCGCGGATTCGCCGAGCTGCCTCCGCTGATTCTGCGTGAGGACGTCATACTGCCTATTCGCGGGCTGATTCTAGGTGAAGGCCGCTTCCTTTCCAGCAAGCTGGTCCGCTACCGTACCCACGCCGGCAATCTGCACAGCCCCTCGCATGCGCAGTCCTCGGCGGAGATGGTCCAACGCAACCTAAGATTCGCCGGCGACCGGGCGGCATTCTGCACGCAACTCAGCGCGGACATCGCGAAAGCCCGGGCTGACGGACGCATCCTGCCAAACGAACTGGACGTCTATCTTCGTCAGGAAACGGCGTATTCCGCGGTCGAGCAGCGTCTGCTCCAGACCAAGTCTTTATTCGCCCGCGCCGGGCAAGTCGCGCTTGCCTGGTCGCTCCGCCGCATCGGTACGGCCAAGGCGGTAAAATTATTCACCCTTTTCGTCACACCGTTCCTGTATGCGCCGGCACTTAAAGTACGAATCCGTCTGAGTGAACGTAAACGTCAGATGCACCGTGGTTAAGACACCCACCGATGAAAGCCAGCTAACCGTGAACGACATCGCTTTCTCATGGAATGGCTTACCGCAATACACCGCCCGGCTCCTGGCTGCCGTCAGACAGGAGCGCGGGCAGACTTTCCCCGTGATCGGTTCACGCCCTGCGGTGCCCGTAGGCGGAATCGAGGAAGCGCTCGGCTGGCCGGCACATTGGGTCGAGGCTACCCAGCCTGTTTCGTGGAAGGAACTCGGATTGCCTGTGCCCAAGGTATTTTTCCAGTCGGGCTGGGCCTATCCCGCCTTCAATGCCCTAGGGGACGAAGTGCGCGCCGCCGGCGGCAAGGTCTGCCTGTTGATGGATAATAACTGGAGAGGCGACCTCCG
>Ga0209597_1002917_pt1 | contig 10689 bp, 11 predicted proteins | sample M_140625_MF_Meta_FD_187316 | JGI IMG/M metagenome (GOLD analysis project Ga0209597, IMG submission 187316) | Freshwater microbial communities from Lake Montjoie, Canada to study carbon cycling - M_140625_MF_MetaG (SPAdes) (version 2) | ecosystem: Environmental > Aquatic > Freshwater > Lake...
CTAGGGCAAAAAAAAAGCCGCGCATGAAACGCGGCGGAGCGAATGAGTTGAGGGGGGGATTGATTCCGAAAAGATCTCTGATCAGAACAGCCCGAGGGTGAGGGACTTGTCGATGGGAAGGGCTGCACCGATGCCCAAGTAGATGGTGACGGCGGTTCCGAACAGGAAGACGGCCATCGCCACGGGACGGCGGAAGGGATTCTGGAATTTGTTGAAGCTCTCGATGAAGGGGATCAGCATCAGACCGAGAGGAACCATGGTCTGGAGGGCGATGCCCAGGAGTTTGTTCGGCACCACCCGCAAGATTTGGAACACGGGGTAGAGGTACCACTCGGGGAGAATCTCCAGCGGGGTGGCGAAGGGATCGGCCTTGTCGCCGAGCATGGCCGGATCGAGCACCGCCAGGCCCACCAGGCAGGCAAAGGTTCCCAGGATCACCACCGGGAACATATACAGGAGATCGTTCGGCCAGGCGCGCTCGCCGTAGTAGTTGTGGCCCATGCCCTTGGCCAGCTTGGCGCGCAGGGCGGGATCGGCCAGATCAGGTTTCTTGAGGATGTGCATCGGGGCCTCAGCGGGTGAAGGGGAAGCTGGGGGGGGGTTGATCAATTCTGACCGAGGTTAGGACCCAGGGTCGAAATTCCAGTCAGAAGGAAGTAAAACTCAGGATTGAAGCCGGGTTCACAAGGGACCGGAGATGCCCTGCTTCCGGATCATGAGGAAGTGCATGAGCATGAACACTGCGATCAGCCAGGGCAGCACGAAAGTGTGGAGACTGTAGAAGCGAGTGAGGGTGGACTGGCCGACGCTTTCACCACCGCGAAGCAGCTCGACCATAAGATCGCCCACCACGGGAACGGCAGCGGGCACGCCGCTAACGATTTTGACGGCCCAGTAACCCACTTGATCCCAGGGAAGAGAATAACCGGTGACGCCGAAAGACACGGTGATCACCGCCATCACGACTCCTGTGACCCAGGTGAGCTCGCGGGGGCGCTTGAAGCCGCCGGTGAGGTAAACCCGGAACACGTGCAGGATCAGCATGAGCACCATCATCGAGGCACTCCAGCGGTGGATGGAGCGGATCAACCAGCCGAAGCTGACATCGCTCATCAGGTACTGAACCGAGGCGTAGGCCTCGGCCACCGTGGGCTTGTAATAAAATGTCATCGCGAAGCCAGTCGCGAACTGAATCAAAAAGCACACCAGGGTGATGCCTCCCAGGCAATAAAAAATATTGACGTGGGGAGGGACGTACTTGGTGGAGATGTCATCAGCGATCGCCTGGATCTCCAGACGTTCGTTGAACCAGTCGTAGACGGAATTCTTACCGTCCGGAGCGGTGGGAGACGCGTTCGCCATGCGGCCTGGGGGCTCGGGTTGGCAGAGTCTACCGATCGTGCCGACCCTGACGTGAGCGTTCTGGCCCCCCGGCCCCATCGTCCTCAACCCTTTGCAACAGCCCTGAGCGCCGTTGCTCTAGGGGTTCTGCTGGCCATCACTCCCCTGACAGGGCTGATCAGCGCCCTGCTGCTGGGGTCAGTGGAACCGGCCCTGGCCCTGAACGATGCCCAGCAGGAGGTAGTGGAGGCGTGGAGCCTGGTGAATCAGAGCTACGTGGATCCGGCCCGGCTCGAGGCGGTGCAATGGCGCCGACTCCGCCAGAAGACGCTGGAGCGGCCCATCGAAAGTTCCGAGCAGGCCTACGCGGCGATCGAAGCCATGCTGGCCCCGATCGGTGACCCCTACACCCGCCTGCTGCGACCGGCCGACTACGGAGCCCTGCGCTCCACCACCCTCGGAACCGTGAGCGGGGTCGGCCTGCAGCTGGCCCTGCGGGGTGAGGGACCCGGCGAGCGCCAGCGCATTGTGGTGATCGCCCCCCTCGATGGATCGCCCGCCGCCGAAGCGGGCATCGTCTCTGGCTCCGAGGTGCTGAGCATCGATGGAAGGTCAGCGATCACCATGGGCCTCGAGGCCACGGCGGCCCGGCTGCGGGGGGAGGCCGGCAGCGAGGTGTTGGTCACCCTGCGGGAGGCCGGAAGCCCAGCCGAGCGGGAGGTGCGGCTGAAGCGAAGCCAGGTGGACCTGCAGCCGGTGCGCCACCGTCGCCTGCGCGAGGGCAGGCGGCAGCTCGGCTACCTGCGCATCACCCAGTTCAGTGAAGCGGTGCCCCAGCTGGTGCGGGAAGCCATCGAGGACCTGAACGGTGGCGATGGCGGCCCGGTGGTGGAGGGCCTGATCCTCGATCTGCGCAACAACTCCGGGGGGCTGGTGAGCGCCGGCGTCGCGGTGGCCGATGAACTGCTCGATGGCGGGGCCATCGTGGAAACCGAAGACCGCGGCGGCATCGCCAGCCTCCAACAGGCCAATCCCGGCCGCCTCTTCGACGGACCGATGCTGACCCTGGTGAACGGGGGCACGGCCAGTGCCAGCGAGATTCTGGCCGGGGCCCTGCAGGACGGGGGGCGTTCCCCCCTGGCGGGGAGTCGCACCTTCGGCAAGGGCCTGATCCAGACGCTCCTCTCCCTCGGGGATGGCAGCGGGCTGGCGGTGACGGTGGCCCGCTACCTCACCCCAGCCGGCCATGACATCCAGAACCTGGGCATCGCCCCCGATCAGCCCCTGAACCCGCCCGAACCCCTCGACCCGGGCGGCGACGGCGACGCGTGGCTGGGCCAGGCCAGCCGCCTGCTGGTGGCCCGCCTCGAAGGCCGCGATCCTGGGGGGAGCGGCCCCGAATCCCGGGCCGATTCGATGGCGGCCACTTGAAACGATGGGACAGCGCACCTACCACGACCCCCTCCATGGCGCCATCCGGCTCGACCGCGACGATCCGGCCGAGGCCCTAGCGATCGATCTGATCGACAGCGCGCCCTTCCAGCGGCTGCGCCGGATCCGCCAGCTGGGGCCGGCCTTTCTCACCTTCCACGGCGCCGAATCGAGCCGCTTCACCCATTCCCTGGGGGTGCTGCACTTGGCCCGGCAGGCCCTGCGGCAGCTGGAACACCGGGATCCGAGCCTGGCCGGTCACCGGGCCTGCCTGCTGGCGGCGGCCCTGCTGCACGATGTGGGCCACGGCCCGCTCAGCCATTCCGGCGAGGAGATGTACGGCATGCGTCACGAGGCGTGGTCGGGCCGGCTGATCCGGGAACATCCGGCCCTGCGGGACCGGCTGGAGAGGGAGCGACCGGGCCTTGCCGCCGAGGTTGCCGACCTGCTCGAACACGGACAACACCCCCGGGCGGCGATCGCCGCCCTGGTGAGCAGCCAGCTCGACTGCGACCGGATGGACTATCTGCTGCGGGACAGCTACAGCACCGGTACCCGCTACGGCCAGCTCGACCTGGAGCGCATCCAGGCCGCCCTGACCTTGGCCCCGGATGGGAGCCTTGCCCTTCACCCCAAGGGATTGCTGGCCGTGGAGCACTACCTCGTGGTGCGGCACTTGATGTATCGCACCGTGTACAACCACCGCCTCAATGTGGTGTGCAACTGGCTGCTCCAGCGACTGATCAGCGTGGCGCGCCGGCTCGGGCCCCAGCGGGTGTGGGCGGACCGCACGATGGCTCGTTGGCTCTGGGAGCCCGGCGGCCTCGACCTGGAGAGCTTCCTGGCCAACGACGACATCCGCACCGGCTATCACCTGCTGCGCTGGAGCGAGGAAGGGGATCCGGAGCTGGCCGATCCCTGCCGCCGACTCCTGGATCGCCAGCTGCTGCGGGCCGTGGATGTGGCGGACCTGAGCCCGGCGGAGCGGCTGGAGCTGCTGGCGGAGGCGCGGGGCCTGGCGGAGCGGGCCGGTCTGCTGGCGGAGGGATGCTGTGGCCTGCACCAGCGCCAGAGCCTGGGTTACCAGGCCTACAAGGGAGGCCTGCGGCTCTGGGATGGCCAGCGGCTCCAGGCCCTAGAACAACGCTCTGCCCTGGTGCGCGGTCTCACCGAACGGATCGAGATGGCCTGGCTGATCCATCCCGCCGAGGTGGCCGAAGCCCTGGGCCAGCGGCTGGCCCTGAGGCTGGCGGCGGCCGGGCGCCAGGAGGCGACCTAGGTTTCGCGGGTTTCGCGTCGATCCGGAGCGCCCCCATGGCCGCCGAACTGTTCGCGGCGACGCAGGGATCCCCCAGCCACCGCCTGCGCCTTCCCCCCCTGGAGGATTCGGTGGGTGCGCTCGAGGAGATCCGCTATGGCTTGGCGGGCTGGGCCGAGGTTGTCGGCTCCCTGACCCTGGAGTGCGGCGCCTGGCCCCTCCACACCGGAGAGCTGCGGGAGGTGATCGGCATCCTGGAGCCCCGGGGCCTCAGGCTGATGGCCGTCGAAGGTCACTGCCCAAGCACCCTGGTGGCGGCTGCCGCACTCGGCCTGCCCACCGCCTGGTCCCCGGATGCGCCCGGAGAGGCCCCCCCATCCCCCACGCCCGACCAGGGCCGCGGGCCAGCAAACGGAAGTGCCCCGCAGGCCGCCCCCGCTCCGAATCCGGGGCTGCTAGTGCACCGCGGCACCCTGCGCTCCGGCGATCACCTCCAGGCGGAAGGGTCGGTGCTGCTGCTGGGGGACCTCAATCCAGGGGCGCGGATCAGCGCCGGCGGCCATGTGCTGGTGTGGGGCCGGCTGCGGGGAATGGCCCACGCCGGGCGGCGGGGCGACACCAGCGCCCGGATCGTTGCCCTGCAGCTGCGGCCCCTGCAGCTGCGGATCGCCGGGGCGGTGGCCCGGGGGCCCGAGGAACGGCCCCCCGAAGGCCTGGCCGAAGAAGCCCGCCTGGAGGAGGGAGAGATCCGAATCGAACCCGCCAATCCGGTCTGGCCGCTCGGCGGATGACGGAACGATCGGCCGAGAAGCGCCCGTCGGCGACCCCTCAGCGGTTGATCACCCCCAGCCCCCCGAGCAGGCCCGCCACGGCCATGAACCAGAGCGGCGAAATGCGGGTGCGCAACATCAGCACGCACACCAGCAATGACACGATCAGCCCGGGGGTGTTGGTGTCGGCGGTGTGGAGAATCTTCAGGCCAACAGCGAAGAGGATGCCCAGGGTGATCGGGCCGAGGCCCCGCTCAAAGGCGATGCGCCAAGGGGAATCCCGCAGTCGGTTCCAGCGAAGGCAGGCCACCACCATCAACAGGGTGGAAGGCAAAAGGATCGCCAGTTCCGCTCCGTAGGCGCTGAGCAGGGCCCAGCCGGGTCCCTCGGGCCAGCCCGCCCCCATCCCCAGCAACCCCACCAGCATCGAACTCGGACCGGGTGCCGCCTCGGCGAGGGCATAGAGGTCGGCAAACTGGGAGGGGGTGAGCCAGCAGAACTGCTCGACACTGATGTGGTGGTATTCGCTCAGCAGGGTGTTGCCGCCCCCCAGCGAGAACAGGGACAGGCCCAGGAAGGTGCCCATCACCTGCAGGAGATGGCCGACGTCGTTGAGACGCATCGGGGCGCAATGGGCCACGAGGGCGGGGGGCAGGGCGATCAGGAGGGGGGGGAACACCGGCAACAAGGGGTTACGACAGGGCTGGTATGGGCGAGGTTCAGGGCTTCGGCAGCCGGGTCGCCCCGCCGCGGGGCCAGTACCAGGCCATGGCGAGGGGGCCGGCCACGAGCACCAGCGGCACCAGACGCACCTGGAACGCCTCCATCGCCACCAGGGTGCCAGCGGCTAAAAGGAGCGCGATGGGGTCGCCGCGGTACTGGCCAAGGATCTTGAAGCCCATCGAGAGGGCCATGCCGGCGGCGGCGGCGACCACCCCGGCCAGCACCCGGTCGATCGCCGGCAGGGCGTGAAGGGAGAAGTACACCAGGCCCAGGGCCATCAACATGGTGAACGGGACCAGCAACATCCCGGCCAGCGCCACCAGGGCGCCCCGGAGGCCATGGAAGAAGGCCCCCACATACACCGCCATGTTGATCTGGTTCGGTCCCGGGAAGAGGCGGGCCACCGTGAGGCCGGTGAGGAACTCCTCGTTGCTCATCCAGCGGCGCTCCTCCACCACGATCCTCTGGCTCCAGGCCGAGAGGCCGCCGCCGAAGGCCGAGAGGGCCACCTGCAGCATCCCCACGAACAGCTGCCGGAGGGTGGGCGGCGTGGAGCCGGTGCTGGCTGGCCCCCCGGCGGCTGACGAGGGACTTAGGGGGGGATCAGTCATGCACGAAATGGGGATCGGGCGGCAGCTCGCCAGCCTCATGCAGGCTGGGGTCGAGGGGATCGGGGGCCTCATAGCGGCTGGCCTGCTTCCAGTCGGCCAAAAAAGTGCGGCGCAGCCGATCCACCACCTCCGGCGCATCGCTCTCGATGCCGAGTTCGCGGCGCAGGTCGAAGGCGCTGCGGTCGATGTTCATCGAGCCGGTCTGGGCAAACAGGCCATCCACCAGGATCAACTTGGCGTGGAGTTTGAGATGCTTCTGACGCCGCACCTTCACCCCGAAGCGCTGCATGATCCGCAGGGAGGCGAAGGTGTCGTAAATATCCCAGTCGCTGATGCCGTGCTTGCCGCCGCAGAGCAGGCGCACCTTCACACCACGTTCCCGGGCACTGATGATGCGATCGAGAATCACCGCATCCACGAACTTGGGATGTTGGATCCAGAGGGAGATGCTGGCGGCGTCGATGATGCGGGCCATCTGCCCGCGGCTGTGGGAACTGCTCCAGACCAGACCCACGTTGAGATCGGGCTCGAAGAAGACCCGGTTCCAATCCGCCTCGAAGCCGGCGATCACCTGGGCCACTACAGCGGCATTGGCTGAAACGATGCCGTAATCGCGGGTTTCGGTGAAGTATTTATCGGCAAGATTGAAGCTGGCGATCAGGGCGGCCTCCCGATCGATCACCATCGATTTCTCATGGGTGACCGGGAAGGCTTCGTGGGTCCAGGCCACGGCGATTCCCGCGCTCTCCAGGCGGGCGAAGCTGTCATCGTTCCAGCGATCACCGCCAGAGGTGTGGGGATTCAGCATCACCCGCACCTGCACCCCCCGGCCGTGGGCCCGCAGCAGGGCGTCCATCACCTGCTCGGACTGGAGCTTGAACTGCTTGAGCAGAAGCTGCTCCCGGGCCGCGTCGATCAGTTCGACCACCACGGCGGCTCCGTCCTCGGGCATCACCAACAGCCTCTGGTGGGAATGGAGAGAGGTGACCATCGAGAGGAACGGGTGGGTGGGCTCTTTTTAGGCCAGCCCCCCCCGCAGCAGCCACCCGCCCGGGCGGGGGCGACATCGCCAGGCCCGATCCCAGCGCGGACGTTTTCGCCGCTGGGGTGACGGTGTCGAAATCCCGACGCCCCAGGCCGGGGGGCCTAACCTGCATCGACCACGCAGGACGCCGTGACCCCAGCCTCCGCCCGCATCATCCTGATCTGCTCCGGCAAGGGAGGCGTCGGCAAGACGACGCTCACCGCCAACCTGGGCATCGCCCTGGCCAAGCTCGGCGAGCGCACTGTGGTGCTCGATGCCGACTTCGGACTGCGCAACCTCGACCTGCTGCTGGGTCTGGAGAACCGGATTGTGTACACGGCCCAGGAGGTGCTCGCGGGCAGCTGCCGGCTCGAGCAGGCCCTGGTGAAGCACAAGCTGGAGCCCAACCTCTCCCTGATGCCGGCTGGGAACCCTCGCATGCTCGAGTGGCTGACCCCCGACGACATGAAGACCGTGGCCAACCTGGTGGCCGAACGGGCCGACTATGTGCTGATCGATTGTCCGGCCGGTGTGGAGCAGGGCTTCAAGAACGCGGCCGCAGCTTGCCGGGAAGCGATCGTGATTACCACGCCAGAGATGTCGGCCGTGCGTGACGCTGACCGGGTGATCGGGCTGCTCAACACCCAGGGCATTCAGCCCGTGCAACTGGTGTTGAACCGGGTGCGGCCGAAGATGGTGGCCAACCAGGAGATGCTCGCCGTCGACGATGTCACCGACATCCTCGCCCTCCCCCTGCTGGGACTGGTGGTGGAGGACGAGCAGGTGATCGTGTCCACCAACCGCGGCGAACCCCTCACCCTCAACGGCACCGGCTCACCGGCCGCCCGCGCCTACATGAACGTCGCTAGACGGCTGCGGGGGGAGGAGGTGCCCCTGATCGACCCCTCCAAGGAGCGGCGCGGCCTGCGGGCCCGCCTGATGGCCAAGTTGCGCAAATCCGGCAATTTCTGAGGCGATGACCCTGATCGATTTCATCCAGCGCCTTCTGGGCCGCGAGAAACCCAGCGGTGCCCTTGCCCGGGAGCGGCTGCAACTGGTGTTGGCCCACGACCGCAGCGACCTCAATCCCGAACTGCTGGAGCAGATGCGCCGCGAGATTCTGGAGGTGGTTCAGAAGTATGTGGAGATCGATCTCGATAGCGGCGATGTGAGCCTCGAAACCGGTGATCGGGTCACCGCGCTGGTGGCCAACCTGCCGATCCGCCGGGCCCGGCCCCTGGCCACCCCCCGACCCGCCGGTGACTCTGGTGCTGCTGCCCCCGAGTCGGTGCCCCCCGCAACGGACGGCGCCGGGACACCGGATGGGGTGGGTGGCCGTGAGGAGATTGGGGCGGCGGCGGACCTGCCCACCGAGCCAGTCGGGCTGAATGCCGAGACGGCAGCGGCCGTGGAGCCCGGACTCCCGGGCTGAACGACCCTGCCCTCCGTGCTGGGTGGGATCGAGCCAAGACAACCCCTGGCAGCGGGAGGGAACCCTGGGTGATCCGATGGCATCCCTGTGATGACCGCCCTCCACGAGGTTTCCAAAGATCCCGGGATCAGTCCCGCCGAACAACGGGTGCTGACGGTGCTCAAGAGTGGCGCCAGCAACCGGGATATCGCCGCGGCGCTCTATCTGAGTGTGCGCACGGTGGAAAGCCACATCTCCAGCCTTCTGGCCAAGACCGGGTGCCGCAACCGCACCCAGCTGGTGCTGCGCGCACCGATCGAGCCGTAGGCTCTTAGAAGTCCGTCTAGGGCTGACGCCGGCTTAGCTCAGTGGTAGAGCAGCGCTTTTGTAAAGCGAAGGCCATCGGTTCAAATCCGTTAGCCGGCTTGAAGGGAAGACCGATCAACCACCAGCTTCCCCGAGGCCATGGGACAGGGCGTAGCGGTTCCTGCCGAGGCGCTTGGCGGCGTACATGGCCTCGTCGGCATTGCGCAGCAACTCGTCCGGACCCAGGCCTTGGGGGCCCTGGGGGAAGATCGTGACACCAATGCTCGCGGTGACCCGCATCGGCACCCCGTTCCACTCCACCGGCTCCTCCAGGGTCGCGAGCAGTTGATCGAGAATCGGTAGATTCTCGCCACTGGAGGGGATCTCCCTCAGCAGCAGCACGAACTCATCGCCCCCTAGGCGGGCCAGGAGATCCTGGGGGCGTAGCGCGGCCTGCATGCGGGCCGCAAGGACCTGCAGCAGGCGGTCGCCGGCGGCATGGCCCAGGCTGTCATTGACCTCCTTGAAGCCATCGAGATCCAGGTAGCCGATGGCGATCCGATGGCCGCTCTCACGGGCCGCCGCCATGGCATCCTCCAGGCGCCGGGCCAGAAGGATGCGATTAGGGAGGCCGGTGAGCGCATCGAAGTGGGCCAGCCGCTCCAGTTGGTGTTGTTGCTGCTTGAGCTGGCTGATGTCGGTGAGCAGGGCCACGTAGTGGCTCACGCTGCCGTTGTCGTCTTTCACCGCGCTGATGGTCTCAAAAAACTCCAAGGTGGCGCCATCCCTCGCCCGGTTGACCACCTCCCCACTCCAGGTGCCCTCCTCGTTCAGCTGCTGCCACATGCGGGCATAGAAAGCGGAGTCGTGGTGGCCGGATTTCAGCAGACGGGGGTTGGCACCCAGCACCTCCTCGCGCCCGTAGCCGGTGATGCGGCTGAAGGCCCCGTTCACCTCCACGATCTGCCCATCGGGCTTGGTGATCAAGATGCCCTCCTGGGCATCGCGGAAGACGCTGGCCGCCAGCCGCAGACCTTCCTGGGCAGCCTGGTTCTCCTGGAGATCTTCGACAATCAACCAGATCAGGCCCTCCTCCCCGCCGGGCGCCTCCAACAGCAAGCGCTGGGCCCGCAGCCGCACCGGCAACTGGTGGCCATCGCCACAGTGCAAGGTGTGGTCGGAGGTGATGGAGGAATCACCGCTAGCCAAGGCAGCGCAGCGGAGCCGATCCACCACCTGCGCCGACTCCGGCGCCAGGGTGAAGGGCTGCTGACCCCGATCCCCCTTGCGAAGGATGCGGCAGAACGCGTCATTGGTGTGGAGGCAGCGGCCTTCAGCGCCAATCAGGGCGATGCCGAGGGGGGAGAGCTCGAAGAGGCTGCGGAGTTTTTCTTCACCCTCCAACAGCTTTCGCTGGGACTGCACCAGGGAAGTGACATCCTGGCTGGTGCCGATCACCCGCAGGGGGCGGCCATCGGCCGCGATCTGGGTGACCAGCCTGGCCTGGATGTGGCGCACTTCCCCTCCCTCCAACAGCAAGCGATAAGCGAATTCGAACGGTTGGAGGAACTGCGCCTCGCGTTGATACACGGCATCCACTGCAGAGCGATCCTCGGGATGCACCCTCTCCAGGAAGGTGGCATAGCTGGGGGTCACCTGGGCCGGGTCGAGACCGGCGATGCGGCAAATCTCATCCGACCAGTGGACCGCACCGCTGCTGAGGTCTAGATCCCAGTGGCCCACCCGGGCCAGGGCCTGGGCCTCCCGCAGGCGGGCCTCACTGGAGAGCAACGCGGCCGTGCTTTCGCGGATCC
>Ga0209597_1002920_pt1 | contig 10676 bp, 11 predicted proteins | sample M_140625_MF_Meta_FD_187316 | JGI IMG/M metagenome (GOLD analysis project Ga0209597, IMG submission 187316) | Freshwater microbial communities from Lake Montjoie, Canada to study carbon cycling - M_140625_MF_MetaG (SPAdes) (version 2) | ecosystem: Environmental > Aquatic > Freshwater > Lake...
TGTTGCGTTCCGAAGTATTGTAAACTCCACCCCATGAATATTCTTCACTTGAAGTTTTACCGGTAATTTGAAAAACACCCATAGTTGCGGTTTTAAGAGAACCTAAGGTTGAGTTTCCTTTTTCTGCAATGTTCTTTGCCCTGACCGTTGCATTTTCGGTAGCATTTGAAATTAACGATATTTTCAAGTCTTCGAGTTTGGTATAATAGTAGTTTGGGTGGTTGGAACTGATATTAATTCCTTGTTCCAATAACTCAGTAATTTCTCGTGCAGTTTTTTCAATAATATCAAGTGATTTTGATTCAATATCGAAGTTCTGGGTAAGTTTATATCCGTCAAATGTAGAAATTTCTGAGTAGCCTTCGTTGCCATTGTATTTGCGCTCAGTTTTTGTTTGTTCTGTTACATCGATGGCGCTAAAAACGATTTCGTTTTCTTTGATACCTTTACTGATTAGATAATTTTTGATTTTTAATTGGTCAGCTTTTAAACTTTCAAAAGCTACTTTTCTATCCATAGAATAACTACCAAAACTTGCATTCCAAATAACAAGGTCAGAGGTAAATTCTTTTTCTGCCAGTCCTGTGGTAGAAATGGTTTCAGCAGAAACAAATTTGTATTTATAGGCATTGCCCAAAATAAGAGATGCCAATACAATTGCTAAGGCAATGAGAGAAGTGGCAACGAGCGATAATTTTTTATCTTCCATAAAATATAAAACTAATGTTATTTTGTTCGAATATAAAAAAAGGGCCGATAAATCGACCCTTTTATATAAATTATTTTATTATTTATTGATAATAATTGGTGATAATGGTCTTTCAGGTTCTTTTACAACGTTACCTGAGATTGTTAATGTAACATCACCGCCATTTCCTTTTACGAAAATGTTTTTGTTGAATGTACCTGGGCGTCCATTAGAATTGTATTCGGCAGTAACTACAGCTGATTGACCTGGAGCAATAGCTTCACGCGGCCATTTCGGAGTGGTGCAACCACAACTTGCTGTAACATTGCTTAATACCAAAGGATCAGTGCCTGTGTTAGTGAATTTAAAGTCGTAGGTAGCAATTTGACCTTCGATAACTGTTCCAAAACTGTGTGAGGTAGTTTCGAATTTAATTGCTGCATTGCTTTTTTCTTCAGCTGGTGTAGGAGTTGAACCAATAGCTGGATTGGTTTGTGCCCATGTTACGTTAAATAACACAGCCGCTGCAAAAAGAAATACTAACTTTTTCATTCAATTATTTTTTAATTTCGTTGGCAGGAGCAGGAGCTGCTTCAGTTACAACTGTTCCGCTGATTACCAAATCAGTAGTACTTCCGTTGTCGAAAGTTACCTTTACAGATTTGCTAAAGTAACCTGCACGACCGTCAGTACCATAACTTGCTTTTACTTCACCTGATTCACCTGGCATAACTGGAGTTTTTGTCCAAGTAGGAGTAGTGCAACCACAAGAAGGGTGTGCATCAGTAATAACCAATGGAGCGGTGGTGCCGTTTTTGAATTTAAAAGTTACTTCCGCTGGAGGACCCATTTTGATAGTTCCAAAATCGTGTGATTTTGCACTCCAACTAATTGGATCTTCAGTTTTAACATCTTTTTGAGCGTAAGTAGTAGTAACAAAGGCTAATGATAAAGCCAAAAGGGTTAACATCTTTTTCATATCTCTTATTTTTTATTTTATTTCAGGTTTCGTTATTCAACTTCTGTGCCAAAAAAATAAAACTATATTGAATTTTCAAATGAATATCGTTATAATTCTATTTTTGAGGGACAAAGGTTATTATAATTTACGTTTTACTTCTTCTTGTTTGTAAACTTCTAAATAATCACCAACTTCTATGTCGTTGAATCTTTCAATTTGTAATCCGCACTCAAATCCTTTAAGAACTTCTCTTACATCGTCTTTGAAACGTTTCAATGAAGACAATTCACCGTCGTGCATAACTACACCATCTCTGATTACACGAAGCTTGCTCTTACGTTCAATTTTACCATCAGTAACATAAGCACCTGCAATGGTACCCACTTTTGAAATTTTGAATACATCACGAACTTCTACTGTACCAATGATTTTCTCAATTACCTCAGGACTCAACATACCTTCCATTGCAGACTTGATTTCTTCAATAGCTTGGTAAATGATAGAGTAGGTACGAATATCGATTTCTTCGTTTTCAGCAATTTGACGTGCTTTTGCAGAAGGTCTAACTTGGAATCCAACAATGATTGCATCAGATGCAGAAGCCAACAATACGTCGCTTTCTGTAATTTGACCCACACCACTGTGAATTACGTTAATTGCAATTTCTTCAGTGCTTAACTTCATCAATGAATCGGTAAGTGCTTCAACAGAACCATCCACGTCACCTTTAACAATAAGTTTCAACTCTTTGAAGTTTCCTACTGCCAAACGACGTCCAATTTCATCAAGAGTAATATGACGTTTGGTACGCATACCTTGCTCACGAACCAATTGTTGGCGTTTGTTAGCCAATGATTTTGCATCGCTTTCTTCAGCAAATACGGTCCAAGTATCACCAGCAGTTGGAGGTTCAGAGAATCCCAATAATTTCACTGGAGTTGATGGAGGTGCATTGTTGATTTTCAATCCACGTTCGTTGAATAAAGCTCTCACTTTGGCATAATGTGGTCCAGCTACAACGTGATCACCCACGCGAAGTGTACCAGTTTGTACCAACATGCTACAAACAATACCCCTACCTTTTTCTTGGGTAGCTTCAACAACTGTTCCTTTTGCTCTACGCTTAGGATTTGCAGTCAATTCCATTAACTCAGCTTCAAGAAGTACTTTTTCAAGAAGTTTGTCAACGTTTAAGCCTTTTTTAGCTGAGATTTCTTGGGCCTGGAATTTACCACCCCAATCTTCAACCAATATATTCATTTGAGCCAATTGCTCACGGATACGTTCAGGATTAGCTCCATCTTTATCCATTTTATTAAATGCAAATACCATTGGAACACCTGCAGCTTGAGCATGCGCAATTGCTTCTCTAGTTTGTGGCATCACGCTATCGTCCGCAGCAATTACAATAATTGCCATGTCTGTAACTTTGGCACCCCTAGCACGCATCGCTGTAAACGCTTCGTGACCTGGAGTATCTAAGAAGGTGATTTTTCTTCCGTCTTGTAAAGTAACTTCATAAGCACCAATATGCTGGGTAATTCCACCCGCTTCACCGGCAATTACGTTTTCTTTACGTATATAATCTAACAAAGAAGTTTTACCATGATCTACGTGACCCATCACCGTAACGATAGGAGCGCGTGGGCAAATGTCTTCTGGGTTTTCTTTTTCGTCGTCAACTGCTTCAATTTGAGTTTCCGCATCAACAAATTCAATTTCGAAATTAAAGTCATTCGCAACCAATTGGATAGTTTCAGCATCCAAACGTTGGTTAATAGAAACCATCAATCCCAAAGAAAAACACTTCGAAATAACCTGCGTAACAGGTACATTCATCATAGATGCAAGTTCATTGGCAGCCAAGAATTCAGTAACTTTGAGGGTTTTGCTATCCTCAATTTTTCTGATTCTTTCTTTTTCTTGTTCTCCTCTACGACGGTCTTTGTCGTTTGCTTTTTTCTTGAATTTATCACCACGGCTTTTTCCGGCATTTCCCATTTTACCCATTGTGTTTTTCACATTGCTTTTAACAGCAGACTGAGAAACTTCGGTTTTTACAGGAGGTTTTGCTTTTTGGAAAGCAGGTTTAAATTTATCGTCGGTTTTTATTGTATCTAGAACTGCAACTTTAACTGTTCCAGGAGTATCCTTGCGTTTGCGTTTTTTGCGTTCTTCTTTGACGTCTTTTTTGGCATCATTAGCCAAACTAGAAACACCTTGTTTTGGTATTTGTAATTGAATTGTACCGAGAACTCTTGGCCCTGAAAGTGTTTCTCTACGGGTTACGATTTTCTCAATTTCAATTTCCTCTATTGCTTTAGTTGGAGTTTCAACCTTAGGTTTTACTTGTTCCTTAGGCTTTTCTTCAACTTTCTTTTCTTCAATCGGTTCAGCTTTTACAACTTGTTCAGTTTTTACAACTTGTTCAGTTTTTGCAACTGGTTCAGTGTTTACAACTGGTTCAACTTTTTCCTCTTTTTTAACGGGAGGTGTAGTTTCTTGTTGTTTTGGCTTTGGAATTTCCTGATGTTGTGGTTTCTGATCGTTATACTTAGGCTTTTTAGTTTTTTCGTGAAGTTCGATCTTTCCTAAAATTTTCAAACCGCCCATTTGTTCTTCTTTTTTGTTTGAAGAATCAATCGGAGTTTCCTCTGTAATTGCTACAGTTTTTACTTCAGTAACTTCTTCAACCTTTGGAATTTCCACTTTAATTGGTTCTTCTGGTTGAGGAATCACTGGTTCAGCTTTGATAACCGGTGGATTAACAGGTGTAACAACTGCTGGCGTTTCATCAACGGCAACTTTCCCTGTTGGAGGTGTTGTGGTTGTAACTTTTACAACCTTCTGATTTTTGAGTTTGTTGGCTTCATCTTTTGCAGCTTTATCAGCTGAAAATTCGCGAAGACAAGATTGATACATGTCCTCACTGATTTTTGTAGTAGGACGTGCTTCAACATCGAACCCCTTTTGTTTGAGGAACTCTGCCAATGCAGTGAAACTTCTATTTAATTCGCCGGCAACTTTTGCTAAACGGTATTCCGCCATATTTTAATTCAAATTTACTTTTAATATATTGTAAATCCCAAGTTTGTTTTGCTGTTTTTATTTAATGCAAACTAGAAATAGACTTGGGAAGCACTTTCTAGCTTGCATTATTTGATTTTAATCTTCAAATTCTTGACGAAGAATATTCTGCACAGCAACAATAGTTTCTTCTTCTAATTCAGTTCTTTTCAATAAATCTTCAACTGAACTATTAATTACATCTTTCGCAGAGTCTAAACCAATGCGTTTGAATTCTTCAATAATCCAAGTGTCAATTTCATCTAAGAATTCGTCCAAATCAACATCATCTTCGCTGGTTACAACATTGTTTACTCTGTAAACCTCAATTTGATAACCAGTTAATTTACTTGCCAATTTGATATTATGACCACCTCTACCAATCGCCAATGACACTTGATCGCTTTCCAAGAAAACGTTTGCAGTTTCACCGTTAATATCCATTCTGCTAATATTTGCGGGTTGCAAAGAGCGTTGTATGTATAAAGCATTGTTAGTAGTAAAGTTAATCACGTCAATGTTTTCGTTACGCAATTCACGAACAATACCATGAATACGAGCACCTTTAACACCCACGCAAGCTCCAACTGGATCAATACGATCGTCGTAACTTTCAACAGCAACTTTTGCTCTTTCTCCTGGTTCACGAACAACCTTTTTGATAGTTATTAAACCATCTAAAATTTCAGGAACTTCCAATTCAAACAATCTTTCCAAGAACTCCGGAGAAGTTCTAGACAAGATAATTTTCGGAGTACCTTTATCCATGTCAACTTCATGAATTACGGCGCGAATAGTATCTCCTTTTTTGTAAATATCGCGAGGAATCATGTGTTCTTTTGGCAATGAAAGTTCATTTCCATCATCATCTAAAATCATGATTTCACGTTTCCAAACGTTATAAACTTCGCCGGTAATAATTTCACCGCGTTTGTCTTTGTATTTTTTGAAAAGTTCGTCTTTTTCTAGTTCAATGATTCTACTCATCAGCGCTTGACGCGCATTTAAAACGCTTCTTCTTCCGAAATCATCTAAGAATACTTGTTGAATACAATCTTCACCAACTGCATAGTCTGGCTCTAATTTTTGTGCTTCACTTACAGCAATGTGTAGGCTTTCGTCTTCAACTTCTCCCTGTTCAACAATCAAACGCAAATGATACATCTCAATATCACCTGTTTCGGTGTTAATGATAATGTCAAAATTGGCGTCTTGACCATATTTCTTTTTTAAGATATTTCTAAAAACGTCTTCCAATACACGCATCATGGTGGCGCGGTCAATGTTTTTGAACTCTTTAAATTCGGAGAAACTCTCCACCAGGTTAATACCGAGATCCTTGGCTTTAGTTTTCATGTTATTTAAAACTTATTATAATTGTTGCTTGTTTAATTTGACTATAAGGAATAATTGTTTCTTCAAACGAAACCTTTTTCCCTTTTCCTTTTATTTCTTTTTGGAAGAAAAAATTCGAGTCTTCAATTTTTTCTAACTTTCCAATTAAGGTTTCTTCATTCGTTAAAATAAGATCGAAATTTCGACCAATGTGTTTTGGAAATTGACGAATGTCGGTTAACGGATTGTCTGCACCAGGCGATGAAATTTCAAATGTAAATGGTACATCTCCAAAATCATCTTCATCTATAAGCGTAGAAACTTGCTTAGTGAAATCGGCTAGCGCTTTCATTGATAGCACTTCTTGGCTGTCTACATAGAAGCTGAATAATCCATCTGAACTAACGGTTTGATGCACAACAAACAACCCAAATGGAATTGCCTCAGCATCTACTATTAATCTCAGTTTTTCACCTATTTTTTTCATATTCAATAAAAAAGGGGACGGCTTGTGGCTTGTCCCCTTCCATTTAATTTCATTCGGAAAGTTCTGCAAATATACAGTGAAATTCTATTTTTTCCTAATAGAATTATTTTTCATAGGAATTACCTTGGTTGAAATAATGCGTACATCGTTTTCAGGTCGGTCGTTTTTGTCAGTTTGTGTAAATTGAATTTTATCAATGATATGATACCCCGAAACTACCTTTCCAAAAACTGTGTAATTCTTGTCTAAGAATGGTGTACCACCCCAACTTCCATAAATATTTCTTACGTTTTCTGGCATTGTTTTGTAAGAAGCCTCAACCTGTTCTTTTACCAAAGGTTTGATCTCTTTCATTATTTGATCTACCGCCAATTGATTTCCCATTTCCATGGCTGTAGCAAAGCGCATTTTATACTCAGAGTTTTCTGGCTTCGCCATAAATTCTCTAATTGCATTTTGAGAAATCATTTCTTTGAATTTTTCACCCGATATCGGCGTTCCTGTTACAATATAAAATTGGCTACCAGAACTGCTTTTAGTTGGATTGTGATCGTCGCTTTCACGTGCAGCAGCCAATGCCCCTTTGAAATGATAAAGCGTATCGTTGAGTTCAGCAGGTATGGTTTCCTTAGGTCCACCATCGCCTAATTGTTGGCCAGGTTTCGCGTTTTTGGAATTTGGATCTCCGGCTTGAATCATGAATTGCTTGATTACACGGTGAAATAATATTCCGTTGTAATATCCCTCAGAAGCCAATTTGTAAAAGTTGTTGCTGTGTTTTGGCGTAGCAGGATTTAATCCCAATGTAATTACACCGTAATTGGTGGTGAATTCAACAGCATTCCAATTCGCAGGAAGTGTTGTGTCTGGAACTGTCATAGGAATTGCCTCTTTTGCCAATTCTAATTTCATCTTTTCAACCTCGTCAAGCTTTGCAGTTTTTTGCTGACAGGCAAATAAGATAATTGCGGGTATGAAGTATTTAATTTTCATTGAAACTGATAATTTCTTCTTGTTCAAAATATTCGACAATATGCTGGCGCAATAGATTTTCTTGTTCAAATAATGTCAAATTCGGAATAGGCAATGCATTTTCATACACTGGAAAACCGTCTTGGTTGATTCCAACTTGAGTATAGTATCCAGAATAACTAAGAACCCTGCAATTTGCTATGTGCATGAGCAATGTCTTTTCCTCTTTCGAGAATTTTGTTTCAGGCAATTGACCCAATTCCCTAATTCCAATGATGAAAAGTATGGCGTTTAAGTCTGGTTTTCGATCAAATCTAGCTTCAAAAAAATCCATAACTTTCTTCCACTTGATTTTAATTTCTGCGTGTAGATTTTCTTGTATCATGAATTACAAAGGTCGTATTTTTTTGGTATATTTTATTTTGTTTATGCAGCTAATAATTAACTTTGACCCAATCATTAATAAATTGCAAGGTGTTTACTGAATCAGAATCGAATTTTAAAAACCTAGACGAATTAAGTACGTTAGGATTAATGGAGGGAATTAACACAGAAGATAAATCTGTGGCCCTTGCAGTTGAAAACGCAATTCCAAGTATTGTAAAGCTTGTAGATGCGCTTTACGTTAAAATGTTAAATGGGGGAAGATTGTTTTACTTAGGTGCAGGTACTAGCGGCCGATTGGGCGTTGTTGATGCTTCCGAATGTCCTCCAACCTTTGGCGTGGCGTTTGACAAGGTAATTGGCATCATGGCAGGTGGAGATGGCGCTATTCGCAAAGCAGTTGAATTTGCAGAAGACGACACTAAACAAGGTATGAAAGACCTTTTGGTATTTGATGTAAATCAAAATGATTTTGTTGTTGGAATTGCAGCATCGGGTCGAACCCCATATGTGTTAAGCGCACTAAAGGCTTGTAATGAAATGGGAATTGCTACGGGTGGAATTGCATGCAATTCAAACACTTTGTTGAAGGATGTTGCTCAATTTCCAATTGAAGTTATTTCTGGACCCGAATTTGTTACCGGTAGCACAAGAATGAAAGCAGGTACTGCAACCAAAATGGTTTTAAATATGATCACAACTTCGGTAATGATTAAGTTAGGTCATATTAAAGGCAACAAAATGGTTGATATGCAATTAACCAATGACAAATTAATTGACCGCGGCACCAAAATGGTTATGGAAGAAACAGGATTGGATTACAATACTGCAAACACTGTTTTGTTAAATGAAGGCAGTGTGAGGAAGGCAGTTGAAAAAATACTGAATTGGTAAATTAAGATAAAATTTCCCAGGTTTTATCACCCATCAATCTTACTGTATGCAGGAATTCTTTGAACGGCATTTTTTTGCCCCATTCATAAGGTGCAACCATGCTCAATTGTTGAGAGTCGTCGTCCTTCAAATATAAATGATAAATTCCATTTACCACAGGTTCAAAATTGATGTCAGCCTGGTAAATGGCGTGAGAAACTTCAAGACGATGTTCAATTTCTCTTGCCTGTTTCATTAAAAGTTCCGCCTGTTTTTTGAGCATTTGAATTTGCTTTTCGGCTTGATGCTGCATACTCTCATGAGCAGTAGCTTTCATCAAACGCTTGTCAAGTGGTTCTATTTTTGGTGAACTTACAGAAAGCGCATAGGGCGCGCTACTCAATTCCCCTTGATAGATGGCATCTTTTAAGAATTTCGGTCTGTTATCTGGAACTATATTAGTGGTTTCGTTTTCCAAGGTATTCAAGAAACAAACGAATTGCGAAATAGTTATTTCACAAATCCTTTTTTTATCAAATATTCTGCAATTTGCACCGCATTGGTTGCCGCACCTTTGCGAAGATTGTCGGAAACCACCCACATATTCAAGGTATTATCACAAGAATTATCTATTCTCAAGCGTCCTACAAAAACTTCATCTTTGTCATGTGCAGTTAAAGGCATAGGATACAAGAGTTTAGAAGGATCATCCTGTAAGATAATTCCCTCCGAATGAGAAAGAATGTTTCTAATCTCAGCCAAATCTATTGGCAATTCAAACGTTGCATTGATGCTTTCAGAATGTCCGCCCATAGTTGGAACCCTTACCGTAGTAGCGGTGATTTTCAAATCTGGGAGATTCATGATTTTCTTGGTTTCTAGCATCATTTTTTGTTCTTCTTTGGTATAACCATCTTCCAAAAAAACATCAATATGAGGCAACACATTCATATCTATTTGATAAGGATAAACTGCGTCAACAGAATTTCCTTGTCTTTCGTCCATCATTTGTTTCACTGCCTTTTGGCCAGTACCAGTTACACTTTGGTAGGTGCTTACCACAACACGCTTTAAGTGATATTTTACATGCAACGGTTTCAATGCAACTACCATTTGAATGGTTGAGCAATTCGGATTGGCAATGATAAAATCATTTTGAGTAATTGCATCAGCATTCACTTCAGGCACTACAAGAGGAATATTTTCTTGCATTCTCCATGCGCTTGAATTGTCAATAACAAAGGTTTTGTTGGCTGCAAATTTTGGAGCCCATTCCAAAGAGGTTGAACCACCGGCACTAAAAATTGCAATTGCCGGCTTTGCGTCAATTGCATCTTGCATTGATTGTATCTTATAAGATTTTCCTTTAAACGTAATTTCTTTACCTATGCTTTTTTCAGAAGCAACAGGTATAAGTTCAGATACTGGGAAATTTCTTTCTGCTAAAACTTGCAACATTTTAGACCCAACGAGCCCCGTTGCGCCAACTACCGCAATTTTCATTATTTTGAAGGAATCACAATCGCGGAACCAGGTTTTGACACCTCTGCTTTTTCTGGTTTTGCACTTACGCTATCTTTCTTTGTTGTATCGGCCATTAAGCTTTCAAAATCATCTTCTTGGGTGTTTTTGTCAATGCTGTCTTGTGCCGTTTTTTCTTGCTCGGTATAAGCCGATTCGTTTCCGCCGCATGCAGTGAATGCAAATAGGGCGATGGTCGATAAAAATAGAATTTTTTTCATGATATTATAATATTTCTAAGGTTTCAAAAAATTGGTTGAACAATTCGTAATCTTTTTTACCCAGCTCTTGTTCAACTGTACAATGCAAACTTATTGCTGCTGCTTCATTTTCTATAACCCATTGAGCTGTTTCTTCATTGGGTTCATTGATGTGGGTAATGTGGTTGG
>Ga0209597_1002923_pt1 | contig 10674 bp, 3 predicted proteins | sample M_140625_MF_Meta_FD_187316 | JGI IMG/M metagenome (GOLD analysis project Ga0209597, IMG submission 187316) | Freshwater microbial communities from Lake Montjoie, Canada to study carbon cycling - M_140625_MF_MetaG (SPAdes) (version 2) | ecosystem: Environmental > Aquatic > Freshwater > Lake...
GGCTGGCCGCCGTGGCCGCCGCGGAGGCGACGACCAGAGCGATGCAGACGACCGCGTGGAGCAGCCTCATCGAGGCTGGCCTGTCGGCGGCTCGACCGTCACGATCACCCGCTCGTAGCGGGTCAGCGGCGGCGACCCGGCGTCGGTGACGGCAAGGATCACGTGCGCCGTGCCCGCGCGGCCAAACTTCTCTGGAGCCACAAACGTGGCCTGCGGCTGGTCGGCCCCCTCGATCACGAGCGGCCTGGCCGATCGGCCGCTGGAAAACGTGAACGTGCCGGGTTCGGGGTAGTGCATCCAACGGTACGACATCGCGTCGCCGTCTGGATCACTCGTTCCGGCGGCGCTCAGCACCAGCCGCCCGCCGGGCTTCACGGTGAGCTCGCGGGAGTGCCCGAGCTTCGGCACCGGGGGATGGTTGGCGTCTGCGTACGTCGGCGTCACCGTCCAATCCATCCGGGCACTGAAGTCGTTTTGAAACTCGCGACGCCACCGCCAGATGGTGGCCCAGTTGTCGGTGTGCCAGCGACCATCATCGCCCTGCACCTCGTCAACGGCATCTGTCCAGAATGGCCGGGTCTCTTGCTCCAGATGCCACTTCCGCAGCGGCGGGCAGGCCATCTCGTAGCGGCCTCCCCAGCCACCCCAGTCGGGATGCTCGGGGTCCGCCAGTCCCGTGTCGATCAGGTTCAGGAAACTCGGAGTGTCTCCCTCCATCATGAACACGACGGGCGGATACTCCGCGCCCAGCGGCCCCTTGCGGCAGACATGCTCGTCGAGCCAGGGCTGCGACACGAGGCTGAAGTCGCCACCGACGAACCGCCCGTGAAGCTGATCACCTGCGATGCCGGTCCAGGTCGCATAGTGGTAGCCACCGAGCGGGTGGAAGCCGGGGCTCGCCACGTAGAACAACCTGGGGAACGTCCGCCGCAGCCACGGCCCGCTGTCATCCTGATCCGAGATGGTGGTGACGCGCAGCTTTTCGACAAACCGGCCGAGTGCCTCAGGGGTGCGCGTGGCCCGCACCTTCCAGAGCGCCTGGGCAAGGCAGTTTGGCCCGCCCCAGACGCAGACCCACACCGGCCGCGGATCGTCGGCATCCACCACCTCGATGATCCGCTCGGATCCGGGTGAATCGTGCCCAGCGCCGACGGCAGTCATGCCGTATCGCGGCGCACCGGTGCGGATCAGCGAGAGCAGTCGTTCGCCGGAGGGAAACCCCTGCTCGTGCACCTCGAGTGTGTCGCGAACCTTCCCATACGCCCGCACGATCGCCTCGATCCGCTGCGGGGCCGTGCGATCGGGCAGGTGCACCGAGGTGGTCGCGATCAGGCCTTCGGTATCCCACTGATTCGCGTAGGCGAGAAACCGCACGAGCGACATCGCATCGTCGGGCTCGTTCTCGATGTCAGTGAGAACGATGACTCGCGGCCGCTCCGTCGCAGCGGCCACGGTGGCCATCAGCACAAGGAGGCAGGCGGACACGCCCAGGCAGGGCACGAGACGAACGGCGCGACGCAAAGACCTGTTCATGCACGAAGTCTATCACGATCGCGAGAGAGACTAGCCGGTGGATGCATGCCTTGTCAGTGACGCGCACCGCAAACAACCCGCCGCTCGCCTGTCATCCGGCCCTCCGCCGCATTCTGAGGCCGCACACAAGGCCCACGGCCGCCACCAGTGCGAGAGCCGAGGGCTCAGGAACAGCGGCCACGCTGCCAGCCGCGCCAGAGGCGGTGTTGTAGTTCCCGGCGTCGTAGAGACCCGTGTTGAAAAAGTCGAGAGCGTCGAGGATGTCAACCACGCCGTCGTAGTTGAAGTCGCCCTCCAGCCAGCTCGCCGGCAGGCCGGTGTCGAACTTGCCGAGGGTCACGAAGTTCAGGGCGTCGACGACATCGACCTGCCAGTCGATATTCGTGTCACCGGGCGCCGCGAAGGCCGCCGTCACCGTGCCGTCGCCGTTGTCCAGCCAGCCCACCGCCCGCGGGATGCTGGCGGCAACATCGGTCGCGGCCACGCTCGACGTAATGCCGCTCGTGCCGGTCCAGGAACCATCACCCCGGCCCGCCACGATCGCCGTCACCAAACTCGCGGCCGACAGGCCGCCCGCCACCGTCACCCTGCCGTTGCCCAGGTCGACCAGGCCACCGGCGTTGGGGGCGAGTCCGCCCACCGTGGTTTCCAGGTAAGGCGCGAGCGAGATCGTGCCGCCCGCGAGCGGCACAACTTTGCTCGCCGCCAGTGCCGCACCGTTGGCCAGCCGCAGCCTTCCACCTTGCACACTCGTCGAACCAGTCAGCGTATTGACCTGATCGACCACCAGCGTTCCGGCGCCGGTCTTGATCAGCGGCAGCGTCCCCGAGAGGGTCGGATAGCCCGCAGCGGTCTGCGTCTGTGTGCCACTGGCGACGTTGATCGTGATGGCCGACGGGGTCGGAGGCGTGGGAACGTTGGTGGCCTGGATGGAGATCGAGGTGACATCCATCGTGATCGGTCCGGCGGAGGAGCCGCTGTAGCGCACACCCATCGCGAGGCCGGAGAACTGGGTGGTGAGGAACGTGCTCCCCGAAGCGAGCCGCGTCTGGGAGACGAGCACGGACCCGCCCGTGCCGCTTCCGTCGTACAGGAACGACCGGAGGCTTACAGTGGACGAATCCACGAGCGTGAGCGTGTAGTCCATCGTGTACGTGCCCCCCACCACCAACTGGCTCGTCAGGCCCTGCGTCGAGCCGGAGGCTGTGAGCGTCGTGCCGGCGGGACTGTTGAAGGCTCCGCCACCGACGTTGTTGCCGATCAGGTCCTGGTTGGCGGAGGTCGTCCCCGACTGCGCCGGCCGCGTGACGCTCTGGGTGGTGCCGCCCACGCCGGAGATCCGCTGCACGTAGCCCTGCCAGGCCTGCACGCCGCCGGTCACGTTGCCGGTCGTGCCGGTGGCGTTGAGGGCGGAGTTCGCCAGGGTGGTGAGCGGCGGCGTCGCCGCCGAGCCCGTGTCATAGAGCCCCGTCCAGAGGTAGCAGGATCCGTTCGTGGCCCCGGTGCCACTGAGGACGTTGCTGGTGTTGATGAACGTGTAGCGGAAGTTGACCTGATCACCAAGGCTCGTGAGCCTCACGGGCGTTGAACTGAACACCGCCTGGATCTCGGCGAAGCCAGACGTGGTGGCGGCGAACGTGAGCCGCAGCGTGCCCGAAGTGATGGCGCTTGCCGTCGCATTCTTCGTCGACGCGATGTCGTAACTCGTGAAACTCGCGGTCGGGGTCCCGCCCGGGATGCTCGTAGTGCCCGTGGTGCTACCGTTGCGGAAGTTGTCGGTAAAGACCGGCGAGAGGGTCTGCGCCACGGCACACTGGCCTGCCACGGCAAGAATGCAGATCAACCCCGTAGAAATCAGGCGTGTCGTGGCCATGCCGCTCCTCCGAAATGCGTGATGAGATGAGGCGGTAACCGCCCAACGTTGAACACCCACCCCCGTATGTGGAACTTAGTCTAGGGCACCGTTGCGGAATGAGGTATCTCGTTTTCTGCAGTTACCACCCAATCCTTGTCAGGCCGCCGATCACGGCGCAACGACGTCCGACCATTGCGCTAGGCCGCGATTTTCCACACGCCACGCGCTTGTGGCGAGAATCCGAACCGACGTACCCTGCACTCCCGTAGAGAGGGTTGAGGGCTTGTGCGGCCGATCTGGATGGAGATGGTCCGCGCACCCGTGGCACCGTTGGCCCCTATCGTGAACCGATCATTCCCAAACAGTCTCGTGGCCTGCATCTCGGCCGCCGCGCTGGTGGCCGGTGGCCTCGTCGCAAGCGCTCAGACTCTGGCCTTCCCCGAGGCCGAGGGTTTTGGACGATTCGCCACCGGCGCTCGCACCAGCTTGTCAAGCGCGTCCGTCTATCGCGTGACAAACCTCAACGATTCCGGCGCGGGGTCGTTTCGCGATGCCGTCAGCCAGTCGAACCGGTTCGTGGTGTTCGACGTCGGCGGCGTGGTCACGCTCAACAGCTTGGTGGCCGTCAGCAGCAACGTGACGATCGCAGGGCAAACCGCCCCGGGCGGGTTCGCGGTCTACGGCGACCGCGTCTCGTTTACGAATGCCAACAACGCCATCAGCCGCCACTTCGCGGTCCGCAAGGGCGAAGCAGGCACCCGTGACGACAGTGTGAGCCTGTCCCGCGGCAGCAACATGATCTTCGACCACATGTCGGTCACCTGGGGCGTGGACGAGACGTTCTCCATGAATCCCGACTCCGGCTACGTCATCGACAACATCACCATCCAGAACACGGTGGTCGCGCAGGGGCTCGACCGCCTCGGCCACAGCGCCGGCGGCCTGATGACCCTCGGGGAGGGCAGCCGGTTCAGCGTCATCAAGAGCCTGTTCGCCGACAACGTGACCCGGAACCCCAAGGTCCGCGGCGAGAACGAATACATCAACAACGTGGTGTACGGCTACGAGACGGCGGGCTACATCATGGGCGACACCGTCAACATGAACTCGCATGCCAACGCGATCGGCAACTACTTCATCGAGGGACCGGTTGATGGCAGTTCCCCCTTCGCCTCGGGCACTCCGCAGTTCGAGATCTACGGCAGCGACAACTGGGTCGACACCAACCGCAACGGCGTGCTCGACGGCAGCCTGATCACCAGTTATCCGGGAGCGACGGTGGCGGCTGCTCCGTTCGCCTTTCCGACCGCCGCCTCGATGACGGCGCCGCAGGCGGTGGCGCACGTGACCCAGAACGCCGGCCCCACGATCACCCGCGATGAAGTCGATACCCGCATCATGCAGGAGGTGCTCAGCTATGGCACGCTCGGCGGAGTGATCCTGCGCGACACCGATCTATTCCCGACCTTCGCCAGTCCGCGGATCGCCTACGGCCGACTGGCCGACAGCGACAACGACGGCATGCCGGACGGCTGGGAGCGGTCCCGGGGCCTGAACGCGACGAGCGGCACCGACTGGCGGACGCTCTCGGGCGGCTACACGAACCTGGAGCTCTATCTCAACGAGCTGGGTGCGAACGAGACGACGACCCAGTGGACGGCCACCAGTGGCACGTGGGGCACCGCCGGGAACTGGTCGGGCGGGCTGCCCACGTTCGCCACCGCAGCCACGGTAACCGGGACGGCCACGATCGCCTCGGGCCAGGGTCTGACGCGGCGGCTCGCGATCGGCGGCACCGCCGCCTCACAGGTGACCGTCAGCGACGGCACGCTCGACGTCTTCGAGCGGCTGCACGTGGGCAGCGGCGCGGCGGGCACGCTCACCCTCACCTCGGGGGCCGTGGCGGCAGGCGAGCTCGTCCTCGGCGGAACGTCCGGGGGAAATCCAACCAGCGGCATCCTCACGCTGGCCGGCGGCACGCTGCAGGCCGCCTACGTGAGGCCTGGATCGGCCCAGAGCCGGTTCGACTGGAACGGCGGCACCGTGCAGTTCAGCGCCGCGCCGGATGTCTCGGTGGCCACGGTCCTGGGAGCGGGCGGCGGCACGCTGTTCACCAACGGCTTCAGCGGCACCTGGAGCGGCGTGATCTCGGGCAGCGGCGGCCTCACGAAAAATGCCGCCGGCACGCTGGCGATCACCGGCTCCAACACCATGACCGGGGGCGTGCGGGTGGCGGCCGGGACGCTCGCGGTGAACCACGTGGCGGCCATCGGCAGCGGCAGCCTCGCCCTCGCCGGTGGGAACGTGACGTTCGGGTCGGTGTCGGGCATTGCCACGCCGATCGCGATGCTGTCGAGCGGCACGCTGTCCGCCGGCGGAATCACGCTCAACGGGCCGATCACCGGCGGCACCGCCGTGCGTCTCGCGATCGCGACCTCGGCCTCGGGCAACAGCAACCTGACGCTGGCCGGCGGCTTCACCGGCTTCACGGGCACCGTCGATCTCAACGCCACGACCGGCAACGTCCGGCTCAACGCCACGGCCGCTCTGGGCAGCGGCACGGCCAAGTTCGACCTCGGCGCGAGCACGGCTACGCTCCGCACCGCCTACGCCGCCACGGTGGCGCTCGGCTCGCTCGCTGGCGGCACCGCGACGAAGCTGCAGGGTTCGACCAACGACTCCGGCCTCGTGACGTACGTGGTCGGGGCCAACGGCGCGAGCACCACTTTCAGCGGCACGATCACCGACGGCGTGTTCACCACGCCGGGAATGACCGGGCTCACGAAGGTCGGGGCCGGCACGCTCACGCTGGGGGCCGCCGCCAGCACCTACACCGGCGTCACGCGGATCTCCGGGGGCGTGCTCTCGGCGGGCACGCTGGCGAACGGCGGCACCGCGAGCGGCATCGGCCAGGCGACCGCCGATCCGGCCAACATCGTCCTCGATGGCGGCACCCTTCAATACACAGGCGCCGCAATCACGATCGATCGCGGCTTCACCGTCACAGCGAACGGCGGCGCGATCGAGCGAAACGGATCGGGCAACCTCGTGTTCGGCGGTACGGCCGACATCGTGATGTCGGGCACCGGCGATCGCACCTTTACGCTCTCGGGGGCGGCGACGTCGTTCAACACTATCTCCGCCGGCATTCCCGATCCTGCGTCGGGCCGGGCCACGCTCGCCAAGTCGGGCACCGGCACCTGGCGGCTCGCGGGGGCCGCGAAGACCTACACCGGCGACACCCTCGTGAATGGCGGCACGCTGTTCCTGGTGTCGGCCAGCGTGCTGCCGACGGGCGTCGGGAAGGGCGACGTGACGGTCGCCGCCGGGGCGACGCTCGACCTCTACGGCAGCAGCCACACGATCAACGGCCTCGATGGCGCCGGCACCGTCACCACCACGCTCAACACCACCCGCACGCTGACGATCGGCAACAGTGACGCCAGCGGCGACTTTTCTGGAGTGCTCACGCAGGGGGCGTCGCAGACGCTCGCCGTGACGAAGATCGGTTCCGGCACACAGCGGTTCGGTGGCTCGAGCAACTACGCGGGCGGCACCACCCTCCGCGGCGGTACCCTGGTGGCCGCCGCGAGCGATGCGCTCGGCAGCGGGTTGGTCGCCGTCACCGGCTCGGCTCGGCGACTCATGCTCACCGGCAGTTGCACGATCACCAACGCGGTGTCCATCGGCAGCGCGACCGGCGCCGCTGACGGAGGCCTGATCCACTACGACGGTCCAGGCCGCGGCATCCTCGCGGACGGCACGATCACCATGCTGTTGGCCCCGACGAACGGTGGCCTGTTTGGGTCGTCGGGGGGCGGTGAGTTGGTGGTGAACTCGCCCGTCGTGATCCTGGGAGCAGCCCGCGTCAGTGTTCGCACCGGCACGGTCGCGTTTGGCGGCGGCGGGACCTACGCGGGCATCGACGTGATCCAGGGCACGGTGCGGCTGGGCCGCACCGACGGCCTGGCGACCGGGGCCTCGGCGACGATCGGCATGACCGGCCCGGGGACGCTCGACCTCGCTGGCTACGACCAGTCGCTCGGCGGGATCACCCAAGGTGCAGGGGTGGCCGTGATCGGCACCAGTTCGACGACGCAGGACGCCAGGCTCACGCTGACCGGTAGTTCGACGTATGCCGGCACGATTCGCGACGCACTCGGTGGCGGGACCCGCCGAGTGTCGCTCGCGGTGAATGGGGGAAACCTGCGGCTGACCGGAGCCAACACGTTCTCGGGCACGTCGTCGGTCACGGCGGGCACGCTGCAGATCGGCCATGCCGCGGCCCTGGCCGCGAGCCCCGCGGCTGTGCTGTCAGGCGGCACGCTCACCGTCGATGGAGGGCTGTCGATGCAGACTCCATCACTCACGATCACCGCCGGCGGAGTTGTGATCCTCTCGCGGTCGGCTGTCACGACGGTCGCCACATCGAGCCTCGCCATCGACGGCCGGCTTGAACTCGGTGCCGGCCGACTCGAGATCGCGGCGGGAGGAATCACGCAGGATTCGCTCCTGGCGGCCCTCGTCGGTGGCCGGGGCGACGGCAACTGGACCGGCACCACCGGCATCACGTCGGCAGCCGCGGCCACCGGCCTCGCGGCAAGCACGCCGCGGGGTGTGGGCTGGACGCCCAACGACGGCGGGTCCTTCTCGGTCGCCTTCACCGCGCCGGGTGACACCAACCTGGACGGCCAGGTCGACATCCTCGACGCAGCAAACTTTGTGGTGGGCGGGAAGTTCGACGTGGGCATCGGAGCTACTTGGATCGAGGGTGATTTCAACTACGACCAGGTTGTCGACATCCTCGATGCAGCCGACTTCTTCGCGACAGAACTTTTCAACCAAGGGTCGTTCCTTCCCGTGCCGGCCTCGGGAGCCGTGGCGGCGGTGCCAGAGCCGACGGGGTGGCCTCTGCTCACACTCGCCGCCTGCGTTGCGATCACTGCCCGGCGGCGGATGGCGACTGCTGTCGCGTCGATCGGTGCAATCTGCATGCTCGGGGCGGTCGCGTCAGCCGCCACGATCCACGTTTCGCCACGCGGAAGCAACACCGCGGCGGGCACGGAGCAGGCGCCGCTGGCGAGCGTGCAGGCGGCCGTGGATCGGGCAGCGCCGGGCGACACGATCCTGCTGCACGACGGCGTGTTCGCCTGCGGGCGGACGATCCTGCTCTCGGGTACTGGAACGTCGGATGCGGCCTATCGCATCGAGGCGGCCCCCAACGCGAAACCCGTGCTCGACTTTGGGCACGTCGACCACGCCGATGAGAAGCAGCGGGCGGCGGCGCGGGGCGTCTTTCTCTCTGGCGACCACTGGATTCTCGAGGGGCTTGAGATCTGCCACGCGGCAGACAACGGACTTAAGATCGAGGGTAGCCACAATCGCGTCGAGCGGTGCGTGTTCCACCACAACGGCGACAGTGGCCTGCAGATCGGTCTCGCCAAGAAGTCGCGAAACGACGGTGCGCTCGCGGCCCACAATACGATCGTGAACTGCGACTCCTATCGCAACTTCGACGCCCGCACCAAGGGGGAGAATGCCGACGGGTTCGCCTGCAAACTCTTCCCCGGAGAGGGCAACTCGTTCGTCGGCTGCCGGGCCTGGGAGAACGCCGACGACGGCTGGGACCTGTTCATGACCACGTTCCCGGTGACGCTCGATCGCTGCTGGGCCTGGCACAACGGCGACCCGGACCTCTTTCCGCCGGTGCAGGGGAGCTACAACGGCGACGGCAATGGCTTCAAACTCGGTGGCCAGGACAAGCCGGCCTCCCACCTCGTGCGGCGGTGCGTGGCCTTCGACCATCCCTTCGGGTCGGGCAACGGCTTCGAAGACAACAACAACACGGCGCCGATCACGCTCCAGCACTGCACGGCTTGGGGTAACAAGACGAACTTCCAGTTCAAGAAGGCGGCACACGTCCTGGAGAACTGCGCGTCGTTCGCCGCGACGAAGTCAAAGGCGGGCGTCGCCTTCGACGCCGACGTCATCTGCCGAGAAAACTCGTGGACACCCGACCCCAACCCCAAGAAAAAGGGGAAGTATGTCTCCGCGCTGGATGCTGACGAGTTCACGGGCCTCGACGCGGCCCTCGCTGCGGCGGATCGCGCCACTGACGGTGGCTTACCGGTGAACGGCTTCGCCAGCCCACGGAGCGGAAGCACGGTCGTTGATAAGGGAGTCGATCTTGGGGCGAGTTTTGCGGGATCGGCTCCCGACCTCGGTGCGGTCGAACTCGGATTGGGATCCGTTCTGCAGAAAAACCAACGTCGCGAGTCCGGTGAGTAACGATATCGTCAGGGAACAGGGTCGCCCCGACCGCCGAACCGATCCATGCATCAATCCATGCTCCGAATAACGTTGTGCGCCTTCCTGTCCGCGGTGCTCGGGTCGTTCGCCGTTCCGGTTCACGCGGTGCCCGCCGTTCCCGGTGCGGTGGGCTTCGGAGCCAGTTCCGCTGGCGGTCGCGGTGGCGACGTCTACCACGTCACCACGCTGGCGAACGATCCAGCCCACGCCATCCCCGGATCGCTCTTCTATGGCCTCTATTACAAAAACGTGCCGGCAGCCGGCCGCACGATCGTGTTCGACGTCGGCGGCACCATCGATCTCTCGCAGGGAACCAGTGCCACGCTCGACCTCAAGGACATCCACAACGTCACGGTGGCCGGCCAGACGGCGCCGAGCCTGGTCACGTTCATCGGCAACACCGTGCAGATCACGGGCAACACCGTCGCCACGCCCACGCACGACCTCATCTTTCAGCACGTGGCGATCCGCAAGGGCACCGGCGACGGCGCCGACTCGTTGAGCATCAAGGGCACGGGCAACACGCATGACATCTTCGTCAGCAACGTGTCGGGTTGCTGGAGCGAGGACGAGGTGATCAGCACCACGCAGACGGCCACCAACGTCACCGTGCAGGACTCGATCATGGCCGAGGCGCTCACCGCGGCACACGCGTTTGGGGCGCTCGTGCGCCCAACCGTGAACTCGCAGATCTCCTACGACCAAAACCTCTTCGCCGACCAAAAGAGCCGCAACCCCCGGCCGGGCACGTACAACGGCATGACGCTCGACTTCGAGTTTCAGAACAACGCGATCTACAACTGGTCGGACCGGGCCGGCTACATCGCCGGGGCCGACGTCAACATCCAGCACCTCAACATGAACTATGTCGGCAACTATCTCGTCGCCGGCCCGGTGCCCGTCAACGACTCGTCGAACCCGACCCGGCGAAACACCGCGTTTCTCAAAGAGATGAACACCGACCCGCTCGACGTCCA